>VFSW01003166.1_pt1 | contig 24661 bp, 24 predicted proteins | sample 5358111 | NCBI WGS metagenome assembly VFSW01 (sample SAMN11554181, study PRJNA540505) | mine drainage metagenome | isolation source: sediment from site ElyBrook_90M | place: USA: Ely Copper Mine, Vershire, VT | collected 2017
GCCTCATTGCTGCTCCGCTGTCCGCGTCAGCGCCAGGTGGCGATAGACCGCGTGGTCCTGCCGAACGTGAGCCCAACTGCGGACTCTTCCTCCGTCTGGCGCGCCATAGAGGTGGCCGAGAAAACCTGCCAACAGCCACCGGTACTGCCGCCGGTGACGACGACCTCTACCTGCATCGGCATGAATGGCGGGAGCAATTCGTCGGGCTCGAGCTTGCTGTAGCTGGCAAAGGGCTCGATCCCATTTGCCACGAGTCCCCGGGCGACGTTCGCGAGCGGCACGTGATCCCAGTAGAGGCGAGCGGGAACCCTGACGTTCTCATAGATCCACTTGCCCAGCGCCTCCGGTGTCTCCATGCCCCGGTCTTTGAACTCTCGCGCGACGATCGGATCCATCACCAATGTCAGGCCCAACGCGGGGTCGAGACCGGAGAGCATCGCCGAAAGCTGTTCCTTCCAGCTCGGGCGAACGTGCTCCGACCAAATGTTCCCAAAGACGAAGTACGTCGTGACAGTGCTCTCGTTGCGACCGAACCCGCGGCGCACATGCAGCGGCTCCCACGGGCTGTTTTCCTCGTTCTCGGCATAGGTGCAATTGTTGTAGGAGTAGTTGTTCCCCAGCGAGCCGTGGTAGGTCTGGCCGGGCACGGAACCGCCCTGCAGGTTCTGGGACAGGAGGCCATACGCACGGCCAATCGCCGCGTTCGCGTGGCTGTACGGACCCATTGCGCCGATCCCGTAGTTCATCTTGATTTCATTGCGGATCGGGCCGTTGACGACCACCATCCGCGCGATCGACCCGACGCTTGCATCGCGCCCTGTGTCGTTCGTGGCTGCCAGCGCCAGGATCACCGGAAAGTGCTCGGGCAGGGCGCCCGCCATGACAGCGTTTACTGCCACCTTCTCGACGTCGAACTGCCACGCCTCCTGCGCACCGGAAGGCTGCAAGCAACCAACGATCTTGTCGCGCGGATGGCTCGTGCCGCGCAGCATCGCCTCTACGCGCTCCTCGGTCGGCAGCACGATCGGGAGGTAGTCCGTGTAGCGGCCCCTGAACAGCTGGTGCAGCTCGTCCTCGGTCCCCTCCAGCATCCGCGGCATCGAGCGGTCGAACCCGACCCCACGCAGTTCAGCGTCGGGAATCCGCTTCGTCAGCGATTCGAGCGCCTGCTGCCAGAACGGGCGCTTCGCCACGGGATCATCGCCCTCGACCAGGGCGCGCAGCTCCTTGTCGGACTTGTTGGTCACCGAAATCGGGAGGATCGCCTGACGTGCGCGGGCCATCCCTCCGACCCTATTCCTCGAGCTCGCCAGTCGCTCGAACGGAGCCGTGTGCACACCGACGGTCGGTAATCCGTAAGCCCCTTCCATCTCAAGCTGGTTGACGACTACCGCTGGCGTGCACCCCGGGCAGCTGCCGATGCCGAGGATCGCCGCATCGGCCTCTCCCTTCACATGCTTGAAACGCCGCGCGGCGTCATCGCTCTTGATCAGGTGCATGTTGAAGATATCTGGCCAGGGCAACAGTTTCGTCTTTACGCGCGGGGCGTGTTCGGCCAGGCTCGCTTGCAGCTGGACCATGAACTTGTCGCAGTTCTCCATCCCCGTACCAATCAGGGCGACCGTCTTGCCGTCCAGGTTTTCGATGCTCGGCGCCATGCCACGCGCCGTAACCTTCGGCGGATATCCTTCAGGATTCAAAACCTTGATCTTCTTCGTCATGTTCACTCCGTATGCATCAATAGCTACAGTCGCGTCTGGCTGGTGTCGCTGATCACCAGTCAGCGCCAAGTTCCTTTAGAGATTCGCCCTGCGCGGTGAAGCCACCGTCGACGACCATTACATGGCCGGTGACGTAGCTCGACGCTGGCGAGGTCAGCCATAGAGCCGCCTCGGCCATCTCCCGCGGCTCCGCCATGCGGCCCAATGGATAGGCCGCAACCATCCGCCCGACGGCGGCGAACATCTTCGCGGCCATCTCCTCGGCGCCAGGCCCCATCATTCTGCGCAAGTCTTCCTCGTCTCCCGAACGGGTAAACCCGGGAGCGATCGCGTTGACGCGAATGCCGTTTGGGCCGTGCTCGACCGCGCCAGCGCGAGTCAGCCCGATCACCCCGTGCTTGGCGGCGGTGTACGGAGAAGCCTTCGGCGTGCCGGTGAAGCCAGCCACCGAAGAGGTGTTGATGATCGTGCCGCGCTTTCGCGGCACCATCACGGCCAGTTCGTGCTTCATGCACAACCACACGCCGCGCAAGTTGACGGCGATCAGCCGGTCAAACGTGTCGCTACTCACGTCCTGGAAGGATCGCGGCCGGAAATCGGAGAGCCCGGCATTATTGAAGGCTGCGTCGAGACCGCCGTAGGCCTTCTCGGCTTTGTCCACCGCGGCCGCGACGTCGGCCTCGACCGAGACATCACAGTGGACGAATGTAGCCTCGCCTCCGGCCGCGCGGATCGTGGCCACCGTCTGCTCGCCACCGGCGTCGTTCAGGTCCGCCACCACCACCGCCGCGCCCTGCTCGGCGAACAGCACTGCTGTTGCACGACCTATGCCCGACGCCGCGCCCGTGATGAGCGCAACCCGGCCAGCAAGGACTCCCTGCGCAGCCATCACGCCACCCAACCGGAAGAACTGGAAGCGCCGCCGCAGCAATAATCTGTACTGGCGAGTCGCAACATATAACCCCCCGCGCAAGTTTCTTCTTGTTCGTTGTCCGATCTAATCCAGGAAAGCGGTCAAGCGTCGCTGTCCTTGAAAACTATCGGACTGCAATAACTTCCGAAAGTCGATATATCGGATTAAGTCCATCGTGCCGGCCGATGTGTTGCCGGCGAGAGCGTGGGGTATCGCTGCGCCACATGCCGTGGATAACGGCGCCGACCGACTGAATGCGCAGATCGTTTGGAACGTGAACCAAATGGGCCAGTGCCTCAGGTCAAGGCACGATCCGATTGAAGTCGATCCTGTTCGGGACTTCGGCCCACTGGCTGTCGCAGCGGTTCTGTTCACCCGAAGGATGACGGGGCGAAGGAAGCCTGCTCTGGCAACAGCGTGCAACGCGTGATCATGGAACCAGAAGGCCGGGCTGCGCGATCGCGGCCACCTGCCCCGCCCACCACGCGACAGGTTTCGAAACGGGGCGGCCCCGGTTCTTGCCACCACCGGCGTTCCCGGATCGAGCGCGCGCTCAGGCTATCGTCGCGGTCGATCCGCCGGTCCGCACGGGCACCCAGGCAGCGGCCGTGAGATAGCGATGCGCGGCCACGGCGGCGGCAGCGCCGTCTCCCGCAGCCGAAATGGCCTGGCCGGAAAAATTGCTCCTGATCGATCCGGCCGCGAACAGCCCCGGTAGCGCGCTGCGCATGGCGGCGTCGGTCTCGATGTGCCCGTGCCCGTCCGTCACGGCCAGGCCGTCGAGGAATCGCGGCCGTGCGACACCGCCCACGTAGACAAACAGGCCGCTGATATCGAGCGTCGATTCCGCCCCAGTTGACAACGCGCGCAGCCGGAGTCCTATGATGGCCGTTTCGCCCAGGATCTCGGCAACCACCGTTTCGGCGTGCACGCGGATCTTCGGGTTCGATGCGACCCGGTCGCGGTAGGTGGCCTGGGCCCGGAACGAAGGATCGCGATCTACCACGAAGACCTGCTCTGCGAATTCCGTCAAACCGAGCGCCTCGAGCAACGCCGTGTCGCCACCACCGATCACCGCCACGTTGCGGCCCCTGTGCAGCGGGCCGTCGCAAGATGCGCAGTGGGAGATGCCGTGCATTGCCAGCCGTTGCTCACCGGGCACGTCGAGGACGCTAGGCTCGGTGCCGGTCGCCACGATCACCGCCTTGGCCGTGATCGTGCGCCCATCCGCCGTGCTCGCGGCCCAGCCTGCGTTGATGACACTGAGCCGATCGAGATCGGCCATTTCAAACGTCGCGCCTGCGGCCATCGCCTGGTCCTGGACGATTGGGCAAAGGTTGTACCCGGCGATGCCATCGGCAAAGCCAGGAAAGTCCTCGATGCGGGCGGCACTCATCAACTGTCCGCCGGGCAGCGACTCCAGCACGATCGTCGACCAGCCGTGTCGGGCGGCGAACAGCGCCGCGGTCATGCCCGCGATCCCCGAACCCGCGACGAGTACGTCGCACTCAGTCGAATGCCGGTCCTGTCGCATCACGAAGCCTGCTCCAAAGGCGCGAATGGCCCGACCATCGGCACGCGCCCCGAGTCGACCCCATGCGCGCTCGTCATGCCGCGATGCTCCGGATTCCGGCGAACAGTGTGGGCGAAGCCAGGGTGGTATGCATTCGGCCTACAGGGCGGTCATACCGCCGTCGATCACGATATCTGTGCCCGTTATGAACCCCGCTTCGTCCGACGCCAGGAACACCGCCAGCGCGGCGACGTCTTCGCTCGTGCCGACGCGGTTGACGAGTAGCTGGCTGATCGTGGCTTCCTCGGCACCAGGGATGTGGAAGAAGGCCTTGATTGCACCGGGGGTCTTGATCGGCCCTGGACTGATGCTGATGGCACGAATGCCGGACGCGGCGCCATCAGAAGCGAACGCGCGCGTCATCGCCAGGACACCGCCCTTGGCGGCGCAGTGCGCGAGAGCACCGGGGGCCCGGGAGGTGACATACGCCGAGGTCGACGCGGTATTGATGATGACGCCGCCGCGCTTGGCCAGGTACGGCCAAGCGAACTTCGTCACAAAGAAGACAAGGTCGAGTTCGTTGCGCATCGTGGACCGCCTGTTCTCGAGCGTCCCGTCTGGCATGGCGCCGGCCGCGGGCGGGGTGGGGTTGTTTTAGACGACGTCTATCCCCCCGTGAAGCGGGGCCGCCGACTCCACCCAGGCGCGGGCGGCATCCGGGTCGCCAAGGTCGACCGGTGCCATTCCCGCCATCGAGCCGCCCGCAGCCCGCACCATCTCGACGGTCTCGTCGTTGCCGTCCTTGAATAGGTCGCAGCCGACCACGAGCGCTCCCTCCTGGGCGAACCGAATCGCTCCCGCCCGACCCTGACCGCCTCCGGTACCAGTGATTAGTGCAACCCTCCCCTCCAGTCGCCGGCTCAATGTTCGCTCTCTTGCGCTCACGTTCTCTCCCGGTCCATATCTGGTACTCATCTGGCTTCCGACAGCACTAGGGCGCGCTGCTCCACCAACTATATGAAGCGCGTCGGATTCGGAAAAATCGATATATCGGATGACATTTATCGGCCCCGGCGATTTGAGAAGAGTCCACGGAACCCCGGCTCAGCCTGATGCCCGCACAGGCAGGTATCGGGCAAGGCGGTGCTTCAACCAGGCTCCCGCTTTCGTAGGCGCGCGGCACCATGCACGCAGGGTCGCGCTGCTACAAGTCCGGAGTAGGCATCAGACCCATCAGGAAGCGTCGCTGATGCTGCAGGCCCACGTCGTAGTCGGAGCCCTACGGAGGCGCGCAGTGTGTCCGTCACGCCAATAGCGCTGCATCAGGTTAAACTCGGCGATCGCGCTTGAGCCGGCAGCCTCGAACAGGTGCTCAATGACCTCGACGGCGCGCGTCGTGACGTACGGCAGCGTCGATTGCATGTGGAGTGCCTTGGCCTCGATCAGGCGCTCACCGCTCTAGCCGTGCCCCTGCATCGAATACAGCAGATGCTTGTAGAAGACCGTGAGCGCCTCCAGTTCGTGCACCGACTCCGCCAGGAGCATGTAGCCGGCAGCGTTCAGGATGCCTTGTGCGCCCGTGTAGGCGTTCTTGGGCACGCGCTGGCGGGTTGGTGAATTTAGCAACCATTCCGTCGGCGCGACCCAGCTATCCACGGTGCCGGTGCCATGACTGTGGGTCAGGTAAACCGCATCCAGCCGTGCCATGCGGCGGTAGGGAACGAACAGGTTTTTGAACACCAGCAGATGCGCGCCAGCGATCCGCCGGTCCAGTACCAGGTGGGCACGCCCAACGGGCGCCTACCCCTCCATCGGTTCAAGCTTCATCCGGCATGCTGTCCTGTACTCCGGCAGCCCCTTGCTGCCGGTAGCCGGCGGCCTTGATCCATTTCTTATCGATCGTGCGCTCATCCCGGAGATAGGTGCGGATGGCTCGGACGGTCCTCGATTCCCCGGCCACTCAGAGGAAACACCGACGGGGTACCACCTCCAACAGCCTGAGCGCTTCGATGACTCCATGCGCGGGCGCCCCACTGCCACCATCGCGTACCACCCAGACGACGTCCACGGCGGCGCGACTTTCGAGCAATGGCCTGTCGCTGCCCGCGTCGACCTCGATCACCGCAAGCGCGCGACCCGAAGCCGGCAACTCTTCGAGCCGTCGACAGATTGCGGGCAGTGCGGTTTCATCGCCGATCAGCACATGTTGATCATACGTTCCAGCGCGATCACCGAGGACCCTTTGGGACCCGCGATCAGAAGTGTCTGGCCGACGCTGGCCTGTGCCGCCCAACTCGCGGCCGCTCCGCCCTCCTGCAAAAAGAAATCGATCTGCAGCTCCGCTGCCCCATCGATGAAGCGACGCGGAGTGGAGTCCCGCATCGCGGGAGCGAGTCCCGCACTGTCGTCCGCCGACGGAAAAAAGAGCTTGATATGATCGTCGAATCCAAGGGACCTGAATCCCCGAAGATCCTCACCCTTCAATACGATGCGAACCATTCGAGGCGGCAGTCGCTCGATACGCGAGACAGTCAACAGGCGGCGCTTGAGTTCGTGCCGGAAGCGGTCAACCACGAGCCCATCGTTCAGGTCATTCACGGTTGATTTGCCGTCAATATCATATCACCCGACCGCGATTGAGAATGTTTCTCCCATCGAGAGTGTTTTTCAGCACTCGCATCAATGCGATCTCATTGTCATTGCGACTGAGACCGAGCCAGGGCTTCTTGATCACGCCGATACCGTGTTCCGCAGTGATCGTTCCTCCCAATCCCTCCGTGCGGCGGTATACGAGGTCGTAGATGCGTTCCCGATCTTCGCTCTTGCCTGTCGATGCCATGATGTGCAGGTTGCCGTCACCCACGTGGCCAAATACCACCATGCGGCAATCACCAAAGGCCTGATTTAATGCGAACTGCACGTCGGAGGCGAAGCCGTCCATGCTTCTGAGCGGAAGACCTATGTCGAAATCCGCCGCCGGATTGAATGCCATGCCAATCTCACCCACGGCCTCGCGAATCTTCCAAAGCGCAGCCGTATCCGCCCCGGACTTTGCGATCACTGCGTCGACCAATACTCCGCTATCGAGGGCGTTGGCGAGCATTGACTCCAGACCAGCGTCGAAGCCGTTCGCACTTGCACCTTCTATTTCCGCGAGCACGTAATAGGGGTGCGACGCGCCCAGTGGGTCGGTGGCCCGCGTAGCGCGGAGGGCTTCCGAGTAATAGCTGGCCCACATCGCCTCAAAGGCACAAAGGGCGCCAGGACCGCGTCTCAGCAGATTCAACAGGGCAATGACCTGCTCAAACGAGGACAGCCCGCAAAGTACGGTGTGTCGTTCGTGACCCGCCGGAACAAGTTTGAATGTCACCTCCGTGACCACACCCAGGATGCCTTCGCTCCCGATGAACAACTGTTTTATGTCGAGTCCCGCATTATTCTTGAGCAGGTGATTTCGCGATTGAATGATGGTGCCGTCCGCCAGCACGGCCACCAGGCCAAGCACCAATGACCGAGTCATGCCATAGCGGATCACCTCGATGCCCCCGGCGTTTGTGGACACCAATCCACCTGCGAGGCATGTACCGCGGGAGCCGATATCCAGGGGAAAGCGGCAACCGATTTCCCGCGCGCGGTTTTGGATTATTTCCAGGGGGGTGCCGGCCCCGACCGTCACGTACAGACCCGCGGCGTCGATTTCGGAGATCTCGTTGAGCCGTTCCAGGGAGAGCGCCCACTCCCCGGGCTTTGGTGTCGCTCCGCCGGCGAGTCCTGTACGCCCGCCTTGGATGACAATCGGTTGTCCAGCGCCGTGGCACAGCTTCAACATCAGCGAGACATCTGAAACGGTCCTCGGCCGCAGCACCACCGCGGGGCGGCACGGGTTGGTGCGGCTCCAATCAGACGAATAACGTGCATCAACGGCAGCCCCCGCCAAGTAGAGGCTTGGACTGAGCTGGCACAGGATTGTTTCGGCGACGCTCATTTGCCTCCCAACTTCGTAGGTTCGATCTGATCAGCATGTAGCGTACACAAGCCCGCGACCAAGCCCCCCCCATCCGAGAGTGGGGCTGCCCCCTTGCCGGAAGTCAGATACTCGCCTGTCAGCCTCAGTTGACAGGAAATCGAACATGGTCAGAATTGCGGTGAGTGGTGCGTCCGGAGACCTGGGCAGACGGACAACCGAGATTCTCCTGGAAAGAATGGATCCGCGGGATTTGACCCTTGTCACCCGTCACCCGCAGAACAGAGCAGACGCCGCGGACCGGGGAGTCAAGGTAGTCGCGGGGAATTACCGTGACCCGGAATCACTCGAGCAAGCCTATGAAGGCAATGACGTCTTGATGCTGATCAGCGGTCACGCGGTCGCCAAGCGGATCCCGGAGCATCGCAATGCGATTGCCGCCGCCAGGAAAGCGGGTATCAAACACATCGTCTACACCTCTGTGGCCGGGATTCACCCACGCAACCCCACGATCTCGGCCGGCGACCACATCGTCACGGAACGGGATCTGTATGAATCCGGCCTCGGGTATACCATTCTGCGAAACCAGACTTACGCCGAGCTCATGACTCCGATGGCGCAATCCGCGCTGCAATCGGGGACGTGGCTCCAGGTCGGCGACAAGGGGTTGATTTCGCCGGTCTCAAAGGCCGATATCGCATCGTGCGCCGCGACCTGCTTGCTCGAGCCCGAGAGACACTCCCGGGTGACGTATGAAATCACCGGCCCGGAGTTGCTGTCCTTCAAAGACATCGCCGGCTTGTTCTCCAGGCTCTACAACGTGGCGATCGATTACAAGGTGATCACGCCGGAACAGATGTACTCGGCATTTGACGCCTGGGGCGTGCCCCGCGGCTACACCGAAGACGCCGCCGACCCGGCCGTGACTTATGGTTCTGAAGAGGTCGTCACGGCATATATTGCGTTTGATCAGGGCTATCACGCCATCTTGTCACACCATGTCGAGTTCATCACCGGAAGGAAGGCGGTGCTGCTGAGCGACGTTATCGCGAAGACGAAGCTTGCACGGACCCTTTCGACCTGACGTTCCGGGATGTGCGGCTCCGACGCTTCAATTGAAGGGAGCGCCCCATTAACATTGCCGACTTTCCGGCATTCGACGGCAATCTTTTCTGGGACGAATTTCTGGCGAACGCTCATGCCACATTTCGTACGCTGCGCGACCTGGGCGATGCGGTCTGGCTGTCCACGCTCAAGATGTTCGCCGTGGCGCGATTCCAGGATGTGCAGGCCGGTCTGCGTGCCGCTGCGCGAGCAGATCGCGCGCGAAGCAGCGGCGATCGTCGATCGCTTGTCGGATGGTCGAGAATTCGAGGCGATGTCCACTCTGGCATCGCACGTGCCCGTCACGATCATCGCCGACAGAGTGGGTCTCAAGGACATCCGCCACGAGCAACTGACGCAGTGGGCATCGGCCACCTTTGACGCGTTCGGCCCACTGGACCGGGCCCGGCCCGCGTTGATCCCGGGCGTCATCAATGAATGCGTGCGTCTTGCATCGCCCCTTCGCGGCTTCACCCGATATGCCCTTCGGGACTTCGCACTGTCGGAAAGCACGATACCGGCCGGGTCCCGTATTTGGCATCTCTATGCGTCCGCCAACCGCGACGAGCGTCATTATCCCGATCCGGATCGCTTCGATATTCATCGCAATCCGCGGGATCACATAGGCTGGAGGCACGGCGTTCACTCGTGCGTTGGCATGCACCTCGCGCGCATGGAACTGGAAGTGATTCTGGAAACACTCGCTGCACAGCTTCAATCAATCGAGGCGGGCGAGCCGACGCGCCTGGTCAACAATTCGGCGCGAGGCTATGCGACATTGCCGAGGAGGCTGCGTCGCGCATGATGTTCGGCGCCCAGGCGGTCACGATAGAAAATGCATCAACGGATCCGGTCCAGGCCAAGGGCCTTGAAAATCAGCTTGTCAAAGCCGCGATCAGGCAACAGGCGCCCGATCAGCCAGATGCGGTCCAGCGGATAACGGGTTCGCGGTTTCGGCGACTCGATCGCGTGGCGCACAGCAGCCGTCACCCGGTCGGGCGGTGGGGCGCTGTTTTCCTGGGCCAGGATCGACCGGCCGAATTGCACGAGCCACGCCGCATAGTCCGTGTGCGCGTATCGCTCCTCGACCCTTTCTGCCAGGCGCTTATCGACCAGCTTGGAGCGTACCATTCCGGGCTCGATGGCCGAGACTTCGATGCCGTAGATGGAGAGCTCCCTGCGAAGGCCCTGAGTGAGCGCCTCTACGGCGTGCTTGGTCGCCGAATAGGTCGTCATGAACGGAACCGTGATGGCGCCCGACACCGACCCGAGGTTCACGATGCGCCCCGGAGGGCCTGCGCGATCACGTCGCGCCCCCAGCAGTGGCAGGAACGCCTGCGTGACCGCCAGGAGTCCAAAGACATTCACGTCGAATACCTTTCGGACTTCCGACAGGGGCTGGTGCATCAGCGGGCCGCCCAGGTTGATGCCGGCATTGTTGACCAAGGCCCTGAGGCCACGCCCGCCCAAGATCGACTCGACCTGCCTTACGATTGCCGGCAACGCCTCGGTGTCGGTCACATCGAACACCAGGGGCGTGAAATCATCGGGCCAGCGCTGTTGAAGTTCCGAGGCATCGTGGGCGCGGCGAACACTCCCCAAAACCCGGTAGCCACTGGACAACAGGTCCTCCGCGATAGCGAGACCGATGCCACTGGAAACGCCGGTAACGAGGACGGCCTCCTTTGCGTGGTTCGTTGCCACGGTCAGACGGTCGGCACGCCAAGCACTCTATCGAACTCTTCCACCATATCCTCAGGCTCGCAAAAGTTATTTTCAGCGACCGCCCCGATTGACGGCAGCCCGACTGACGCGCGTATTGTTCTCTCGGAGCCCAGGGATTGGCCCCCTCCTGAACGGGGGGGTCGCTGTCCAGTCCATATCAGGGCATCCATCACTCCCTTTGAAGAGTGGGCGGCCACCCGTCGGTCCAAGGAACATCAGCAAGAACTCCCCCGTGGCATTAAACGAAACCGACTTGGAGCGGCGACTTAACGAAGGCTCCTTGCGCAAGATGACGACTCCACCGGAGGAATGCGCGCGACAAATCATCGACGGCATCGTTCGGGGTCGCAAACGGCTGCTCATTGGCAGCGGTTCGAGGACGCTCTACCTGATTTCGCGGCTGTTCCCTGACAACTACGGATGGGTGCTGAACCGCTTGCTCCGCATTTAGGCAATCTTGAGGATCAGCTTTCCCGGGTTCTTCCCGGAAAACACCGTCGGCAGCAACTCGGGGGCCTTCTCGAATCCTTCCACGACGTCCTCCGCCACGTACAACTTGCCTTCCGCCACCCAGCGACCCAGCTGCTCCGCACCCTGTTGCAGCAGGTCTCGGTAGTAGAACAACAGGAATCCCTGCACTGTCAGCATGTGCGTACAGATGCGCATGTAATTGTCGGGGCCCGGAATTTTCTCGCTCACATATCCGGACGACATTGCCCCGCAGATGAGGATGCGTCCACGTGGGGCCATGTGGAGCAGCATCTCGTTCAGGATGTCACCGCCCACATTGTCGAAATAAGCATCCACACCCTGCGGGCACAGTTCCGACAGGCGCGCTCCGACATCTTCGTTTTTATAGTCGATGGCAACGTCGTAGCCCGCCTTCTCGACGATCCAGCGGCACTTCTCGGCGCCGCCGGCGATGCCAATCACCCGTTTGACCCCAAGGACCTTGCAGATACCCCCGGCGATCGAGCCAGTGGCTCCGGTGGCGGCCGAAATGACGACTGTATCGTCCGGCCGGACCTTCAGGCCGTCAGTGACGCCGAAATAGGCCGTGAGCCCTCCGACCCCGAAGATGCCCAGGTTCCAGGTCAACGGATAGGGCGCTTTGGGCAGCACACGCAGGGGCATCGGGCCCTCGCTGCGGGCCACCACATAGTCCTGCCAGCTCATGAATCCTTCCACCATCTGCCCCACCGCGAAGGCGGGATTGCGGGACTCCACCACCTGGCCGATGCCCATGCAACGCATCGGCTCGCCGATCTGCACCGGCGGCATGTATCCGCCACCCTCTGTCAACCAGATACGCTGGCTCGCGTCATATCCGAAGTAGTGCACGCGCAGGAGGATCTCCCCCTCCGAAGGGATCGGCACGGGCGCTTCCCGCAAGTTGAAGTCGGAGGGCTTCACGGCACCGGCCGGCCGTCGGACCAGCACCCATTGGCGATTGACTCGCGGGATACTCATCAGGTTCTCCTTGTCGTGAATCAGATGCGGCGCCCGGCATTGTGCCAATAGGGTTCGCGCAGATCCTTCTTCAGTACCTTGCCGGCGGGGCTGCGCGGCAGCGTCTGGACGAAATCCACGCTCTTGGGCGCCTTGACCGATCCAAGCTTGTCCTTGCAGAACGCAATCAACTCGCCGGCCGTCGCTTGGCAATCCGGCTTCAGCTCGACGACCGCCTTGACCGCTTCACCCCAATCCGCATCCGGTACACCGATGACGGCGCAATCCAATACGGAGGAGTGCGTCCACAGCACCTGTTCAACCTCACTCGGAAAGACATTGAAGCCGCCGCTGATGATCAGATCGCGCTTGCGATCGGTGATATGAAGGAAGCCCTCGGCGTCGAGGGTGCCGACGTCGCCCGTGTGCAGCCAACCGTTCACGATGGTCTCGGCGGTCTTTTCCGGCTGGTTGTAGTAGCCTTTCATGACGATCTCGCCGCGGATGCATATTTCTCCGGTGGCGCCTAGCGGCAGCGCTTGTCCCTGTTCGTCCATGATGGCGAGCGAGTTGAGCACGGAAGGCAACCCGCAGGAGCTGAGGCGCTCGTCGCTGGCTATCTTGCCGTCGACAAAGTGATCGCCTGGCCGCAGGCAGGAGATTCCTCCGGGGGCTTCGCTCTGTCCGTAACCCTGCAGCATGATCGGGCCGAACAACGCCAGCGCCTGCTTGAGCTTCTCCACCGACATGGGCGCCGCACCGTACATCAGGTAGCGCAGCGAGGAAAAGTCGCGCTTGCCGATGCCCGGAAACTCCAGCAGCCGGTATATGACGGTCGGAGGCAGAAAGAACTCGGTGACCCGATACTTTTCGATCGCATCCAGCAGGGACGCCGGGTCCGGCTTGGGCAACACCACCACGGTGCCGCCGCGTGCGCTGGCCGGAATGCTGAGAAAACCGGCAGTGTGTGTCATCGGCGCAGCCGCGAGATTCACAATCGGCTGCTGCGGTCCGTAATAATTGTTGATGATGGAATTGGCCATCGAGACGGCAAAGTTGCGATGCGTGAGCATCACGCCTTTCGGCCGGCCCGTCGTTCCGCCGGTCGGCATGAGCGTGGCGAGATGATCGGGCTGGGGTGCAACGGCAGGCGGGGAGCGCGGCTTTTCGCCGCTCCATGCCGACAGCGACGTTGCCCAGGGAAGCTCGCAGTCGATGCAGATGAGCGTGGTGAGCTTCGGACACGAACCGCGGATCGTCTCGACCTGCGGAGCGAAATATTTCTGGAAGAACAGCACCTCGACGTCGAACTCGTCCAGCAGTGCCTGCTGTTCCTCGTCGCTGCTGCGCGGGTTGACGGGCACCCAGGCGAAACCCGCGCGCCACAATCCCAAAACGCACATCCACGAGACGGGATGGTTGGCCGACAAGACAGCTGCCTTGCTCTCGGCGGGAAGCCCCAGACCGAACAACGCATGCGCCACTTGACAGCTGGTGCCGTGGGCATCCGCGTAGGTCCAGCGTTCGTCGCCCATGATATAGGCGGTCGCCTTCGGATTGAGGGCGTGTCCCCGATCGAAGAAGTCGGTCATAGCCACGAGTGCGAGCCTCTACTGCGGAGTGCCATTGATCCTCGCGATGGTCGCGGGCAGGTCCAGTTCGACCTCGCGCGTTTGCTTGAGGAGCAACATGGCGTCGATGCCCGCACGCATTTCCGTGCCGGCGACCGCAGCGCGAAAGCCATCGTTCTCGGCCGCCAGGCCAGCAAACATAAGTTCACCCGCGGGTTCGAACACCCGCTTCAACACCTCACGGTGCATCGCGATCACCGCCGTGGAGCGGGAGGCCACCGCCTTGGCGAGCCGGTCGACGTACGAATCCAGCTCGCGGACCGGCAGCGCGCGATTGATTAGGCCGTAACGCTCGGCTTCCGTACCGCTGAAATCACGACCGGTCAATAGGAACTCCATTGCGCGCGCCGGCCCCGCCATCATGGCAATCCGTGTGGTGCCGCCGCCGCAGGCCAGGAAGCCGGCGCTCGCCTCGGGCGAACAGAACTTCGAATCCTCGGTCGCGAAGCGCATGGTCAGGCCGAGGATGAATTCCAGGCCGCCGCCGCGGCAACGCCCGGCAACCTTGGCAATGGTCACTTGCGGCAGGGACTGCCACGAGACTGCCAGTGCCTGCAAAGCGTTGATGTCCGGATACTTGCCCGACGCGTTGGGATCGGAGCCCGCGGCCGCCACGTCGACAACGTCGACATGCGCCAGGAAGAAATCCGGGTCGGCGCTGTCGAGGATGACGACGCGCGTCTCGGTGTCCACGACGAGTGCGCCGCAGAGCTGAAACAGTTCGCCGATCATCTTGAAACTAACCAAATTGACCGGCGGATTGGACAGGGTCACACGCAGGATTGCACCATCCCGCTTCAGCGAAAAAGTTGAGTAGCTCACCGGGATATCCTCAGACTGTGTCCATGAACTCGCATTGCCATATCAGACTACCTGCTCGACCTTGATCGAGGCGTAGCCATAATTCTTCAGGGCCCCCATCAGCTCACGATGGCCAAACACCTCGCTCGGAGAGCGCAGTCCTGTTACCTTGGGTACCTCCACGGCCAACCGGCTTGCCGCATAGGCCTGAAGTGCGCCGGTCGTGAGATATCCTCCGGTGCTGAACAGGGTGCTTTTCATGGCCACGTTGTTGCCCGTCGCGAGGCAGATATCGATGGATCGATGCACCTGACGTGACTCGCGCGGTGGATTCGCCGGGGTGACCGACTTGGCCAGGTGATCGAGCAGCGGACGGAGCTGTTCTTCCGGGATCCACTGCAGCTGCACCTTGTAGAGGCGCTCCAGTTCGAGCGCTTTTTTGTGGAGTTCCTGGTTCCACATGGCGACGTCCATCTTGCAGTTCCGGACGCGGCCGTCGTACCGGAACCAGAGCGGATTGGACGAGCCGCCCCAGTTGGATGTCGTGAGCACCTCTCCCGACGGCGTGCAAACCTTGCTATTTTCGATGCCCTGGTAGAGCACCAACTCGCGGTCCTTCAGGTAGTAACACGGGCGGCCGACGGCATCGAAGATCGTCTGAGCCGACGCCACCGTAGGCACGGCCGAGCCGATCCCGTGGAGTCGCAGTGAATCCACACCGGGTGTTTCGAGACAGTGACGGGCCCCGATCTCGCTGACGGCGTACATATAGGCCATGGACGGGATCATGACCAGCCGCGCCTTGACGAATTCGGCGGCGAAGCGCTCCTCGAGTTGCAGGAACGCGTGCTGCTCAGCGGTAGTATCCAAGTAGTGGGTACCCGTGTGCAGACAGGCCTCCGCCACCTCGAGATTATAGCGCGCGAACGGCCCTACGGTGTTGCATACGACCCTGCGGCCCGCGAGGAGCTTGCTCAGGGCGGCCACCGAGTGCTCGACCTCCGCAATTTCGTAGCGCGCGCTCTCCAAACCTGGCACCAGCCGCAAGGATTCCTCCACGCGCTGGCGGTTGCGGCCGGCCGCGACGAACGGGACGCCCAGTTCGCGCAAATGCTCCATCACCAGTCGGCCCGTGTAGCCGCTGGCGCCGTAGACGACGACGGGGTAGTCAGTGCTCAATGAAGTGTCCTCGTTGAAAGAGTCGACGGTTCCGGCAGATGTTCAGGCACGACCCCAGCCCTCGCTCTGATAGAGCCGGCTGAGCAGATACCCGTAGTGCATGTAGAGAATGTTGGTTTCACCATCTTCGATCTGCATCGCTCGGGCGTCACGCAGGAGCTTCTCCATTGGGAATTCGCGCGTGAGTCCGACGCCACCGAACAGCTGCAAGGATTCGTCGACCACGCTCATCATCGTGCTGGAGCAGAACGCTTTGCCGGACGCAGTGAAGTAAGGATGCGCGCGCGGCGAGAGGCGCGTGTAATGCGCCACGTGGCGAGCCATGGCGCGGATGGCCTCAATGCGCGCCCCGATCACACCCAGCCGGTATCGGGTCAGCTGAAGATTTGCCAAAAGCTCCCCGCCCTGCCTGCGCTCATGGACGTAGGCCAACGCATGTTCGAAGGCAGCGCGCGCAAGGCCCGTCGACACGTGGCTCATGGCGGTGCCGGCGTGAGCCCAGGCGGATGCATGCTTAATCTCGTAGTCGTCGCGGGTAGCGACAGCGAAACGCCGCGGCACGCGAACCTTGTCGAAAAAGATCTCACCCTGTGGCAGCGGGCGCTTACCCAGCTTCTCCAGCGGCTTGCCGCGCGAGATGCCCTTCAGATCAAGGGGCAGGATGATGTTGCAGCCGAATGTATTGCCGTGGGAATCGTAAAACCCCTGGCCATAGTCGGCCACGGTGTCGACCAGGCCCACCTGCGCGACCGGACCATTGGATACCCACGCCGAGGACTGACCGTTGAGGACGATCTCGTCACCGGAGAAGGTGGCGTGAAGGTTGCCCTTATTGGCGAGCGAGCCAGGGTGACGCTCCTCAGGATAGAGGATGAGCCCGTCCGATCCGCGGTCCGGCTGCGTCGCGCACCAGCATCCGAGCTTGTTCTCGCAGAGTCCGATCAGCTCCTGCTGGCCGCTGGCCTGGGCCATTATCATGGGCATCCCGCCGGCTCCGGCCGACACGGCCAGCCCGGCATCTCCCCAGGCCATTTCCTCGATTCCGACGCCTTCCATGCGAGCGGCGAGTTCCGGCGCGACCCCCGCCATGGCCTCTGGACCAAATCCCAATTTCGCCGCTTCCTGGTGAAACGTCCAGAACGGCGAACCCGGAAGATAAGCCTGGTCGGCAGGCAGGCGGTCGAGTTCTCGGCCGATTGGACGCATGACTTCGCGGGCGAATCGGTGCATCCCCTGCTGGAGGGCCAGCTCCTCCTGTGTGAGGGCGGCATCGAAGCCCGAAAGCCCCACGGCGGGGAGCGGAATTTCAATTCGCAGTTCATCGCTCATATCTGACTCTCGCTTGGCATCGTTTCGGCCGAACTAGGGAAGCTCTGCACAGGCGGATGTGCGAACAGTATTTGAAATAAATGAAATGACAAAAGTCATGGCAAAGTACGCAGCAACGGGCTCTGGGGCCCGTTTTTGCCTTGTTTTCCGCTCTTCTCGGCCCATTTCGCGATCACGAGGCGCAACTCCACTGCGGTGGCAACAATCGTCGCCGCAATAGATATAGGTTCGCCAGAGCGAAGGCGGTGTGCAGCCGCGCGGTGTTTTTGGCCAGCCCGCGGTAGCGAACCTTGGTAAAGCCCCACAAGTGCTTGACCACATGGAAAGCATGCTCAACACGGGCGCGAGCGGCGGAGCGACGGCGGTTAATGAACCGCCAGTAGTCGTTCAGCGGCTTGCGAGCTGGGCGCCGATTGACCCGGTAACGGATGCCCGCAGCCTGGGCGCTCTGGCGATGCGACTCGTTCCAGTAAGCCTGATCACCAAACACCTCGCGCTCCGCTCCATGCAGGAGCTTGTGCATCTGTGTGCCGTCGTGCACGTTCGCCGACGTCGTGCACAAGCTGTGAACGATGCCGCGCCGGTCGGTACCGATGTGCGCCTTCATGCCAAAGTGCCAGTCTTTACCCTTCTTGGCCTGGCGCATGTCCGGATCGCGTTGACCCCGCTCGTTCTTGGTCGAAGGCGGCGCGGCAATCATGGTCGCATTCACAATGGTGCCGCTCTTGAGCAGCAGCCGCCTCTCTTCACTGAGCGAGCGGGTCTCGGCAAAGATCCGCTCGGTCAACCGGTGTTGTTCCAGACGGTGGCGAAAGCGCAAGATCGTCGACTCGTCCGGAATGTCATGGCCCTGCAGCTCAATGCCGGCGAAGCGGCGCATCGACTCGATGTCGTACAGCGAGTCCTCGGCTTGCGGGTCCGAGAGGTTGAACCAGTTCTGCATAAAGTAGATACGCAGCATCTGCTCCATCGGCTTCGGCTGTGTCCCGTGACCCGCCTTCGGGTAATGCGGCTCGATCAGCGCCAGAAGCCTGCCCCAGGGAATCACCGCGTCCATCTCGGCAAGAAAACGCTCACGGCGCGTGCCTTTGCCCTTGTTCTGCCAGGCCATCGAAGCAAACGTGGTCTGCTGCGTCACTCTGTCCGCTCCGCCGCTAATGCTTACCGCACGCATTATCAATCATCCATGGCTACCTGTGCCGAGCTTCCCTAGCGCTTGAATATATCGACGGTGACCACGGCCTCTTCATAGCCGACGAAGCCGCCGCCATTTTCGTGCAGAGCCACCCGGGCACCGGCCACCTGCCGCGGGCCGGCCTCCCCGCGCAGCTGGGTGACGAGTTCATGAATCTGTCCCAGGCCGGTGGCGCCGATCGGGTGACCTTTGCACTCCAAGCCGCCCGAGGGATTGACCGGAATGCGCCCGCCGATCGACAGCTCGCCGGCCTCGGCGGCCGCACCGGACTGGCCCATCGGCGTCAGGTCCAGATACTCGACCGCCATGACTTCGCCCATGGCGGAGGCGTCGTGCACTTCGACCACCGACACATCGCGCGGGCCGATGCCCGCCTCCTCGTAGGCCATCTTCCCGGCACGTCGACAGACGGCCTGGTCGAAGGCATGCGGTTCGCGCATCGTGCCCGTAGTGATGGCAGTCGCCGCCACCAGGATCGCGCGACGGCTGTCTCCGGACAGCCGCTTGAGCCCCACCTCCGTGCACACGAGGACGGCCGCCGCCCCATCGCTCAGCGGCGCACACATCGGCATCGTCAGCGGATAGGTGATGGGCGGGGCTGCCAGCACCTGGTCGATCGTGAACGGCTGCCGGAACTGCGACAGCGGGTTGTGCACCGAGTGCATATGGTTCTTGGCGGAAATCGCCGCGATCTGGCGTTGGGTGGTTCCGAACGTCTTCATCCAGAATCGGCACATGGCGGCATAGATGGCCATGAAGCGGCTGTACGGCCGAGTGGACTCACTGCCCGGCGGGATTGCGATGCCCTCGCCCAGCGCCATGAGCTTGGCCTGGTACGTCGCACTCTTCGTGACGTCCCAGCCGCCTTCGAACATCGCCAGGACGCGCTTCTTGTCCTCGATGTTCATCTTCTCGGCGCCGATGGCCAGGGCCACGTCGCAGGCGCCGGCCCGCAGCGACTGCACTGCCAGTTGAAATGCGCTGGTGCCCGACGCGCACGCGTTTTCCACGTTGTAAACCGGCAGCCCGGTCAGGCCAAGCTCGGTCAGCACGACCTGCCCGGGCACCGCATTTTGGCCCTGCAGCGGCCCCTGGGTCACTCCGGAGTAGAAGACCTGCCCGATATCGGCCCGCGAGGCGCCTGCATCACGCAGGGTTGCTTCTAGCGCCTCCGCCGCAAGCGAATGCAGCGAGCGCTCCAGATGCTTCCCGAACTGGGTCATGCCAACGCCAACGACATAAACTGGCTGCTTCATAGCTATCTTTGAATTCCTTTCAACTGCCGGAGATGCAACCGCCGCCCGGCCTGAGTTGGTTGACCACTCGGCGAGGTTAAGGACTTGGAACGACACCGGCCCCCCCTAGGAGGAGTGGGGAGTTCACTCACCGATAGTCGGTATCGTCCCACCCGAGCGGGTCGACATAGCGAGGGGAATCTCATGTTTCAGGGCAAAGTCATAGCTATTACCGGTGCCGGCTCAGGGATAGGGCGCGCATTGGCCATGGGACTAGCCCCGCTCGGCGCCAAGCTGGCGCTGTCGGACATCAATCAGGTGACACTGGCGGAGACGAAGCAGCAGCTGCCGACGGGTGTGGAGGCAAGGACCTATCCGCTCGACGTAACCTCGCGCGAGGCCGTCTTCCGGTTCGCCGCCGATGTGCAGCGCGACTTCGGTGCAGCGCACTTCATCTTCAACAATGCCGGCACGGGAGTATTTGCCACCGTCGAAAACGTCGAGATCGAGGAGATCGAAAAGGTTCTGAACATCAATCTGTGGGGCACGATCTACGGCACCAAGGCCTTCCTGCCGATCATGCTCGCACAGAACGAGGGATGCATCGTCAACATTTCCAGCAGCTTTGGTTTGGTGGCCGCGCCCTGTCAGTCGGCCTACTGCATGACGAAATTCGCCGTGCGGGCCCTCACGGAGGTCCTGTGGCATGAACTCCTGAATACCGGCGTGCGCGCCGTCGTCGTGCATCCGGGCGGCATCAATACCAATATCGTCCAGAACTCGCTGCGCGCCCAACATGAAGGTCCTCTGGAACAAAAGCTCATGAAGGGCGTGAAAGGCAAATTGACCACGACACCCCAGGATTGCGCGGGCCAGATCATTCGCGGGCTACAGTCGGGCAAGAATCGCCTGCTGGTCGGCGCCGGTGCGAAATCGACATATTGGCTTTCGCGGCTGCTTCCAAATAATTATGGGTGGGTGCTGCGCCGACAGCTCGGCTTCTAACACGTTTCTCCTTTGGGCGGCTAGAGGACTAGCTCTGGAGGGGCAAAGTCACGGGAGCACCTCGAACAATCCGGCGGCGCCCATTCCACCGCCGATGCACATCGTCACCACGACGTAGCGCACTCCTCGCCGCCTACCTTCGATCAGCGCGTGTCCCACGAGGCGGGAGCCGGTGACGCCATATGGATGCCCGACAGCGATCGCACCTCCGTTCACGTTCAGGCGCTCGTCTGGAATTCCGAGCCGGTCACGGCAGTAAAGCACCTGAACGGCAAATGCCTCGTTGATCTCCCAAAGGCCTACGTCGTCCGTGCTCACTCCGGCCCTTGCGAGCAGCTTTGGGACGGCGTACACAGGACCAATGCCCATCTCGTCGGGCTGGCATCCGGCCACAGCGAAGCCGCAGTAGCGACCGAGAGGGCGCAGGCTGCGCCGCTCGGCCTCGCCGGCGCTCATAACGACGCACACCGAGGCGCCGTCGGATAGCTGGCTGGCATTTCCAGCGGTAACGACACCTCCCTTCAGCACGGGACGGATCTTGGCCACGCCTTCCATCGTCGTATCCGACCGGATCCCTTCATCCTGTGTCACGGTGACCGGCTGCGTGGCCACGTTGCCATCCGGCAGAATCACGGCCATGGTCGTTTCCATCGGTACGATCTCGGCATCGAACCGCCCCTCGGAACGAGCCAGCGCAGCGCGTTGCTGACTGCGTACGCCAAACTCGTCCTGAGCCTCCCTGGAGATGCCGTAGCGCTTCGCGACCAGCTCCGCCGTCTCCAACATCGACCAGTACACGGCAGGGTGATGCTCTTCGATCCATGCCTCGCGCAGGTTGAATGTGTTGGCCCGTGACTGCACGAGCGTGATGGACTCGATGCCGCCGGCGACATAGATGTCGCCTTCCCCGGCGATGATTCGCTGCGACGCCAGTGCGATGGACTGCAGCCCGGTGGAGCAGAACCGGTTGATGGTGAGGCCAGGCACCGTGATCGCGCAGCCGGCGCGCAAGGCCACCATCCGGGCCATGTTCATTCCCGACGAGCCTTCCAGGAATGCGCCCCCCACGATGACGTCTTCGATCTCCTGCGGCGCCAGATTCGCCCTCTGGATGGCGTGTGCCACGACGTGACCACCAAGTGTCACCGGATGCGTCAGGTTGAACCCCCCCTTGAATGAACGCGTCAACCCCGTCCGGGCGGTCGACACGATGACCGCTTCATTCATGGTGTCTCCCCTGCGACGATGTCGTTGAATCTGCGCCCTTGGGCCGCCAGCCGCTCGAGCAGTCCGGCCGCTTGCCAGAAGTGCCCACGATTCTGGTACTCCGGCCCGCGCTGCAGGCGGCTTATGGCATCCAGCACGTCGAGAAGTCCGCGCTTGTCGGCGTGGAACATCGGGCCGCCGCGCCACCGCGGGAAGCCGTAACCGGTCACGTAGACCACGTCGATGTCCGAGGCGCACTGCGCAATGCGTTCCTCGAGTATCCGTGCGCCTTCGTTGATCAGCGCCAGTGTGAGCCGCTCGACAATCTCCTCGTCGCTGATCGCCCGCCGCTGCAGGCTGAGCCGTCGCGACTCGACTAGGATCGCATCGTTGACCTCCTCGCTCGGCTGCGGCGCACGCTCTCCTGGGGCGTACTCGTACCATCCGCGTCCCACCTTCTGTCCAAGTCGCCCCAGAGACACGATTGCATCGCAGGTACGCGAGTAGACCAGCGCCGGATTTCGGGCGAGGCGCTCGCGCCGAATGGCCGCCCCGATGTCGTTGCCGGCAAGGTCGCAAACGCGGAACGGTCCCATCGCCATGCCCCACTGCTCGATGGCACGATCCACCTGCTGCGGCAATGCGCCTTCATCCAGCAACAGGCCTGCTTGCATGAGATAGGGTTCGAACATGCGGTTGCCGATGAATCCCTCGCACACACCGGCCACCACCGCGGTCTTTCCGATTCGGCGGGCCAGGAGCATGGCCGTCGCCAATGTCTGCGCTGAAGTGCGCTTGCCTCGCACGACCTCGAGCAGCCGCATGACGTTGGCCGGGCTGAAGAAATGCAGGCCAAGGACGTCCTGCGGTCGCCGCGTGACGCCGGCGATGAGGTTCACGTCCAGCATCGATGTATTCGTGGCCAGTAGCGCACCGGGATGGGCACGCTCATCCAATTGCCTGAATATCTCGCACTTGGTTTCCATGTTCTCGAACACCGCCTCGATGACGAGGTCCGCATTGGCGACCGCCTCGAGTCCAACGGCCCCCTGGCACAGGGCGATTCGCCGGGCGCATTCGTCCGACGTCAGGCGCCCTTTTTTGGCGCCAGCCTCGTAGCGATCGCGAATGCCGGCGAGTGCCCGGTCGAGTGCCGGCTTGTCGCGCTCAAGCACCGTCACCTCGATGCCAGCATCAGCCAGGCACATGGCAATGCCAGTGCCCATCGTGCCGCCACCCACCACTGCGGAACGGGCGATCGGTCGTGGCGTGATGTCGCGGGGGAGCCCCACACCCTGGGCAGCCCGGCGCTCCGCCAGGAACGCATGGCGAAGCCCCGCGAAGTGCGGACCATGGCGAAGGCGGGCAAACCATTCCGACTCCCGCGCCAGCCCTTCATCGAATGGAAGGGTGGCGGCGGCCTCCAGGCATTCCAGGGCAGCCAGCCTCGCCGGCTGCCCATCAGCCTTTGCCCGCACCGTCGTGCCCGCGAATGCCAAGAGGGCCTGGGCGCCGGGCCAGTGAGCGCTCAACCGGCTGGTTCGACACAGGGGCTTGCCGGTGTGAATCTTGGCCGCCAGCTCGCGCGCCACAGCGATCGCGGCCGGCAGGACATCCTTATCGACGACCGAATCGAACAAGCCACTGTCGCGCAGCGTTTGCGCCGTGCGCGTCTCGCCCTTGACGATCATGTTCAAAGCCACTGGCAGACCGATGAGGCGCGGGAGACGCTGCGTCCCGCCAGCGCCCGGTATGAGGCCCAGCGTGACCTCCGGCAGGCCCACCACGGTGTTCGCATTCGCCACGCGGGCATGGCAAGCCAACGCCAATTCCAGTCCGCCGCCAAGCGCCATTCCATGCAATGACGCCACGACCGGCTTCTGGCTGGACTCGATGCGGGCAAAGATTACCGTGGGAGAGGGCTCCTCGGAGGCACTGCGTTGATCCATTTCCGCGATATCGGCACCGGCACTGAATCCCCGGCCCGCACCCGTGAGCACGATGGCATCGACGGCCTCGTCCTCGATGGCGGATCGCAGCGCGGCGTCCAGCTGACGGCGGTCGGCATGGGACAAGGCATTGACGGGCGGATGCTCGATTGTGACAACCGCCACGCCTTCGATGATCTGGTACATCGACACGAACCCCCGGAAATCTTCGTCGCCATTTATGCACTATTCCGGCCGGCCGCCGACCCCCCCACGGCAGGGGGCACCTGTGGGGTGCGAATTCGCCAATCTATAGAGTGACGCGCCGGATGCGGGCAGTCTTGTGCCGACCGGTATCCCTGATAGCCTGACTCGACGATGCGTGACTTGGCTTTTCTCGCGGTGCAATTGATCGTCACTTTGGCCAAGCTTGCGCGCGCCGCCCCTGACCACAATGGATTCGTGCTCGGATTGACGACGTTGTTCGTGCATCCCCGACGAGTCGCGAAGCTCGCCGCGATTCTCAAGCCGGCGACGCTGTTACGATTCCACAAGGCGCTGGTCGATCGAAAGTATCGGCGCCTGTTCTCCTCCGCCGGAACCCGGCGCAAGCCAGGCCCCAAGGGCCCGACAGAGGAAATCGTCGCGGCCATCCTTGAGATGAAGCTCCGTAACCCCAGATTTGGCAATCAACGCATTGCCGAGCAGATCGATAAGGACGTCGTGCGCAGGATCCTCGCGAAACGTTACGGCCCAAGCCTTC
>VFSW01003167.1_pt1 | contig 24661 bp, 24 predicted proteins | sample 5358111 | NCBI WGS metagenome assembly VFSW01 (sample SAMN11554181, study PRJNA540505) | mine drainage metagenome | isolation source: sediment from site ElyBrook_90M | place: USA: Ely Copper Mine, Vershire, VT | collected 2017
CCTGTTCTCTTACTTGTGCCTTTTCGGCGGCCGCCGTCCCCATTATTTTCCAGACACCATACTTCCGGCCGGGGCGCCGGGGCGCGCCCCCCCCCCCCACGGGCGGTATCATCGCGCCGCATGCGGTCGTAAATCCCGCGCTCATCAGCGGCTGGCGCGCCCAGAAAGCGGGGATCCTCATCGATCGGTCGGGGAAAAGTGCACTCGTCGATATTTACCAGAAAGCAATCGCATAACGCAGAACGCATGCAAAGCATCATCGAGAGGATCGAAAAAGAAATCGCCGCATGGACACCACAGGAAGGCGCGGAAGAGATCGGCATTGTCCGTGCCGTCGGCGACGGTATCGCGGAGGTCGACGGCCTCTCGAAAGCCGTCCTCTCCGAGATGGTGCTTTTCGACCCGACGTTTGATCGCACGCTTGCCGATGCGCTTCAGGATCCCGCGCCTCTCTATGGCCTCGTATTGAATCTCGAAGAGGATAGCGTCCGCACAGTCATTCTTGGTGATACGGGGAAAGTGTACGAAGGCATGCTCGTACGCCGTCTCGGGCGCCTGCTTTCAATACCGGTCGGCGATAGTCTTGTCGGGCGCGTCGTAAACCCACTCGGCGAGCCGGTTGACGGGAAAGGCGCGACGGGCGCCGACCTGTTGCGCCCGATCGAACGGGAAGCGTACGGAGTCATCGATAGGGCATCGGTACATGTGCCGCTCCATACCGGCATCAAAGCGGTTGACGCGATGATTCCGATCGGGCGCGGGCAACGGGAGCTTATCATCGGTGATCGCGGCACAGGGAAAACGAGTATTGCAATCGACACGATTCTCAATCAAAAAAACGAGCCCGCCGCAACACGTCCGATTTGTATCTATGTCGCTATCGGCCAGAAGGAATCCAAGACGGCGAAAATTGTCGCCGAACTCAAAGAACGCGGAGCGATGGACTACACCATTGTCGTGACAGCACCGGCCTCCGCTCCCGCAGCACTTCAATTTCTCGCGCCATTTTCGGGCGCGGCGATTGGCGAACATTTCATGGAGCAAGGGAGAGATGCGCTCGTGGTGTATGACGACCTGAGCAAACAGGCGGTCGCCTACCGGCAGATGTCTTTGCTTCTGCGCCGTCCGCCCGGCCGCGAAGCATATCCGGGCGACATCTTCTACCTGCATTCTCGCCTGCTCGAGCGCGCTGCGAAGCTCTCGGAAGAGAAGGGCGGCGGTTCCCTGACCGCGCTCCCCATCATCGAAACGCAAGAAGGCGATGTTTCCGCGTACATCCCGACGAACGTCATTTCCATCACTGACGGACAGATTTACCTTGAAGCGAACCTTTTCAACAAAGGCCAGCGTCCGGCGATCAATGTCGGCGTTTCGGTTTCGCGCGTGGGCAGTGCCGCCCAGACGAAAGCGATGAAGAAAGTCTCTGGGAAAATAAAATTGGAACTCGCGCAATTCCGTGAACTCGAGGCTTTCATGCAATTTTCTTCAGATCTCGATGCGGAGACGAAAAAACGCATTGACGCAGGGCGTCGCATGACCAGTATCCTGAACCAGCCGCGCGGCGCGCCGCTACCGTTTGAGATGCAGGCGGCGATCATCTTCGCGGCGGCGAACGGGTACCTTGATAGCTTCTCACCTCTGGAAATCGGAGCGATTGAAACGAAGCTCCAGGAATATCTCGCGCGTGAGGCGGATGCCGTCCTCGCGGCTATCCGCGATTCGAAAGAGATTAGCGAGAAATCTGAAAAAGAGCTCCGCGAAAAACTCGGAGCATTTGTCGCGCGGCACGCCGCCGCATAGCACCCATGGCGCTCAAGGACATCAAAACGAAAATACAGGCGACCGAACGCACGCATACGGTGACGCGAGCGATGGAGGCGGTATCGGCGGTCAAGATGCGCAAGACGCAAAGCGCGGCGATCGCCGGCCGTCCCTATGCGCGCGCGGCGCTCCAGGTGCTCGCGCGGCTTTCGGGGAGTGCGGATCTCGCGCGGCATCCTCTTGCGGCGGCCCGAGACATCCGGAACGTTGCTCTCGTCATCCTGACGAGTGACAAGGGTCTCGCGGGCGCGCTGAATACCGGCGTCCTCAAGGCGGCCGCCGCAGAGGTTGCGCCATACGCGGTTGATGCCGTTACCGTCTATGCATACGGCAGAAAAGGTGAAGAATATTTCGCGCGGCGCGGTTACCGCATTGCGCGCGCATTCGAGAACAAGAAAGATACGGTCGAGATTTCAATCATGGAAGAGCTTTCGTCGGAGCTTGCGGCCGCATTCGGCGGCGAGGCGTATGACGAAGTCCTTGTCGCGTACAGCAACTTCAAATCAACGTTCGAACAGGTGCCGACGGTCCGGCGTCTGCTCCCGCTCGCGCTTCCCGCCGTTACGCGACTTATCGCGGACATCGTGCCGGAAAAAGGGAAGTGGAGCGACCTGCGCGCCGTCGAATCGGTCCCTGCGTATTCAATGGAACCGGAGAGCGGCGAGGTGCTTGCGCTCCTCGCGCCGCGCCTCGCCGCTATCTCGCTGTACCATATGCTCCTCGAAGCGAAGGCGTCTGAGCATAGCGCGCGCATGGTGGCGATGAAGAACGCGAGCGACAAATCAAAGGAAGTCGCGCACGACCTCACGCGCCTTTTCAACAAGAGACGCCAGGCGGCGATCACGCGCGAGGTTTCCGAAATCGTGGGCGGACGCGAGGCTTTAGCAACATAATCGTATTGTATGAGCGGAACAATCACAGAGATCATCGGGCCGGTTGTGGACGTGTATTTCAAGGAGTCGCGCCCGAGTATCGGCGACGCGCTCATCATCGAGAAAGCCGGTACGCACAGCCGCATCACGCTCGAAGTCGCGGCGCATCTCGGTCTTGACCGCGTCCGTACCATCGCGATGAATGAGACCGCAGGGCTCGCGCGCGGCGAGACCGTCCGTGCAACCGGCGCTCCCATCAAAGTCCCGGTCGGCGAAGCGACGCTCGGCAGACTCTTTAACGTGCTCGGCGAACCGGTTGACGGGAAAGGGCCGATGGCGGAAGACGCGAAACGTCTCCCTATCCACCGCGCCGCGCCCGCTTTTGACGAGCAGACAACCAAGGCGGAGGTTTTCGAGACCGGCATCAAAGCGATCGATCTCATCATCCCCTTTTTGAAGGGCGGTAAAGTCGGGCTTTTCGGCGGTGCGGGCGTGGGGAAGACGGTGCTCATTCAGGAGCTCATACGGAACGTCGCAACCGAGCATGGCGGCTACTCGGTTTTTGCGGGAGTGGGCGAGCGCGTACGCGAAGGCAATGACCTGTATCACGAGATGGCGGAATCGGGAGTGCTTGAGAAGACCGCGCTCGTTTTCGGGCAGATGAACGAAGTCCCGGGCGCCCGGGCGCGCGTTGCGCTCTCCGGCCTCACGCAGGCGGAGTATTTCCGCGACGAAGGCGGCAAGGACGTCCTCTTTTTCATGGACAATGTCTTCCGTTTCATTCAGGCGGGTTCCGAAGTGTCTTCGCTCCTGGGACGCGTTCCGAGCGCCGTGGGCTATCAGCCGACTCTGGCGGAAGAAATGGGCAGGCTCCAAGAACGCATCACTTCGACGACAAAAGGTTCCATCACTTCCGTGCAGGCGGTATACGTGCCGGCAGACGATCTCACCGACCCCGCGCCGGCGACGACCTTCGCGCACCTGGACGGCACCGTAGTGCTCTCCCGCGCGCTCGCCTCGCTCGGCATCTATCCGGCGATTGACCCTTTGGAGTCGTCCTCCGCGGCGCTGACTGAAGACATCGTCGGGGAAGAACACTACCGCGTCGCGAATGCAGTGAAGCAGGTGCTCCAGCGTTACAAGGATCTCCAGGACATCATCGCGATCCTCGGCATCGAAGAACTTTCCGAAGAGGACCGGCTTTCAGTCGCGCGGGCGCGCAAGATCCAGCGATTCCTCTCACAGCCGTTTTTTGTCGGCGAGCCGTTCACCGGCATGCCGGGCCAGTATGTCTCGCGCGAAGAGACGGTACGCGGTTTCAGAGAAATCGCGGAAGGGAAGCATGATGACAAACCGGAACAAGCGTTCTACATGAAAGGGAGCATCGACCAGATTGCAGAATGAAAACGTTCCATCTCACCGTCGCGCGCGTCGGCGAAAATCTCTTCGACGGAGAAGTCGCCTCCGTGTCATTGCCGGGCGCCGAAGGCATGTTCGAAGTTCTCGCCGGACACGAAGCGTTCGTTTCTCTGCTCAAGGAGGGTGAGATGCATATCAGGACGGAGAATGGAGAGACGTACCGCTTTGACATCCCGAAAAGCGGCATCGCCGAAGTGTCGCACCATCAAGCGACTATACTTCTCTGATGCTTGCGCGCCTCTCGGGGAGCGTATACTGGAGGTATGACTTTCGAAGGGAACGGCGGCGAGAATCAGCTGCGCCGCCATACGATACCCCACTATCACGGCGATGCGGTGCGCGGACTTTTCCTCGTCAGCGCGCTCGTGCTTATCGTCGCGCAGTCCACCGGCGCGCAACTTCCGCTCTCAACGGTCGGCGCGGTCATCGTCGCGGTCGCGCTTGTCGTCTCGGCGGGAATTACAAATCCGGCACAATCCTGGATTCATTGGATAAATGCGTTCTTTGCTGTGCTCGGAACATTTCTTTTCGGCACGACCGCCGTTGAGCACTATCGTGCCGGCATGAGTTTTTTTGATCCTTCTTTCGCTTACGTCGAGGCGCTCGCATTCCTTTCTCTTTTCGCGCTCTATTTCACCACGCGGACCATTCGCGGTTTCTATTTGCGCCCGAAGCTTTCCTGATGGCTCCTGTGGTATAGTTTCCGCATGTCCGTCCAGAGCTTTTTCCTGAAGCAGTACGCCAATTGGAAAATGAAAGATGTGCCGCAAGCACAGCGCGATCAGATGATCGCGCTCGTTTCAAAAGACCCGAGTCTTTTCAAGAAAATCGGCGAAGAGATCGAGCGGCGCAAAAAAGGCGGCGAGAGCGAGATGAAAGCGTCGATGGACGTTATGAAGAAATACCGGAGCGAGCTTTCTGCGCTCATGCAAAGATAACGCATGACCCTTCTCGTTCTATTCCTTGTTTCCTGCCAAGCGTTCGGCGCGTTCATCGGCGCGTTTTCCGCGGTTTTCGGGGAACTCGCCTATATCCGTTCCATGCGAGACGGGAAGATAGATGTCGCCGAGCGAGCGCATCTCGACAATCTCGCGAAAGGGTTGCGTTTCGGCATGTCGCTTCTCCTCATCGCTTCGCTTGCGCTTGTCGTCGTTGCGTATACGCTCCATGCGGCATTCCAGCCGGCATTGACCGCACGTTACTGGATTCTCATGATCCTCGCGTTCCTTATCATCGGCGTTTCTTTCGCGCTTTCTCGGCAGCGCATTCCGTTCGCGCTCGGTTCGGCTGCGGTTTTCTCGGCATGGTGGTTCCTTGTCTATCTCACGCTCGGACGACTGCCAGCCCTCTCTTTCGGCGCCGCCGCCGCGCTCTACGTGGTGGTTGCCGCGCTCCTCTACGCGATGCTCCATTACGCGCGCCTTCTCGCTTTGCTAAGATAAAACGACGATGAAAATATTTATCCTCCTCGGGCATACCGATCCCGCGACGCTTTCCGGCGCGTTTGCGGATTCATACGAGACGCACGCCCGGGCGGCAGGGCACGAGTTGCGGCGGCAGGATCTCGGCAACATGCATTTCGACCCGATCCTGCATGAGGGCTACAAGAGCATCCAGCGACTCGAACCCGATCTCGAGGCTTTCCAGGAGAATGTGCGCTGGGCGGAGCATATCGTCATCGTGTACCCGACCTGGTGGAGTTCGATGCCGGCGATGCTCAAGGGTCTTTTCGATCGCGCATGGTTGCCGCACTTCGCTTTCAATTTCGCCGATCACGGTCTCACGTGGAAGAAACTGCTTGAAGGGCGGACGGCGCGCATTATCACGAGCGCGAACACCGCGCCATGGCTCCTGCGCTTTATGTACGGGCCGCCGACCGTCGTCCTCGAACTTTGCCTGTTGCGCTTTGCCGGCATCCAGGCGCGCTCGACCGTCTTCGGTCCGTCCGAACGCGCATCAGAAAGGACCAAAGCCCGCTGGTTCCGCACGGTCGAGCGGCTCGCGCGAAAGGGAAAGTAGTCTCCGATTACGCGTCCGAAGACTCAGTGGTAGTGGTATAGTCCGATAATAATCATGGCTGGTACGAAACTAACGATAGGGATCGTCGGGTTGCCGAACGTCGGGAAATCGACGCTTTTCAATGCGCTTACCAAAGCGTCCGTGCCGGCCGAGAATTATCCTTTCTGCACCATTGATCCTTCGGTCGGCGTGGTCGGCGTTCCCGACGCGCGGCTTCCTGCGCTCGCGGAACTCTCAAAGAGCGAGAAGATAATCCCGGCGGCAATAGAATTCGTTGACATCGCCGGACTCGTCGCGGGCGCGGCGGAAGGGGAAGGGCTCGGCAATCAATTTCTCGCGCACATTCGCGAGACTGACGCAATCCTCCAGGTGGTGCGTTTTTTTGATGACAGTGCGGTGCTCCATGTGGACGGGACCGTTGAGCCCTACAAAGATATAGAAATAATCAATATCGAGCTCATGCTCGCGGATGCGGAACAGGTACGCAAGCGGCGCGACAAGCTCGCGCGCGACATCATGACGGGCGTGAAGGACGCCGCGGCGCTCGATGCGGCGCTTGCGAAAATCGAACAGGGCTTTGCCGCAGGGAAGCTCGCGCTCCATGCCGGACTCGGGAGCGAAGAGCAGAAACTCGTTGCCCCCATGAACTTGTTGACGATGAAGCCGATTCTGTACGCGCTCAATAGGAAAAGCGGCGGGCACAATCTCGATGAGCTTGCCGACGGGCGCGCGGCGCGCGCCTATGAACTTATCGAGACGCTCGGCTCTCGTTTCGTGATGCTCGACGCGGCAACCGAACAGGAGTTGAACGATGTCGCGGACGCGGACCGGGAGAGTTTCCGCCGAGAGCTCGGCGTACACGAGGACGGCCTCACCGGCCTTATCCGAAGCGCCTATGACACGCTCGGCCTCATTTCATTCTTTACGACCGGTGAAAAAGAAACGCGCGCATGGACGATACCGAAGGGTAGTACCGCGCCTTCCGCCGGCGCCGTCATCCACAATGATTTCGCAGAAAAGTTCATTCGCGCGGAAGTCGTTTCCACCGATGATCTTCTTTCCGCCGGCAGTTGGGCCGCCGCGCGCGAAACCGCGAAAGTACGCACCGAAGGGAAAGAATACATTGTCGCCGACGGCGACGTGATGGTCTTTCTCCACGGATGATTTTCGTGACCTGAGGTGCGTGGTATAATGAGCTTCTATGGAGAAATCGAAGATAACCCCGAAAGATTTCTTTTTGTGGGCGGGGGCGATGGTGGCATTTTATTGGAGCGTCCTTGCGTTCATCTTTCTCGTTTTCGATTACATCAATTACGCCCTTCCGAATGCGCTTGCGTACTACCCTGTCGATCCGTACCAGAGCGGCATCAGCAATGAGATGGCGTCGCTCATCGTCCTCTTCCCGCTCTACCTTCTGCTCATGCGCTTCATACGCGCCGACATCGCCCGCGACCCTTCGCGAAAAGATATCTGGGTGCGGCGCTGGGCTCTCCTCCTGACGCTCTTTATTGCCGGTGTGGCGATAGCGGTCGACCTCATCACGTTGCTCACCACGTTCCTCAACGGGGAAAGCCTCACCACCGCATTCCTTCTCAAAGTACTGACCGTCTTCCTCGTCGCGTCGGGGGTATTCATGCATTTCATCGCGGATCTGCGCGGCTATTGGGACACGTTTCCGCTCCGGAGGCATTCCGTCGGTGTCGGCGTCGCTGTTCTGGGGCTTGTTACTATAGCGGCCGGTTTCTTTATCGTCGGCACGCCTGCAGAGGCGCGTCTCGCGCGATATGATGCGCAAAAGGTGAACGACTTGCAGAACATACAGTCACGGGTCGTACAGTACTGGCAGGCGAAACAAACACTGCCTGCAACGCTTGGCGACCTCAACGATCCTCTTTCCTACGGTCCGCTGCCGACCGATGCGCAGACGGGGAAGTCGTACGTCTATGAGGCGACCGGTGCGCTCTCGTTCAAGCTCTGTGCGACCTTCAATACCGTGAGCCGCGGGAATCAGAACGCCTACGCAGAACCCTCGATGCCGACACGTTTCGGCGGCAAAACGATGCAGGACAACTGGCAACACGGGAGCGGACAGACCTGTTTTGAAAGAACTATCGACCCAAGTTTCTATCCTCCGATAAAGTAGGACGCCTCGGAAGGATGCACAACGAAAATCCTTGAGAACTATGGCGTATGATCACAGAGGAATAGAAAAAGCCGCGCAAGAAAAATGGGCGCAACTCGACCTGTACCGCACCGATCTTTCCGATGTATCAAAGGAGCCGTACTATCTCCTCGCCGAGTTTCCGTATCCCTCGGGCGACCTCCATATCGGGCATTGGTATGCGTTTGCCGTCACCGATATCTACGCGCGCATGTTGCGCCTACGCGGCAAGAACGTCCTCTTTCCCATCGGCTTCGATGCGTTCGGTCTGCCTGCCGAGAATGCGGCGATCAAGCATGGTCTCGATCCCAAAGAATGGACGTACAAGAACATTGAACGCATGCGTTCCCAGCTCATGAGCATGGGCGCGTCATTCGACTGGTCAAAGGAAGTCATCGCGTGCGACCCGAGCTACTACCAGTGGACGCAGTGGCTCTTCGCCAAGCTCTTTGAGCACGGGCTCGCCGAGCACCGCGAAGCGGCGGTCAAATGGTGTCCGAAGGATCAGACGGTGCTTGCGAACGAACAGGTGATCGACGGCACATGCGAGCGATGCGGCACTGAAGTGCAAGAGAAGCGGCTCACGCAATGGTTTCTGAAGATTACCAACTACGCCGAGCGCCTCATCGAAGGGCTCGACACGCTTCCGTGGCGTGAAGAGATAAAAGAAGCGCAACGCGCATGGATCGGCAAGAGCGAAGGAGCCTACCTAACGTTCGACCTCACCTCAGATTCCCGAGGCCGAACCCAGGAATCCGTCAAAGTGTTTACGACGCGTCCGGATACGATCTTTGGCGCGACCTATATCGTGCTTGCGCCGGAACACCCGCTTGTCGCCGCGCTTCTCGAAGACCTGGGAAACGCAGACGAAGTGCAAGCATATGTCGAACGCACCAGAAAGAAAACCGAACGGGAACGCAGTGAGAATAAAGAGAAGACCGGCGTGGAACTCAAGGGCGTTTCTGCGCTCCATCCCGCGACGAACGAGCAATTGCCGGTCTTCGTCGCTGATTACGTGCTCCATTCCTATGGCACCGGTGCAGTCATGGCGGTTCCGGCGCACGATGAGCGCGATGCCGCATTCGCAGAGAAATTCAATGTGCCGGTACGCGACGCTCAACCGGCGACGTGGGAGGCGCTCACGGCGATGGGCGCGCAGCGGACGACGCAGTACCGTCTGCGCGATTGGCTCGTTTCTCGCCAGCGCTATTGGGGCTGTCCGATTCCCATCGTCTACGATCCTTCTGGGACGCCACACGCAATTCCGGCCGAGCATCTGCCGTGGCTTTTGCCGACCGACGTTGATTTCAAGCCGACCGGAGAAGCGCCACTCGCTTCTTCGAAGGAACTCAAAGAGCGCGTGACGAATATTTTCGGCGCCGGCTGGACGCCCGAATACGACACGCTTGACACTTTCGTCGATTCCTCATGGTACTTCCTCCGCTATCTCGACCCGAAAAATCCGCACAACTTTTCTGACGCGGCGCTCATGAAAAAATGGCTACCGATCAATCGCTATTCCGGCGGCAGCGAACACACCACCATGCACCTCCTCTATGCGCGTTTTTTCATGAAAGCGCTCTATGATCTGGCGCTCGTGCCGGTCGACGAGCCTTTTACAGAACGTTTCAATCGCGGGCTTATCATGGGTCCTAATGGACAGAAGATGAGCAAATCGAAAGGGAATGTCATAAATCCGGATCATTTCGTCGATACGTATGGCGCTGACGCGGTACGTCTCTATCTTGCTTTTATCGGTCCTTACAACGAGCCCGGCAGTTACCCGTGGAATTTAGACGGCGTCGCCGCGATGCGTAAATTCCTCGAACGTATCGTGCGGTGTGCAGAGCGCGCTCAAGAAGAAATCCCCGTGCCGGATTCCGTCGCACAAGCCATCGCGCACGCCAGTCTGAAAGTGGCTACTGACGGCGACCGATTCAAATTCAATACCGGCGTTGCCGCTCTTATGACGCTATTGAACGAGTTTGAGAACATACCGCCCCCGAAAGCCGCGATGCGCTCTTTCGCCATCCTGCTCGCCTCTTTCGCGCCGCACCTGGCCGAACATCTCTGGGAGAGGCTTGGCGGCAAAGGGAGCGTACAGCAAGCGTCATGGCCTGCCGCCAGTCGCGCGGCTGCGGAGGAAGGCGAGGTGGCAGTACAGGTCGACGGCAAGCGCCGCGGATCAGTGCACATATCTCTTTCCGCTTCCGAAACGGACGCCGCGCGCGCCGCGCGCGAACTTCCCGCGGTTGCCGCGGCGCTCGCGGGGAAGGATCCTGCGCGCATCATCTATGTGCCCGGCAGGATCATAAATCTGGTGCCCGAGGCTTGACTGTTCTTTGAGCATTTGCTATAAATTACACCACATGACTAAAGTTCTGAGAGCGAAGAAGGGCGGGAAGAAGGCAAAAACGGCCCCGCCCGTTTCTTTTTCTTTTGAAAGCGCGCCGCTCGTCAAACAGCTCCTCGGCGCGGCGCCGGAACGCGCCCGGAGCGTCCTCGTACGCCGTTTCGGCCTCGGAACAAACCCGAAACGCGAGACGCTCGAAGCGATCGGCGACCGCTCGAACATCACGCGCGAGCGCGTCCGCCAAATCGAAGCGGCCGGTCTCGAAGCCATTCGCGCCAGCAAAGCCTTCAAGGAAGCGCATGCCGCGTTTGAAGAGATCGCCCGCTCCATAGAAGCGCTCGGCATTATCGTGCCCGAAGAGGCGCTCATGCAAGCGCTCGGGAAAGATGAAAAGACCCGCAACCAGTTCCGTTTCCTCCTCATGCTCGATTCCACTTTTCTCCGCGAACGCGAAACGAACGACTTCCTCGCGCGCTGGCATGTCGACAATGCTACCGCAAAAAATATTCATGAGGCGCTCTCGAGACTCTATGCCTCGCTCGGCGACGACGATGTCATTTCCGAGGCGGAACTGCTCGACCGTTTCCTCGACGAGCTCAAGAGCGTCAACGACGCGTACAAGAACGAAGAAGTCCTGAAGCGCTGGCTCTCGCTCTCCAAGCACATCGGGAGCAATCCGCTCGCCGAGTGGGGGCGCGTGAACGCACCGGCCATCCGCGTCAAAGGCGTCCGTGACTACGCGTATCTCGCCATCAAGCGCCATGGCTCGCCGATGCATTTTTCAGAGGTCGCGAAAGCGATCAGCACGCTTTTTTCAAAGAAAGCCCATATCGCGACCACGCACAACGAACTCATCAAGGATCCGCGCTTCGTTCTCGTCGGCCGCGGACTGTACGCGCTCACCGAGTGGGGGTACACGCCGGGCGTCGTGCGCGATGTCATTCGCGAGATTCTCCTTGAAAAAGGCCCGATGAAGAATGACGAGGTCATCAAGCATGTGAAGCGCGCCCGGTTCGTGAAAGACAACACCATCCTGGTCAATCTCAACGACCCGCGCTATTTCAAGCGCATGAAAGACGGCCGATATACGGCAGTCTAATTCACGACAACTTCTTCGCGGATAGTTTTCGTTTGAGCTTGACAAATAGATATGCAACGTATAGTATATTCACGGTTGTGACGGAACGGAAATTGTTCGTTTCGCCGTACAATCTGCTCCAAAACGAATCGAGAATCGTCATGGCCAAGACAGAGCAAGAAAAGTACTACGAGCGTTTGAACGAAATTGCGAGACGTGAAGAGAGTCATCAGAGACAGGAAGAAAGAGAGCAAAGAGAACGGGACAGAGAGAGGGCAGAAAATAGCTGGGATGGTGAAGTGCACGGCATTCCAGATTAAACGTCTCGACCACATGTGCAGTGGCGTCAGTAAACGCCACTGCATTTTTTTTGTTATACTTTGCGTACACTACTATGTTCCCGTTTCTCCACACGCTTGAAGAGCGAATGAAAAAACTCAAAGAGAAACTCGGCCTCCGTCTCATGCCGCGACCGCTCTTTCTGCTCGGTCTCGCGCTCCTTTTCGTCTCATTCGTGTTCATGCCGCGCGCGGTCTCGCTCGCCCTCTCTCTGGCGCTCTTCATAGCTCCTCTGTGGTTGCCGATTCTGCTTATCAGCAGTGCATGGACGCTGTGGGTCATTCTCAAACGTTCTGAGTACATTGCCGCGCAGAGCTATATGCTTCTTGAAATTAAGCCCCCGCGCGGCCTCGAAAAGACGCCGCTCGCGATGGAAGCGGTCCTCTCGGGCCTGCACCTCGCTCCGTATGAAGGTACTTGGTATAAGAGATACATACAAGGCACAGTGCGCCCATGGTGGTCTCTTGAGGTAGCGTCTCTCGAAGGCCAGGTGCATTTTTTCATATGGACGCGCACCGGTTTCCGTCGAATTATCGAGGCGCAGATGTATGCGCAATACCCCGGCGTGCAGATAGTCGAGGCGCCCGATTATACGCGCCTTATCAGCGCAAAGTCCGAGGACTGGAGCATCTGGGGCTGCGATTTTGTCCACACGGACAAAGACCCGCTCCCTATCAAGACCTACGTCGAGTACGGGCTCGACAAAGTACAGAAAGAGCACGAACAAGTCGACCCGCTCGCCAACCTGATCGAATTCATGGGCTCGATGAAGAAAGGCGAGCATCTCTGGCTCCAGTTCATCATCCGCGTCCATAAGGGCGAGAAATATCACAAGCTCAACAGCGACGGCAAAGCCTATACCTGGAAGGATGAGGCGAAGGAACTCGTCGAGAGTATCCGCAAGGCGACGCGCGACCCGTACGTCGATCCGGCGACCGGAGAAGAACGGCCCGGTTTCCCGAACCCGACCAAGGGCCAGTCGGAGAAGATCGCCGCCATCGAACGCAACGTTTCAAAATTCGGCTTTGACGTGGGCGCTCGCGGCGTGTACCTCGCGCGGCCGGATACGTTCGACCCGATCGTCATTTCCGGCCTCACCGGTATCTTCAAGCAATTCTCTTCGGAAGGATGGAACGGTTTGAAACCGAGTGGCTGGATGACCGAGTTCGACGATTACCCGTGGGAACTCGGCGTCAATCGGCTCAAAGAGAAATATCGCCGCTGGCTCGTCGAGGCGTATCGCCGCCGGCAGTTTTTCCACGATCCTTTCAGGAAAGACGCGATGGTCATGAGTACCGAAGAGCTCGCGACCGTCTTCCATATCCCCTCACGTGCAATCATGACGCCGAGCCTCACGCGCATCCAGTCGGCGACCAGCGAGGCGCCTTCAAACCTTCCGGTGTAATCATGGATTTCCTCAAGCGTCTTTTCCCGGCGATGGCATCCGCGCTCGAATTCCACCTGGCGCGTTTTTCTCGCACATGGATGGCGGTACTCGCGGTTCTCGCCCTCATGTCTGGCGGCGGATACATCCTTCTCGCGCCGCCCTCCGGATTCGTCCCGCAGGACGTGGTTATCGCGCGCGGCGCTTCCGTATCCGCCGTTGCGCAGGAACTCGCGACCGCGCATATCATCACGTACCCTCTGGTCTTACGCGCCTTACTGCGTGCGGAAGGAGAAGACAACAACATACAGGCAGGGACCTACCGTTTCAATGCGAGCGAGAACGTGCTGACCGTTTCGCACCGGCTCGTCACGGGCGCATACGATATCCCGCCGCTCCGCATTACTTTTTTTGAAGGGACGACCGTACGGGAGATGGCGACGCGCGCCGCGGCCGCATTCCCTCAAGTATCAGCCGCCGATTTCATCGCGGCAGGGCACCCCTATGAAGGCTATCTTTTCCCCGATACCTATCTTTTCTCTCCGTCGGCGGATGCGGCCTCGATCGTCGCGGCGATGCGCGCGAATTTCAACGCGAAGATAGCGCCGCTCTCCGGAGACATACGGACATCCGGCCGCTCGCTTTCCGACATCGTCATCATGGCGTCCCTCGTCGAGAAAGAGGCGCGTTCGAACGCCGCCAAGCGCATGGTTGCGGGTATCCTGTGGAACCGCATTGCGCGCGGCATGCCGCTCCAAGTGGATTCGGTTTTCGGATATATCCACGGCCGCGACACCTATGCGCCGTCTCTCGCGGATTTGCGCGTCAATTCGCCCTACAATACGTACCTCCACAGAGGCCTTCCACCCGGCCCCATCGATAATCCCGGCCTCGCCTCTCTTGAGGCGGCAGTGAACCCTGCGAAAACGAACTACCTCTACTATCTCACCGGCACGGACGGACTCATGCACTATGCGACGACCTATGCCGGCCACGAGGCTAATCGTAGGAAATATTTGCCGTAATGGTTAGAATGCGCCAATGAACGTCCGCGGGAAGAACATATACGTGGGCCTTTCCGGCGGAGTGGATTCTGCCGTCGCCGCGGCGCTTTTGAAGCGTGACGGCGCGCAGGTAACCGGCGTATTCATCAAGGGCTGGTATCCGCCGGGGATGCCCTGCACGTGGGCACATGAGCGGCGCGATGCGATGCGAGTGGCGGCGCGGCTCCGGATACCGTTCCATACGCTTGATGCGAGCGCCGTATACAAGAAAAGCGTCATTGATTATCTGCGTGCGGAATACCGCGCCGGGCGCACGCCGAACCCGGACATCATGTGCAATAGGGAAATAAAGTTCGGCGTGTTCTATCGCTTCGCGCGCGCTTCCGGCGCCGAATATATCGCGACGGGACACTACCGTTCCGGCGAGAAAGACCAGCGCTATTTCCTTTGGGCGGTGCCGCGCGCGGTCATCGCGCAGACCGTTTTCCCGGTCGGGGAGATGGAGAAGGATGAAGTGCGTACGCTCGCGAAACGGTTCGCGCTCCCCGTTGCACAGAAGAGAGACAGCCAGGGCGTTTGCTTCCTCGGGAATATCTCAATCGACGAATTCTTGCGCGGCGAATTCGGCGAAACGCCGGGCCGTGCACTCGACGAAAAAGGGCAGTTCGTGGGGATGCATGACGGCGCCCTCTTTTACACACTCGGCGCGCGCATCCCGCTCCGGGAAGCGCGCGAGCCCGGCCCGTGGTTTGTGCGCGCAAAGGATATCGCAAAGAATGAAGTGACGGTCGGGAAGACGCCGTTTCGAGCGCGCACGGGTGATCGTCGAGAAGTTTCTTTTATCGACGCAAACTGGTTTCGCGAGCCTGCGGGCGTCGTGGAGGCGCAGTACCGTTATCGCGGCACGCGCATCGAAGGATATGTCAAAGGGGATCGCTTCGTCAGCGCCGTGCCATTCCCCGAGATTCCCGCCCCGGGCCAGTCGATTGTTTTCTACCAAAATGACGAACTCCTCGGCGGTGGTATCATAGCCGCATGAACCACATGCGCCTCTGGGTTGCCGCGTCGATTATCGCCCTTTTCGTTGGCGGCGGTTTCGTCCTTTCGGTGCCGCATACCCGCGATATCGCGACAGCGCCGCGCGAGCAAGCATCGCCCGCGCGCATTCCGGCCGTTACGCTCCATGATGCGTTTAAGAAAAACCTGCATACGATTACCGGCTCGATTGAAGCGCCTGACGCATGCACGCTCGTCACCGCGACGGCGACCGTTGCCGGGAATGCCTCGAGCACGGAGGATATTCTCGTCGCGATTTCCATGCCGAGCGACACGGGAGGCGTCTGCCTGCAATTGCCGACGCTCATGAGCTTCAAGACGTCCGTGTCTGCGCCCGCCGGCCTTCCGCTTACCGCGACCGTGAACGGTATCATCGCTTCCACGACCGTCTCATGACTTTGCCGACGATCGTCAAAGCGGACGGATCAAGAGAGGTTTTCAATCCGGCACGCCTTGCCGATTCTCTGCGCCGGGCGGGCGCCGGCGCCCATACCGCAGAGCGTATAGCCGAGACGATTGCCGGCACCGTCGCGCCGGGCGCCGCATCGAAAGAGATTTATGCGCGCGCTTTTGCGCTCTTGCGCAGAGAAGCACGCCCGGTCGCCGCGCGTTATGCGCTCCGCCGCGCGCTCTTGGAGCTTGGCCCGAGCGGCCATCCGTTTGAAGATTTCATCTCGCATCTCTACCGCGCGGAAGGATGGCGCGTGGAAACGCGCAAAATGATCCAGGGGAAGTGTGTCCAGCACGAGACCGATTTTTATGCATCGCACCCCGAGCGCGGAGAGTATCTCGCCGCCGAACTCAAGTACCATAACGACCCCGGTTATAAAACCGATTTGAAAGTCGCGCTCTATGTGAAGAGCCGTTTCGATGATATTTTCGCTTGCGATCCGGCCGCGCGCTCCTGTCCGATCGACCGCGGTCTCCTGGTGACGAACACGAAATTCACCTCCGAGGCCATCAAGTACGCCGAGTGCGCGGGCGTTGAGTTGCTCGGGTGGGGGTACCCGGCAGACACCAATCTTTTCATGCGCATGAGTCAGGCGAAGATATACCCGATTACCGCGCTCACCGGTCTCGCGCGCGCGGAGAAACGGCTCCTCATTGAAAAGGGGATTATCGCCGTGGATGAAATCTTGAAAGACCGCCGCGCGCTTGACGCGCTCCGTCTCCCGAGCGAGCGGGTCGGCAGGCTCCTCGCCGAAGCGGAGGGTCTCCTTGCGCTCCCACATCAGCCGTATGGTACTGTTTCCCCATGAAGAAGCCTTTCTCCACACGCTCTTTCGCCGCCGGTCTCGTACTCGGTGTCGTGCTCGCGAGCGCATGGTTTCTCGGCGCGCGCCCCGTTTCCACGTCGCCGTTTCTTCCTTCTTCGGCGTTCCTCGCCACAAGCACTGTGCCGGCGCTTCCCCAGAGCGGCGCAATCTCCGTATCGAACCAGGCCGCCGGTGCTACCGTCTTCGTCGAGTCGCTTACCGTGCCGCCGCCCGGCGTCTGGGTTGCCGTGCGCGAGATGAACGGAAACGAACTGGGGAACGTGCTCGGCGCGGTCCGCGTCGGCGGTCCGCGAAGTAACATCTCCGTCCCGCTTTTGCGCGCGACCGAACCCGGCCGTACCTATGCGGTCGAACTCTATCGCGCCGACAGCACCGATACGTTCGACCTCAATACGCTCAGCGTATACGTCGATTTTGATACCGGAGAACCCGTCATCGCGTATTTCACGACGACGCAATGATATGGCGAATACATACACGTCTTTCAGCCGCGGACCGTTCGACCCAGCCAGTGCGGCACCGTTTAAGGTAAGCCGGTCGAAAATAGATCTCTTCAGCGAATGCCCGCGCTGTGCGTACCTCGACCTCCGACTCGGGGTAAAGCGCCCCTCGGGTCCGTCTTTCACGCTCAATAACGCAGTCGATGAGCTTCTGAAACGCGAGTTCGATATTCACCGCGCGCAAGGTTCGCGGCACCCGCTCGTCGAGAGCTATGGCGTTGATGCGATCCCTCTTGCCGATGATCGGCTCGAAGAATGGCGCGATGCGCTCCGTCGGGGCATCAGCTATCTGCACGCGCCGACGAACTTGCTGATACGCGGCGGCATCGATGACGTGTGGGTCAATCCGAAAGGAGAATTTATCATCGTGGATTACAAGGCGACCAGCAAAAAAGAAGGTCCGAGTTCCGCAGAAGATCTCTACGATTCATATAAGCGGCAGATCGAGGTTTACCAATGGCTTTTCCGCAAGAACGGGTTCCCGGTCTCTCCGACCGGCTACTTCGTGTACGTCAACGGAAAAGCCGACGCGACGGCGTTCGACGGGAAGCTGGAATTCGATGCGGCGCTCATTCCGTATACCGGCAGTGATGCATGGGTCGAACCGACTCTCATCGAAATGAAGAACATGCTTCTCGGCGAAGACATCCCGGCGGTAGGGACTTCCTTCGGCGGTGGGCCTTGCGAGTATTGCACCTACCGTGAAGCGGCCGGTAAGAAATTGCTCGCAATGCATCGGGCCGGGGAAAAGAAGAAAGATGGAGGTACGAATTGATCCTTCGTGGCACAAACGCCTGGCACGCGAATTCGACGAGCCGTATTTTGCCGACCTCGCGAGTTTCGTGAAAGGGGAATATGCGAGCAAGATCGTGTATCCGCCGCCGGCATGCATGTTCCGCGCATTCGATCTTTGCCCGTTTGAGAAGGTGAAAGTGGTTATTCTCGGGCAAGATCCGTACCACGGCGCCAAACAGGCCAATGGACTCGCATTTGCCGTCGCTCCCGCGCAGACAGCGCCGCCGTCGCTCCAAAATATTTTTAAGGAGATAGCGAGCGATATGGGGAAGCCGCTGGTGCACGCCGACGGCGATTTGGCCCGGTGGGCGGCACAGGGCGTGCTCTTACTGAACGCGACTTTGACTGTCCGGGCGCACGAAGCCGGTTCGCATCAGGGCCGCGGATGGGAACAGTTTACCGATGCCGCCATGCGCGCGCTCTCCGAAGGCCGTGAACATCTGGTCTTTATGCTCTGGGGAAATTATGCAAAACAGAAGGGCGCGCATATCGATCGAGAGAAACATTTGGTTTTAGAGGCTTCGCATCCGTCGCCTTTTTCCGCCGCCGCCGGCTTTTTCGGGTGCAAGCATTTCAGCCGCGCAAACGAATACCTCGTCGCCCACGGCGAGAGCCCGATCGACTGGCTGTAGTCCTTGCGTATACTCATATCATGCATCACACACCGCAAATAAAGAAAGCCATTCAATTCGCCGCGCGCAAGCATCATGGCCAGATGCGCGCCGAAAAAGAACCATTGCCGTACGTGACGCACCTTTTCTCCGTCGCCCTTTTGGTTGCGGAGGACGGCGCGCACGACGATGTTGTTACCGCGGCGCTCTTGCACGATACTCTCGAAGATACCGATACGACACGCGCGGAGATCGCGGCGGCATTCAACGAGCATGTTGCAGAACTCGTCGAAGCGGTAAGCGAGATCAAAGAGAAGGACGGCAGGAAAATAGAATGGCGCGCGCGCAAGGAGCACTATCTCGCGCGCGTGGCGCGCGCGAGCGACGAGGCAATACTCATTTCAATTGCCGATAAAATAGACAACATAGAAAGCAAGATAGAAGCATTCGAGAAAGAGGGCGCGGGACTTCACCTGCGCTGGAAACAGCCGCCCGAGGCGTATCTCTGGTTCCACGAAGAAATACTGTGCATCGCGCAGAAACGTTTGGCGGATCACCCGCTTACGAAGCGTCTTGCCGAAGTACACGCAAAAGAGCTCGAAATTCTCGTCTAGAACCCATTTCAATACTCTGCTCGGGTATGCTCCCGAAAAGGTACGCCGTCTTTTTCTGCTGAAAAAGCGGCTCGCTCTCGCCTCGACAGGCTCCGAGAGCCCTTTTCCGAAGCATACCCCTCGCGTCGTTGAGCAGAGTGTTGAAATGGATTCCAATTGTTTTACTCGTGGACGGCGAGAATGCCCCGCAGCTCTGCTGCGGGGATGAATCGCCGCCCCGCTATGGCGCGCCGCGCGAAGCGCGGTACTCGCGCCTTGCGGAAAGTGCGCCGGTGGGGCGCACACTATCGAGCAAAACACCCTGGCAGCCGCTCGCACAATGCCCCGTCAGCTTGCTGCGGGGATGCGACGAGCGGCTTGTTTTACCAGATCTTTGCGCGATTTTTCGGTTCTCGATATAACGCATCGCCTTTTTGCACGTTGAAGGCTTCGTAAAACTCTGGGAGATTCGAGAGCGGGCCGTTTACGCGGAAGCGCGAAGGAGCGTGCGGGTCCGTCATGACCTGTGTTTTGCGGAACTCGGGCCGTTCCTGTTCGCGCTCAGTCGCCGCGTACCCGAGGAAGAAACGCTGTTCCGGCGTATATCCGTCGATATTCTTCCGTCCGATTTTTGCAAGACGCGATTGATACGCATCATAGGCAATGGAAATGCCGCCGAGATCGGCAATATTCTCTCCAAGCGTGAGTTTCCCGTTCACGTTCATCCCGGGTGCCACCGCGTAGGCATTGAATTCTCTGACGATGTGCTCTGCCTTTTTATCAAAACGGGCGCGATCGGTTTTCGTCCACCATGTTTTTCGATTTCCCTTGCCATCGAATTTCGCACCCTGATCGTCAAATCCGTGCGTGATTTCGTGGCCGATGACCGAACCTATTGCGCCATAATTGAACGCATCATCAGCGGCGACATCAAAAAAAGGATGCTGCAAGATTGCCGCAGGGAAGACAATGTCATTCAAAAAGAAACTGCAATACGCATTCACCGTTTGTGGGCTCATAAACCATTCTTTGCGGTCGACCGGTTTGCTGAGGCGGCGTATCGCTCGCTTGTGTTCAAACTCTGCTACGCGCAACACATTGCCCACATAGTCATCGGCTGTAATAACGAGGCCCTTATAGCTCTTCCATCGGTCGGGATAGCCGAGTTTGCGATTCATCAGGCGCAACTTCTGAATCGCTTTTTGTTTCGTCTCCATGCTCATCCAATCGAGATGTTTGATACGCGCTTCGTACGCGCGGAAAAGATCCTCCACGATGACGGCCACTTTGCGTTTTGCCGCGGCAGGGAAATATTCCCGTACATAGAGCGCACCGAACGCTTCGCTCAGAGCGCTGTTGACGACGCGCAGGACGCGCCGCCAGAGCGGCTTCAGGTCTTTCGTTCCCGTAAGCGCTGTGCCGTAGAAAGCGAAACTGTGTTTCTCCAGTGCGGGAGTAAGGCAGGCTGCCATATCGCCGATCAGATGGGTCGCAAGGTACACTTTCCACTCGTCAATGGGGAACGAGAAGAACATTTTCTCGACCGCAACGAAGAAATCCGGCTGCATCACGATGACGTTCTTCGGCTGCGCGCCGAGAATCTTGAAGTACTCTTTCCAATCGATGCGCGGCGCGAGCGTCGCCAGCTGAGAAAGCGATTTTTTGTGATAGGTCTTATCGACATCGCGCAGATCTTCTTTCCGCATCGAGGCTTTTGCGAGAGCGGTCTCTATCTTGAGCACGGTCGCCGCATCGCGCTTTGCCGTCTTTGTGCCGCCCGACAATGTGCGGATGCCGATGAGATATTTTTCGTACGCGTTCCGCACGCGTACGGATTCCGCATCATCTTTCAAGTAATAATCTCGATCGGGCATACCGAGACCGCCCTGACCGAGGTAGATGATGTACCGTTCGCTCTTTCTCATGTCTTGGTCAATGCCGCTCCCCCAGATGCCGCTCAGGCCAATGCGTTCATGGCGCGCGAGAACGCGCAACAGGTCCTTCGGCGTTTCCATATCCTGAATGCGCTTCAAAAGCGGCGCGAGCGGGACCAAACCGAGCGTTGTGCGCCGTTTCTGGTCAATGCCGGAACGATAGAAGTCGCGAATCATCTGTTCCAGGCTTCCTTTCGCGGCGCGCCTTTTCGAGACGATTTTCTGCAGGAGCGTACGGAGTTGTATATCAGTTGTGCGGCGTAACAGCGTGAACGAGCCCCAGCGCGACTCGGTTTTTGGTATCGGATTCCTCTTCATCCATCCGCCGCTCGCGTAATGGAAAAAATCATCCTGTGCGCGGACGCCCGTATCAATATCCCGTACATCGAATCCCCAGCCATTTTTCTTCATACCGGCATAGTATATGAATCTTTTGTCCCGTGCTATCTTTCCTCAGTATGCTGATGACAGTATCCGACATCAGGGAACGGTATCTCGACTTCTTCAGGGCACGGAATCATGCGGTCATACCCTCGGCGCCCATCGTGCCGGCGAACGATCCGACAACCCTCTTTACCAGTAGCGGCATGCAACCCTTGGTGCCGTATTTGCTGGGGAAAGATCATCCGGAAGGGAAGCGGCTGGCGGACGTACAGCTTTCTTTCCGTGCGGATGACATCGCAGAGATTGGCGACAATCGCCACACGACTTTTTTTGAAATGCTCGGTAATTGGTCCCTGGGAGATTATTTCAAACGAGAGCAGTTGCCGTGGTTTTTTGAATTCCTCACCGATGCGAAAATCGGCATCGGACTGGAGAAAGACAGGATATACGTGACAACTTTCTCCGGCGACGAAGAAAGCGGGATGGAAGCGGATACGGAATCAGCGGACATCTGGAAGAAGATCGGCATCTCTGACGACCATATCTTTGCCTACGGCGCACGGAAGAATTGGTGGAGCCGTTCCGGCGTGCCGGCGCAGATGCCCGCAGGGGAAATCGGCGGCCCGGATTCGGAGGTCTTTTATGATTTTGGATCGCCTCACGACGAGGCATTCGGCAAAGAATGCCACCCCAACTGCGACTGTGGCCGCTTCGTCGAGATCGGCAATTCGGTCTTTATGCAATTCATCAAGAAACCGGACGGTTCGTTCGGCGAGTTGCCGAAGAAGAACGTGGACTTCGGCGGCGGTCTCGAGCGCCTTACCGCGGCGGCTCGCGGGAATCCGGATATTTTTCTTATCGATGTCTTTGACACGGCGCGCGAAGCGCTGACGATGCGTTCGGGAAGAACGTATGGCTCGGACGAAGCTGCCACGCGCTCGTTCCGCATCGTACTCGATCATATGCGTTCGGCGGCGGTCTTCATCGCTTCCGGCATACACCCATCGAATACCGAGCAGGGATACGTGTTGCGGAGGCTCATCCGCCGCGCTCTCGTGGAAGCGGACAAACTCGGCATCAAAGACATGGTGCTTGCGGAGGTGGCGGAAGGATTCGGCGCCGCGTATGCGGATGCGTATCCGTTCATACGGGGAGCGGCAGAACAGATTCGCGGAACACTCATGAAAGAAGAGGCACAATTCCGGAAGACGCTTTCCAACGGCCTTCGCGAGCTTGAAAAAATGGGGAGTGCCATTGACGCTTTCACGCTCTTCACCACGTACGGATTCCCGATTGAGCTCACCGAAGACATTGCGCGAGGACGCGGCGTACCCATCGACAGCGGAGCGGTGAGGCGGAAATTTGAAGAGCATCAAGCGCGTTCGCGCGCCGGCGCGGCGCAAAAATTTACCGGAGGACTCGCCAATCATGAAGCGCAGACTATCCGGTACCACACCGCACACCACCTTCTCCTGAAAGCACTGCAGATAGTGCTCGGACCGGAGGTGCACCAACGCGGAAGCAACATCACCAGCGAACGCTTGCGTCTCGATTTCTCCTATGGAGGCAAAATGACTGTCGAACAGAAAGAAAAAGTCGAGGCGATCGTCAATGAAAAAATAGCGGAGCAATTGCCGATCACGCGCACGGTCATGAAAAAAGAAGAGGCGGAACAACTGGGCGCCGAGCACGAGTTCGGCGCGACCTATCCCGCACAGGTGAGCGTCTATTCCATCGGGCCGAAGGACGCGACCGAGACCGACCCGAAATTCACCGAGGCATTTTCAATCGAGTTTTGCGGCGGCCCGCACGTCCGCAACACCGGCGAACTCGCCGCAGACGGAAAACGTTTCAAGATCCAGAAGGAAGAAGCGTCTGCCGCCGGCATTCGCCGCATCAAGGCAGTGCTAGAATGAATCGATGAGTTTTTTCAGCAATCTTTTCCAACGTGCCCGCGCGGAAACGGTCGTGCTGATAGATATCGGAGCGAGTTCGGTCGCGGGCGCGTACGCGTACTACAAAGACCGGGAACCGCCCGTCCTGCTGTACACCCGCCGCGTCCCGATCGAAATTCGAGGAGATGAACCGCATGGGCGCGCCATGTTGCGCGCGCTGACGATACTCGGGGATATTCTCATTCGCGAAGGCGGGCCCATTCTCGTCCGTACTGCCGGCGACGGTTCTGTCGCGGTTGTCCTGGTCTCAATTGATGCGCCATGGCAGGAGACTTCGGTGCGCACAGAACACTTTGAACGGAAAATCCCTTTCGTCTTCACCAAGAGTCTTGTCGCTAAAGCACTGGCAAAAAGAGATGTGGCGATACCCGAAAAACTGCTGGTCGATGAAAGCATCATCGGTACTATCCTGAACGGCTACGAGACCGCGCATCCGTACGGCAAGAAAGCGCATCGCGCCGCGGCCATCGTCCTGACATCGTTCATAGAACAGAAAGTAGCCAAGAGCGTTCTCTCGATTTTGCAAAATCTGTACCATACGAAGCGCATTTTGCCCATCGCCGGCAGTTCACTGCGGTATCAAGCGATGCACGCCGCATTTCCCCATGAGCGCAACATGCTTATTCTCGACGCAACAGGACCGCTCACCTCCATCATGCTTGTGCGCCGAGGCCTCTTCACCGCGATATCGCTGGTGCCGAATAGCGCTACCGACAGCCAGGCATGGATACAAAAAGTCGCGGCCGAATGCGCCGAAATTGCCAAAGATTATCCTTTGCCGCGCACCATATTCTTGCTTGCTCGCGAATCGGAGATAGCCTCTTTGCGAGAAAAACTCGATGCGGCACAGCTCGGTTCGCTCTGGCTTTCTGATAATCCACCGAAGATCGTTTCGATCCTTGCGAATCACATCATCGGATCGATACGGCACATGACCTCGGCTTCTCCGGATCTCCTCCTCCTCCTGATGGCCCTCTACTACCAAGCGGGCAAAGAGAACGGGAAATTCTGATTCCTGGCTTTACGGTCGAGCGGGGAAGGGGGAAATGCACATACGCAATACGAATGTGCTTTCCGAGCTGGTATACTTCACCTATGTATAAATT
>VFSW01003168.1_pt1 | contig 24660 bp, 17 predicted proteins | sample 5358111 | NCBI WGS metagenome assembly VFSW01 (sample SAMN11554181, study PRJNA540505) | mine drainage metagenome | isolation source: sediment from site ElyBrook_90M | place: USA: Ely Copper Mine, Vershire, VT | collected 2017
CCTTCTATCTCCACCGCAAACAGGCTGTCGCCCTGCGCCGCCGCCGCCGCCCGCAAGGCGGGGGGCGCGCGCGCGAGCACCTCGGCGAATGGCTGCCCGTTCAAACTCCGCCCCTCGGCGAGGACGTGGCGCGACGCAAGATTGGCATAGGTGATGCGCTCGTGCGCATCCACCAGCACGAGCGCCACCGGCGAGTTCTGCATCACCGTGTCCAACAACAGCTCCCGCTGCACCAGGTGAGCACGCTGAATTCGCAGCGCGGCGGCGAGTTCATTGTGGGTCACCATCAAATGACCCAGCTCGTCGTGGCGTTCGACCACCAGGGACTGGCTGAAGTCACCCTCGCGGTAACTGGCCACCATGCCCGACAGCGCCCGCAGCACCAGCTTGACCGGGCGCAACACGCGCGCGGCGAGCCAGAAGGCCGGAAATGACACCAAGCCGGCGACGACCAGCCAGCTTTCCCAGGCGCTTCCCATCCTGCGCGACAGCCAGACGCCCGCCGCCGCGGACAGCGCCGCCACCCCATAGAAGTGCAGGCCGAGCTTGAGTCTGAGGCTGAAGTTTTGCGGAATACGCATGGGGTGAGCCGCCCGCTCAGACGCCGCCCGGCGGGCGCATGTTGAAACGCTCCATGCGCCGGTACAACGCCTGCCGCGACAAACCCAGGCTTTGAGCAGCCCGGCTGACGTTGCCGCCGGCGTCGCGCAGGCTTGCCTCGATGACTTCCCGGCTGAGGGAGATCTCGGCAATACCGCGGGACCCATCGGTCTCGGCCGTCGATCGCTGGCCCACGGCAAGATTCAGATCCGCCGTCCTCACGATCCCTTCCCGGGCCAGGAGCTTGGCCCGCTCGATCGAATTGCGCAGTTCCCGCACGTTGCCGTGCCAATCATGAGCGAGCAGCGCGGCGGCCGCCTCTTCGCTCAGCTGCAATTCCTTGCCCATGAAATGCCGCGCCAGAGGCAGTATATCGGCGCGGCGTTCCGTCAACGGCGGCAGAGAGATCTCGATCACGTTCAGGCGGTAGTACAGATCCTCGCGAAAGCCGCCGTCGCGGATCAGGGCCGGCAGGTCCGAATTGGTGGCGCTCAGAATGCGCACTCTCGAGGAGCGTGTACGGCTGGAGCCCAGCGACTCGAATTGACCGGTTTCCAGAACCCGCAGTAGTTTGACCTGACCGGCGAGCGGCAGATTGCCGATCTCATCCAGGAACAGCGTGCCGCCGTCGGCGAGCTCGAAGCGGCCCGTGCGTGCACGCACGGCTCCGGTGTAGGCGCCCGCTTCCGCGCCGAACAATTCCGCCTCGATCAGTTCCGACGGTATCGCTCCACAATTGACCGCGACCAGCGGACCGTTGCGCACCGCCGAATTCGCGTGCACGATCTGCGCGATACGCTCCTTGCCCGCCCCGTTGGGACCAGTGATGAGCACAGGCACTGCGGCGCGCGCCACCCGGCACGCGAGCTCCACCGCCCGCTCCATCGCGTCGGACGCGAACACGATGCCGCACAGCTCGTATTCCTGGTGCAATCGCTCGCGCCGCCGCGTGCTTTCGCGTTGCAGACGATCCCGCTCGCGCGTGGCCTCCGCCAACTCGAGCAGATTTTCCACCGTCGCCAGCAGCTTGTCGTTGTCCCAGGGCTTGCTCAGATAGTCGGCGGCACCCGCTTTGACCAGCTGTACGGCCGATTCCAGATGGGTCCAGGCCGTCAAAAGTATGACCGGCAGGTCCGCCTGCTTGGCGCGCAGGGCGCGAAACAGACCCACGCCCTCGTCCCCCGAGGTCGTGTCGGCGCGAAAGTTCATATCCGCGATGACCAGATCGATGCGCCGGTCGGAAACGATCGCGAGGCCTTGTTCGGGGCTCGAGGCGGCGATCGTGCGAATATCGTGCAAGCCGAACAGGAGTTCCAAAGCCTGTCCCACGGCCGGGTTGTCGTCGATGATGAGTACGGTTCGCATTGGGCGGATACTAGCGGCTGCGGTGCGTGTTCACACGCTCAGGCGCTGCGCGTCGCGATGGCCGGCGGAATCGAGGCGGCGCGCAGCGCGGGCCACAGCACCGCCGCTTGACCGAGCAGCAGCACCACCAGCGCACCGGCGAACGCATAACCTGCATGCAGCCGCGCCATTTCGAAGCTGTTGACCATCCACAGGTTCAAGGCGATCGCCAGGACGGCGCCGAGCACCGCGCCGGCCGAGGCAATGAGGAGATTTTCCGTCTGAAAATAGCGGACGATCGCGCCGCGCGTTGCGCCCAGTGCGCGACAGATGCCGATCTGGCGGCGCCGCTGCGTCACCCAATAGCTCGTCAATCCCACGATCCCGAATGCCGTCACGGCCAGCAAGGCGGCGCAAACGACGCCGAGTATGACCGCGAGTCCGCGATCGTCGCGATACGCCTCGGTGCGCGTCTCGGTCATGGATCGCACGGTGTCCAGCACCCGTGCCCGATTGACCTCGAACAGCTTTCCTTCGGCGGCGCGCATGATCGCCGGCAGTTGGCCCGCCTTCGCCCTGACCATGTAATAGGAGTAGGGCGCGGCATAGCGAAACGGCACGATGATCGAATTGCCGAAGAAGGTGCTGCCCCACCCGCCCGCGGCGGTCCAGGGAACCTGCAACCGATCGACGATACCGACGATCGGCGCACTGTGCTTCTGGAACTCGGCGTAAATCGACTCGCCGAGCGCCGATTTTCCCGGAAACATGCTCTCGGCCAGCTCGCGGGTGATGATCACGGCGACCGGGGGCACCATGTCCCAGCCCTGCTTGACGAGGACTTCCGCCGGCGTGAAGTTTCGGCCCGCGATCAGCTTGAGGCCCAGGGTCTGCAGCCCATGTTCATCGGCGGCGTACACCGCGCAACGCTCGGTCGCGTGCTTCTGCTCGGGTTGCAGGCTGCAACCCTCCGTCATGCCGCCGTCGGACATCGGATAGGAATTGGTGCTGAACGCATCGACCACCCCCGGCAGGGAGCGCAGAGCCGCCATATCCGCCTGCTGCCGTGCAGCCAGATCCGGCGGATCTCCCACCCATTGATTGCCGATCACGAACAGCCGGGTTTCCTCCAATCCGCTGGGGCGCCGGCTCGACTGCAAGCGCTGCTGAATGATGAAAAGTCCGTTGCACAGAATCGCCAGCGTGATCGCCATCTGTACCGTGATCAGCACGGCGCCCGCTTTATTGCGCCGCATGGCCGAGAGGATGGGACGAAGTTCCATGGTGATTCCTTTACTGAGCTTTCAACTGCCACGCGGGCTGTACCTGCACCGCGCGCCAGGTCGGATACAACCCGGCCACGACGGTGGCAACCACTCCCAGCAGGACCGCCAGACCGATGTCCGTCGGACTCAGGTAGGTGAGCCGATTGCCCTCCTCCGACAGTAGCGAACGCAACCCCAGCAGTCCGAGCGCCGTCAGCGCGAGCCCCAACAACCCGCCCGCCAGGCCGATGATGCCGGCCTCGATGAGGCATTGAGAAAACACGGCGCGCCGATTGGCGCCCAACGCCCGCCTTACGCTGAGATCACCGCTTCGCCCCATGACCTTGGCCAGCATCAGACCCATGGCGTTCAACAGGCAGACGAACAGAAAGCTGAAAGACACCAGCAGCAGAATGCGCACCTCGTCGGAGACCGCATGCTGGTAGACCAGCCATTCCCGCACATCGCGCAGCCGCGTGTGCGGTGGCCAATGAAAGCGGCCGCTGCGCTGCTGTTCGGCCGCGTAATTGTCGAGAAATGAGCGATAGCGTGCGGCATCCGCGGCGGTGGGCAGTTCCGCCCAGAATTGGATCCAGACGCATTCGGACTTGAGGCGGCCCTCCCAGCCCGCCTTCAATTCGCCGGTACAGTTGAAATTGCCCCAGGTCGGCAGATGGGCGTCGATCGCGCGCGTGAACGGCAGGTAGAGATCTTCGACCTTCCCGTACTTGTCGTTATTGAGGTCGTAGAATCTCGGGATCGGCTCCCACTTCTCCAGCACACCCACCACCCGATAATCGTGGTTGTCGAGGTTCAGCGTCTCGCCGATGCTGTTCGCGCCGCCGAACACCCGGTCGTTCAGCTCGCGCGTGATGACCACCACGTCCGCATGCGCCGCGTCGTCCTCGGCGCTCCACGGCGCGCAGTAGAGAAACGGCAGCTCGAACATCGGGAAGAAATCGCCGTAAGTCGCCCGCACGTGCACCTGGAACGGGCGCAACTGCGGATTGACCGGCGTGAGCGCCAGGCCCGTGGCATACATTGCGGCCTGCCGATGCGCCGCATGCGCATTCATCAGGTTTACGGCGTCGACGTAGCTGATCTGCTCGTTCAGATTGTCCTTGTCGCCCGGCACCACCGCCTTCTGATCGGGAGCCCAGTTCTCGATCTGCGGTGCGAACAGCCGGGTCGACTTGCGCGCGATCGGGTCGCCGGACATGGCGCGAAACACCGTCAACGTGGTCATCGATGCGCCGATGCCGACGCCGATGGCGGCAATCATCAGCAGCGTCAGCACCACGTTGCGCCGCAGGCTGCGCAGCCCGAGCCGAATGTAGTATGCGAACATCGGCCTCTCCTACGAGTGCGCGTGCGCGCTTGCGGCCGGGCGCGGCCGCGCCGCCAGATCGACCACCTGACCGTCGACGATATGCACTTCGCGCTGGGCGCGGATCGCGAGTTCCGGGTCGTGCGTGACCATGACGATGGTGGCACCGTCTCGATGCAGTTCTTCCAGCAGTTCCATCACGCCCCGCGCCATCTGCGTGTCCAGATTGCCCGTCGGCTCGTCGGCCAGCAGCAGCCGCGGATCACCCGCCAGCGCCCGCGCGATCGCGACGCGCTGTTGTTGGCCGCCGGACAGTTCCGACGGATAGTGCCGCATGCGCGCCGACAATCCGACGCGTTCCAAAGAGCGCTGAATCCGGCGCCGGCGTTCCGCGCCGTCCAGGCCGCGGTAACGCAGCGGCACGTCGATGTTGTCCGCCACGTTCAAATCCGCAATCAGATTGAACGCCTGGAAAATGAAGCCGATCTTCTCGTTGCGCAGACGGGAGCGCCGATTGTCGTCGAGTCCGCGTACGTCCGTGCCGTCCAACCGATACTCGCCGCCGCCGAACTCCTCCAGCAGCCCGGCGATGGTCAGGAAAGTGGTCTTGCCGGAGCCCGAGGGGCCGGTGACCGCGACGAACTCGCCCTCGCGCACGTGGATGGAGAAATCGCGTAGCGCATAAGTCTCCAGGACTTCGGTGCGATAAGCTTTCGACAGATTGGTCATTTTGAGCATGCTGCGGCCTCGTGCCAGTGGGTGGGTTGGTCGGCTCAATGAACCAGGATGACGCGTTCTGCGCCGTTGAAGACGTCGGCGCCGTTGCTGACGATGCGATCGCCCGCAACGAGTCCGGCCAGGATCTCGACCTTGGCAATGCTGGCCGCACCGAGGCGGATCGGACGTCGCACGGCCAGATCGTCGTGGACCACATAAGCGAATCCGCCGCCGTCCTGATCCATGAAGCTGCCGCGATCGACCATCAGGACGTCGTCGCGCCGGTCGATCAATACCCGGACCGCGAGCCGTTGGCTCTGGCGCAGGCCCGCCGGCTGCTCGTCGATGAAGCGCAGTCGCGCAATGACCTGCCCGGTGACCACTTCGGGCGACACTCCGCCGACGACACCGCGCCACTGCCTGCCGTCGCCTTGCATCTGCGCCGCCATACCCGGGCGCAGGTCGCGGGCCAGACTCTCGGCGATCTTGATCTCGACCTCGAGCGCGGACAGATCGACGACGGTCATGAGAGGCGCGTCCTTGGGGACGCTGGCGCGGTCGGCGACCTGCACCTGGCCGATTTGACCGGCCACCGGGGAACGCACGCGCAGGGACTCCAATTGCCGCCTGAGGTCGGCCACCAGGTATTGCTGCCGATCGAGCAGCGCCTTGCGGCTGTCGATGTCGAAGCGGCTTTGTCCCGGCTGGGATTCATACTCCATTTTTGCCTGCGCGAAGGCGAAGTCCGCCTTCTCCAGGGAGTCCTCGGCTTTCAGCACCTGGAGCTGCGAATATGCACCGAGTTCATAGGCTTTGCGACTGCGATCCAGTTCGCGCTGAGCGGTTTTCCGATCCACCTGCGCCTGCTCGTAGGCGTTGCCTAGCTGCCGGAGCTTTTGCGCAGCGTCCAACCGCGAGCGGCGCCAATCGATGCGCAATCCCTGCAGCGTGGCATCTTCCTGGGAGAGCTTCGCGCTCAGATCGGGACTGTCGATCGTCGCCAGTTCCGCGCCGCGCGCCACGGCGTCGCCGGAGTGCACCTTGAGAGTGACCGTGCCCGCCGCCTTGGCGTACAGGGTGGGACTCACCGCGGCGACCACCTGGCCGTCGGCGGTGACGTCGCGTACAAAGCTGCCTCGCTCCACCGTCGCGATCGATACCCGATCGCGGCTTACCGATGCTCCGGGGCCGGCAAAATGCACGAGAGCGAGCGCCAGTATGGCGAGAGTCGCGGCCGCGACCATCAGCACGATGCCGAGGAGGCGATGGCGCCGCCATGCGCTCGACCGTTCGATCATGCGGTCCTGGCCGGCGGTATCGGGCAGCATGACGGGATCCTCGGGCGAGCGCTCCATGATCAGGTGCCGCCGTCGACCAGCAAGTCATCGACCGCGATGAGGTCGCGCTCGCTCAGCCGGCCGGCCTGTTGTTTGAGCACGAGCACGTTCGTCAGGTAATCGTATCGCGCCTGGTTATAGGCGCGAATGGCGACGTAGTAGTTGACCTGGGCGTTCAGCAGGTCGAATTCCTTGCCGGTGCCGAACTCCACGTTGCGCCGGCTCGCCTCCACGGCGTCGCGACCGGAGGCCACTGCGCGTCGGGCGGCGACGATGCGCTGCACACCGCTGACGATGTTGCGATATGCGGCCCGGGTCTGCTTCTCGGCGTTGCGCTGTGCCGCGTCGAACGCCGCTTCGGCCTTCAGGGACAACGCGCGCGACTGGCGCACGGCCGAGGCTACCGCGCCGCCTTGCAGTATCGGCCAGCTGAAGGACACGCCAACCGTATCCAGCGTTTGATTGCCCCCGAGAACGTCGTTCTGCAACAGCTTGGAGCTCGAGCCCGTGAGCAACAGCGTGGGCAGGCCCCGCCCGCGTTGCGCCGCCACGTCGCGCGCGGCGGCTTCCACCTTGAGCTGCGCCGCGCGCACGTCGAAATTCTCCTGTCGCGCGGTGAGCACCCACTCCTCGACCGATTCGGGCTGCGGCGAGGACAGCGGGATGTCCTCCCGCAGCGGGGCGATTCGATCGGCGCGCGGACCGACGATCACGGTCAGCGCGAGGTTCGCGTCATCCAGCGCATTCTGCGCATCGATGACGCTCTGCTCGGTGGCGTCGAAGAATGCCTGGGCTTGCGCGACGTCGCTGCGGGGACCGACACCGGTTTGCTCGCGAGCTTTCGCTTGATCGAGCAGCGTGCCAAAGGCTTGCCGCTCGCTGCGATTGGTGGCGAGTTGATCCGAAGCCGACAGTATCTGGAAGTACGCCTGGGCGACCCGCAACAAAAGGCTCTGCTCGGCTCCCCTGAAGGTCGCTTCGGCGGCGGCGGCTTGAAAGTTGGCTTCCTTGAGCTGATTGAACGCCTGAAAACTCCACAGCGTCTGCGACAGGTTCAGTCCCAGTCCTCGTACCGTGCCATAGCAACGCTGCGTGCCCGAGTCGGCGGAGAGCGCGCAGCCGGCGCCCTGGGTGCTCGAGACCTGTGAGATGTCGTAGCCGGCCCTTTCACGGGTGGCGGATGCGCCGGCCGACACCTGCGGCAGCAGCGCCGCCAGTGCCTGGGGTTGTACTTCGACGACGGCGTCGCGCTGAAAATGCGCGACTTGCAAGGTGGTGTCGCGGCTCAGCGCAAGCTCATACAGCTGCCGCAGGTCGTTGGCACGAGTGCATGGGCCGCCGAGCAGCATCGCCGTCAACACCAGTGAGCTGCGCGGGATCCGGTTCTTGAGAAGCATCGATGACATGTCGCTGGAGAGCCAAGCAAGCCGCGTGCCATGCGCAAACTTTCCTTAGAGCATTGTTTTTCATAGGGTTTGTAGGTTCGCCCGGAGCAGCGGCTGTCCGCGGACAGTGTCCGCGGACACCGTCCGCACCACCCAGTCACCCTCGTGCCACGGGGAAATTCCAACAAAAACCGCGACTTGATCCGACATCCCTGCCTGGCACGGCAATTGCTCCCACCGCTGTAGCGGCAAGCGGCCGCGGACAACGACCGAAGCTCAACCGATGGAGATTCCTATGAACAGTCAAGTCACCAGCAAGCTCGCCGCACTCGTGGCCGCGCTGACGATCAACGGTTTGATCATGGTCGCGGTGGCGCATCTGTTTGACGGTCGCTTGCACGAAGTGACAGGCGCCGTGGCAGTCGTACCGACGATCTCGCAGCCGGCGCAAGCGGTCGGATAAGCGAAGGCTCGAGAGCACGCGCCGCCGATACATGTAGGTGATCGACTACAGGCGGCGGTGGACTTTTCCGACACTGGCCGGATGCGAATGGTGCTGCGGTGTCCGGCATGCGCATTCACACTCGGCGCATGGCGCAACCTTACACCGTCGGGGGTTCGCAAGTTGCGGCGCCCGGCCTGACGAACGGTGATGACCACGCAAACCGACGCATAGGCCTGTGCGCGGGAGCCGCCGCCCTGGCAATGCTTACCAGTTGCGCCACGTACACACCCAGTCCGTTGCCACAGGAACATGACCTTGCAGACGGGTACGAGGCGCCCGGGGCGGCAGGTGACCGCACGCCGCTCGACATGAACGCGGTCGCCACGCTCGCGGTACTGAACAATCCGGACCTCAAGGCGGCGCGCGCCCGAACGCACGTGGCGGCCGCCCAGGCGTTTGCAGCCGGGATTCTGCCCGACCCGATGTTGAGCCTCAGCAACGATGTTCCCTACGACCGCGTCACCTCACCGCGCGATCCGCGCTACCCGGAATACCACGCATACGGTTTCGCGCTGGCGATCGATCTGCGCGCTCTTTTGACCCACGCAAGCAACGAGGCCGCCGCAAAGGCTGACTATCGCGAGGCGCGGTCCGAATTATTGTGGAAGGAATGGCAGACCGTCGCCGAGGCGCGCAGCCTGTACGTCGCGCAAACCCTCGCCGGCGAAAGGCGCGCGTTGCTGGGGCCGGCCACCTATCAATACGCGCTCGCTGCGGTTCGCTCGCAGCACGCCCTCGCCCGGCACGATGTGACGCTGGAACGGTCCGTCGCGGATGAAGCGGCGCTCGCCGTCATCAGCGCAGAGCAAGGCGTCGCGGAGCGTGACGCTTTGCAGGCCGAGCACTCGCTGCGCGCCTTGTTGGGAATCCGCCCCGAGGTCAGCATACCTTTGCAACCCCTGGGACCGCCGCGGCTCCCGGATCGCGCGGAAGTCGCGGCGGCGGCGCAGCAGCTCGCGCGGACGCGTCCGGACTTGCTCGCCTTGCAGGAAGGGTATCGCAGCTCGGAAGAGCAGGTTCGCGTCGCCATCTTGTCGCAGTTTCCGAACGTCGTGGTCGGCTTCACGCGGGCGCGCGACGTCTCGGACGTGCATACCAACGGGGGCCTGGTCTCGCTGGATCTGCCGTTGTTCAATCGAGGCCAAGGAGACATCGCCATCCAGCGCGCCACGCGTGCGCAGCTTCTGGCTGAATATCAGGCGCGTCTCGACCAGGCGACCGCGGACGTCTGGAAGCTTTGGGATGAAATACAGGAGCTGCGCTCGGAACTCGACGATCTCGATCGACGGCTGCCGGCACTCCAGGAAGGGGCCGACAATTCCAGACGCGGCTACGACGCGGGCGATTTTCCGGCCGCCAACTACTTTACCGCCGTGACCGCCCTGCGCGCCGCCCGGGTGAGCCGCTTCGATCTGCTGCAGGGTCTGTGGCGCGATGCCATCGCCTTGGCCGTGGTGACGGGCACGCAGGTGCAGCCCGTGCCATGAGACCCATTCCTTCATTCTTCTCCGCTGGCGCCCTCGCCCTGACCGTGATGCTGCCGATCGCCGCCCGCGCGGGCGCCGAGGGCGGCGCGGGTGCGCCCAGCGTTCTGGTCAGCACGGCCGCCGTGAAGCAAGGCAGCCTGCCGCGGACCATCGCGGCCTACGGGATCGTGAAGGCCAATCCTCAGGCGCAGGCGACGCTCGCCGCGCAGATTGCCGTCGTCGTCGCGGACGTCTACGTGCGACCCGGTCAACCCGTGAACATGGGCGCTCCCCTGCTCGCGCTTGCGCCGACGCCTTCCACCCAGGCTGCCTACGTCGGCGCCGTGTCGGCCGAGCTCACCGCGCAGGCCGCGCTCTCTCAGGCCCGCCACCTGGTCGCCGAATCCCTCGCCACGCACCAGCAGGTCGTCGAGGCGGAGAAGAACGCGTCCGACGCGCTCGCGGCGCTGCGCGCCCTGCGGGCCCAAGGCGCCGCGGGGCCTGCCGTGTTGCGCGCGCCGTACGCGGCGGTTGTAACTGCCGTGGCCGCCACACCCCATACCATACTCGCCCAGGGCGCTCCGCTGGTCGAATTGACGCAATCGAGCGGCTTGGTGCTGCTCGCAGGCGTGGTTCCGTCCCAGTCGACGGCGATCCACGCGGGCGATGAGGCCGTCGTCAGGGCAGTCGGATCGAGTGACACCATCAAGGCCAAGGTCGCGCTCCGGGGGGCGGCCGTCGAACCGGGAAGCGGGCTCGTGGCGATCGAAATTGCCCTGCCCGCACACACCCTGCTGCTCGGCGAGGCGGCTCAGGCGACGATCACGATCGGCGAAGCACGCGGATTCGTCGTACCGCACACGGCCGTCCTGGCCAACGAGCGCGGCGACGCCTACGTGGTTCAAGCCGTGAGCGGCGCGGCAAAGACCGTACCTGTGCGCATTCTGGCCAGCGCGGGCTCGCTGGATGCCGTCGAAGGCCGGCTCGACGCGAACGCCCCGCTGATTCTCGCCGGCAATTACCAGCTTCGGGACGGCATGAAGGTGCGCTACGTGAATGGGGATAAGAGATGAATTTCGTCGCAGTGCTCGAAGGCAATCGCGGGCCTCTGCTGAGCCTCGCGTTCGCACTGGCACTCGCGGGACTGTTTGCCGGACTCGCGCTGCCGGTAGGGCTGTTCCCGGTGACCGAATTCCCTCGCGTCCGCATCGAAGTGGACGCCGGCAGCATGCCGGCCAAGCAGATGTTGATCGACGTGACGCAGCCGCTCGAGGAGGCGGCCCGGGCCCTTCCAGGCGCCGTAAATGTCGTATCGCGGACCTCACGAGGCGCCGCGCAGCTCTTCGTCGATTTTCCCTGGGGCTCGAACATGACGGACGCGCTGCTGAGGGTCGATGCCGCCTTCGCTCAGAAGCTGCCGCAGCTACCGGCCGGGACGAGCTACGACGTGATGCAAATGAGCCCGAACATGATCATGCCGTTCGTCTCCTATGCGCTGATCTCGGACGACTTGTCGCCGGCGGATTTGCGACGGCTGGCCCGATACCAGATCGGTCCGTTGCTGACGGGCATTAGCGGGGTTCGCCGGGTCGGAGTCACCGGCGGACAGACCCCGGAAATCCAAGTATCGCTGGATCCGCTCAAGCTGCAAACCTACGGGCTGGCCGCCGGGCAGGTTGCCGAGACCATCGCCGCCACCAACACCGTCAACGCCGTCGGGCACCTGGAGGACAACGATCTGCTCTACCTCGCCATGGAGAACGACGCGTTCACGTCCGTCCAGTCGGTGCGCGACACCATCTTGCGTACGGCCAAGGGAGGCATCGTGCACCTCGGCGATCTGGGCTCGGTCGAGATGGGATCCGTGCCGCAGTGGCTGCTGGTGATGGACAACGGCAAGCCGGCCGTTACATTCGACGTTTATCAACAGGACAGCGCGGATTCCCTGCGCTTGGTCAAGTCCGTGCAGAGCCGAATGGATGCGTTCATGAGCACCCAGCCGCCGGGAGTGCACCTGTACAAGTGGTACGATCAAACCGAACTGGTTCGCTCCTCGATCGGTGCGGTCGAAGAGGCCATTCTGATCGGCCTGGTGCTGGCGGCGCTGGTGGTGCTCGCGTTCCTGCGCAACTGGCGGGTGGCCGTCGTCGCGATGACCGTCGTCCCCCTTTCCATGGCGATCACGGTGTTGCTGTTGTCGCTGCTGGGAATGAGCTTCAACATCATGACCCTGGGCGGCATCGCCGCGGCCATCGGCTTGCTGATCGACGACTCGATCGTCATGGTGGAGCACATCGCGAGACGCGCCGGCGAGCCCGGCCAGGCCCAACCCGACGCCGCGGTGTTGCCCGCTGCGCGCGAATTCCTCGCCCCGCTGTTCGGCTCCAGCCTCGCCACCATCATCATTTTCGTGCCGTTGGGATTCCTGTCCGGCGTCACCGGTGCATTCTTCAAGTTCCTTTCTCTGACCATGGCTTCGGCGCTCATCATCTCGTTTGCCCTGACGGCGTCGATCGTTCCGTTGCTCGCGCGCAGCGTCATCAATTTCCAGACCTGGCACGATCCCACCCACGGCCGGGAAACCTGGCTGAAGCGGCTGCACGGCCGCGCGCTGAACGCCCTGTTCGAGCACACCGCATGGCTGGCGCTCGCCATCCCGGTGCTCGTCGGGGTCGGATACCTGGCGTATCGCCACGTGGGTACCGGGTTCTTACCCGACATGGACGAAGGCGGATTCGTACTGGATTACCAAACTGCGCCCGGCACCTCGCTGACGGAGACGAATCGGGAGATCGCGCAGGTCGAAGAAATACTCAAGAGCGACCACGACGTCTATACCTTTTCCCGTCGCACCGGCGCCGGTCTGGGCGGTGATCTCGTCGAGGCGTATCAGGGGGATTTCTTCGTGCGCCTGGTCGAAGCATCGAAGCGTCCGTCGATCTGGAAGGTCATGGACGACATCGACGGTCAGATCACCGACAAAGTCCCCGGCATCAAGTTCGATTCGCATGAGCTTCTCGACGACATGATCGGGGACATGGTGGGTCGACGCCAGCCGGTTGTCGTTCAGCTGACCGCCAAGGATCCCGACGTGCTCAACGCCGTGGCGCACAAGGTTGCCGGTGCGATTGCGAAGTTGCCCGGCGTGCAGCCCGCATCGGTCAACAGCGGAGTGATTCCTGCCGGCGACGCCCTGGAATTCCACGTCGACACGGCCGGCGCGGCGATGCTGGGCATGACGCCGGCGGAGGTGCGCGATCAGTTGTACCAGCATTTGAACGGCAGTGTCGTCACTCGGTATCTAGGGAAAATGCAAACCGTCGGCGTCAGGCTGTGGCAGGAGCCGCGCCGCGATGCACTGCACCGCACCGACCTCGGCGATGTTCTGATCCGCTCCCCTGACGGCCGAATGATCCCGCTGCGCAATGTCGCGACCATCGAGTTCGTCGCGGGACAGCCCGAAATCACACGCGATAATCTCGCGCAGGTCGTCGCCGTGACCGCCGAAATCGGCGGCGGCCACGATCTCGGATCGACCATCGCTGCGGTACAACAAGCCCTGCGCATTCCCGATCTGTTGCCCCCCGGGGTCTCGTATACCATCGGCGGGGCCTACAAGCAGCAGCAGCTCGCGGCGCACGGCATGATCAAGGCGTTCGCCTCGGCAACGGTCGCGGAATTCATTCTCATGCTGTTTCTCTACAAGCGGTTCTGGCTGCCGCTCATCATCATCGCCAGTGCCGTGCTCTCCAGCAGCGCGGTGTTCATCGCGCTGTGGATCACCGACACTCAGCTGAACATCACCGCGATGATGGGAATGGTCATGATTGTCGGGATCGCCACCGAGATGGCGATCTTCCTCGCGTCGGAATATCGGGAATTGGCAAAAACACTGCCGCCTCGGGAGGCGCTGCGCGGCGCGGCGCTCAACCGACTTCGTCCCATTCTCATGAGTTCGCTCGCGATGATCTTCGCGCTCGCACCGCTGGGGGCGGCGATCAGCGGCTCGGGCGATCAAATGCTCCAGCCGCTCGCGATAGCGATCATCGCCGGGGTGATCGTGCAGCTGCCGCTGGTGCTGCTTGTCATGCCGGTGGCGCTGGGCCTGACGGAGTCACGTCGAGGCAGACCGTAGGCGCGCCGGCAGCGCGAAGCGGCAATCGGACCTGGAAGATCGAACCCTGACCCTCGCGACTGCTGACCTCGACTGAACCGCCGTGCAGTTCGAGTACCATGGCGACCAGGTGCAAACCCACCCCGCTGCCGGAAATACCGGTCGCATTGGCGCCGCGAAAGTATCGTTCGAACAAGGAGCCGCGATCGGCTTCGGGAATGCCCATCCCCTGGTCGCGGACGCTGACCCTAAGCCAGCCGTCCGCGCTGCTGCGGGCCACCACCTCGATGGGGCTGCCCGGTGCGGAATATTTAACCGCGTTGGACAGCAGATTATTGAACAACGCGAACAGCAGTATCGGATCGCCGGCCATCGCGGCCGGGAGCGCTTCCAGATCCGCATGGATGTGTGCGTCCCTATTGGTCTCACGATGCAGATTGCAGACCTCGGACAACAGCGCCTTCGGATCGAATTCGCATGGATCGAACACCGCGTGCCCATCGAGCAGCTGGGAAGCACCGAGAAGACTATCCATGATGCCGGTAAGGCGGGTGACGGCGCTGCGGATCCGGCTTGCGCGCTCCTGGACATCGGCAGCGGACAGCCGATCATGGAGCTTGATCAGCCGCTGTGCATGGGCATCGATCACCGTCAAGGGCGTGCGAAACTCGTGCGACGTCAACGTGACGAAATTCCGCTGCTGTGCGGTAAGCCGTCGTTCGCTCTCGAGAGCCTCCTCGAGGGCCGCCGTCTGGTCGAGCAAACGCCTACGATTTTGCGCCAGGGCTATCGCGTCGTCTCGGAACACGGCGACCGAACGTGCCATCTCGCCGATTTCATCGTCGCGTTGCGTTCCAGGGACGCTCGATTCGGTATCGTGCCCGGCGAGCGCACGCATCGTCTTGGCGAGCTCCAGCATGGGATGCGAGACGGAGCGGCTGATGTAGACGATGGTGGCAAGTACCAAACAGCTCGCGAGAAGCATCGCCGAGACGATCAGTCGCTCGTCGCGCAAATAGGTACGGAGCGCGCGCTGACTGGCGTTGCGTGCCTTGGTCACGGTTTGCTCCGTCAGGTAGCCGAGCGTATCGCTGGCGTCGTCGAAAGCGTGGCGCGACTCACTCATGTACATCGCGACTGCCGCGAATTTGTTTCCGCTGCGGGAGGCCGCGAGCGAGCGAGCGGCGATCTCTTGATAGGCGAGCCATTGCCGCGCGAATTCCTCGTAGAGCAGACGCTCGCTCGGCTCGTGCACGAGCGACTCGTACGCGCTCTGGGCGCGCGCTACGCGGGTGCGCAATTCCGCGACTTCGCGCTCACTGGCGCTCTCCTCATCGCGTGTCCGCGACAGCAGATGAGTACCTTCCGCCGCGCGGTAATCCGACATGTAGTTGTTCAGGTCGCCGATGAGCGCGACGTCCTGCAACCAGCGGCTGCGAATCTCGTCCGCGACGCGATTGACATCCCGTAGTCGCTCGATGCTGAAAAGGCCCAGACCGATCACCAGCATCAGGAACAGGAGCGATGCGCCCGACAGCAGGATCCGGATGGAGTGCGGCCGGGCACCGGCGCGCGTCACCGGATGCGTATCGCCGCCGTGGGTCGCCACATTCGCATCCTATGCGCATTCATGGATCGATGAGTCTGCCGGAGACCGCCTTGACGGCAGCCTGGACGCGCGTGGCGACGTCGAGCTTGCGGCAGGCCGTCTCTATATGAAAGTCGACGTTGCGCTTGCTTGTGCCGATGATTTGCGCGATTTCCGCCGAGGTCTTGCCACGCGCGGCCCAGGTGAGGCATTCGCTCTCGCGCTCACCGAGCGCGACGCGCCGCGACCAAATCTCGGCCCTTGCTATACGCGCGAGCCGTGCATCAATGATGGCGCCGAGAATCTCGAAGTCGATGGGCTTGACGACATAGTCGTCCGCTCCCAATCGCCTTCCTCGGAGCTGATGGTCACGGTCGCCGAGCGCGGTCAGAAAAATGAACGGCACCGAGGCGAATTGCGGCATCAAGGCGATCAGGTGCTCGAGTACCTCGAATCCGTTCATCACGGGCATGCTGACGTCGCACAGCACCAAGTCGGGCAATTCCTTCAATACGGCCGCGAATCCGGCCTGTCCGTCGTGGGCGAGCACAACGTCGAAGCCGCGCTCGGAGAATTCCTCACCGATGAGCGTAGCGGTCTCGCGGTCGTCCTCGATACACAGGATTTTCTTGCGAACGAGCAGCATATTCGGATATTAGCGCATGCAAACGGGCCGATGACCGCTGTTCAGCGGCTTGCAGCAGCTGCCCCGATACGGTCTCCCGCACTGCGGGATGCGACGGATGGACGGGCATCGTGGCGTGATGCGCGGGCGGCGCTCGGTCGTTTGGGCGGCGGCGAGCGTGTCACGGCGAGCGGTCGAGGTGCCGGTCGAAGCGCCCCCTGGGGCGGCTGCAGCAATCCGGCGGGACGGATCGGGAAGGCCACCATTCCGCCGGCCGCGGCGCGCCTCCCTCGACCGGCTGCAAATCCGGCGGAACCGCCCAGGGCGCGGGCGGCAGGCGGAGGGAGCAGCGTGGTTTGCGTGCCCGGAGATCGCGGTTGAGCGGGACATGGCTGGCCGAAGGCGAATGCGCTGCAAGCCAAAGCGATCAGGAATCCCGTTCTCACAGATTGGCCTCCAAGGGTTCGGCACCTGCCGTATCCGCTGTTGAGGAGAGAAACAGGGTCTGCAGCGCCGGCACGACCAGCAACAGCATGATGGGCCCGAGTAGCATGCCGCCAACCACGACAGTGGCGAGCGGGCGTTGCACCTGACTGCCGATGCCATGGGAAACCGCCGCCGGTAGCAGGCCGATCCCGGCCGAAAAGGCGGTCATGAGCATCGGACGCATGCGTTGCTCGGCCGCCTTGAACATCGCCTCGAGGCTCGGATCGCCGCTCAGCCGCAGCTGGTTGTAGTAGGTGATGAGCAGGATGCCGTTCATCACCGACACGCCGAACAGGGAGATGAAGCCGATGGCCGCGGAAATGCTGAACGGCAATCCCGCGATGAACAGCGCCAGCACCCCACCACCGATCGCGAAGGGAATTCCCGAAAGCGCGAGCAAGGCATCCTTAAGTGAATTGAACAACGCGTACAACAGCATCAGAATCAATACCAGGCTGATGGGCACCACGATCTCGAGGCGTTCACGGGCCTGGTTGAGATCCTGGAATTCGCCAGCCCATTCGAGCCGATAGCCTGTGGGCAGATGTACGTTGCGCGCGATGCGCGCCTGGGCGTCCTCCACGGTGCCGCCGAGATCGCGGTCGCGGACGCTGAATTTGATGGGAAGGTAGCGCTTGGTGCCCTCGTGATAGATGTAGGAGGCGCCCGTATCCAGACTGATGTTGGCGAGGTCGCGCAAGGGGATGTAGGCCACCGCCCCGTTCGCCGTCTGATAGCCGACCTTGACGTTGCCGATGGCCTCGAGGGTGTTGCGCGCCGCGGGCGCGAAACGCACGGCGAGATTGAACTGCCGGTCACCCTCGAGCACCGTGGTGGCCACGGCGCCGCCGAGCGCCGCCTGAATGGCCGTGTTGATGTCCCCCGTATTCAGCCCGTAGCGCGCGGCCTTCTCACGGTCTATCTGGATGTCGAGATTCGGTTGGCCAAGGACGCGGAAAGCGCCGAGATCGGCGACCCCGCGCACTGCCGCCATCTGCGCCAGCACCTGATTCGCGAGGCCCTCGAGCGTTGCGAGATTCGGACCGATGATCTTGACCGAGTTGGCGCCTTTGACGCCGGAAATGGCCTCCTCGACGTTGTCCTGGATGTATTGCGAGAAATTGAAGCCGACGCCAGGCAAAGCGTCGGCGAATTCTCTCTGAATCCGCTCGGTCAGTTTTTCCTTGGTCAGGCCGCGCGGCCAGGCGTCGAAGTTCTTCAGCGGCACGAACAATTCCACGTTCGACAGCGGCGCCGCGTCGCTGCCGTTGTCGGGGCGCCCATGCTGCGACACCACGGTCAGCACTTCCGGATGGCGCAGCAGGATCTCGCGCATCTTACGTGTTGCCGCGGTCCCAGAATCGAGCGACATGGTCGCCGGCATGGAGGCGCGAATCCAAAAGTTCCCTTCTTCCAGCGCCGGCAGGAACTCGGAGCCGAGAAAACTCATGAGAATGCCCGCGAACGCCAGGAAACCGCAGCCGAGGGTGACCACCAATCCGCGGCGCCGCAGTGCCCAGCCGAGCATCGGCGAATAGCCGCGACGCAGATTACGTACCAGGAAGGTCTCCGCCTCACGGACCTTGTCGGGCATCACCAGGGAAGCGAGCACCGGCGTCACGGTGAAGGTCGCAAGCAGCGCCCCGGCAAGGGCATACCCGTAGGTGCGCGCCATGGGTCCAAAGATTTGACCCTCGACGCCTTCCATGGTGAAAAGCGGCGTAAAGGCCGCCACCGTGATCAATACCGAGAAGAGCACCGCGCGGTCGACCTGCAGCGCGCTCACATAGATCATGCGCAGGCGATTGGTCCAGGTGAAGGGCCTGCCGCCCGCCTGGATGGCGCGGCTGGGATCGCCGCCGAACTCCTGCTGCGCCAAGGCGGCCAGCAGGCTGCCACCGTGCGCGATGTCGCCTTGCAGGTTGCGGAAGATGTTCTCCATCAGAATGACCGCGGAGTCGACGATGATCCCGAAGTCGACCGCGCCGATCGAAAGCAAGTTGGCGTCCTCACCCCGCAACACCAAAATGATGATGCTGAATAGCAGCGCGAAGGGGATGTTCGCGCCAACGATGAGCGCGCTGCGCAGATCGCCGAGAAACACCCACTGAATCAAAAACACCAGCAAACAGCCGAAGATCAAATTGTGGGCCACGGTATGCGTAGTAACTTCGACGAGTGTGGTGCGGTCGTAGAACGGCACGATTTTGACACCCGGCGGCAGGCTGCCGTCGGCGTTCATCTTCGCGACCTCCGCTTTTATGCGTGGCACGATATCGTTGGTGTGCTGCGTGCGGCCCATGACGACGATCGCCGCGGCGACGTCATCATCGTGGTCGCGCCCGGCAATGCCGAGCCGCGGCACATAGCCCACGCGGGCGCGCGCCACGTCCTTGATACGCACGGGAACGCCGTTGTACTGCGCGAGCACGACGTTCTCGATATCCCGGGTGCGCGTGCCGAGCGTCAGGTCATCGCTGCCGCCGCTGTCGATCAGGCCGATACCGCGGATGTTTATCGACTGCTCGCCGAATGTCAGTTCACGCCCGCCCACGTTGACGTTGCCGTTGGCGAGCGCCGTGGTCATTTGCGAGAGGGTCACCCCATAGGACTGCATACGTGCGGGATCGGCCTCCACCTCGAATTCCTTGGTGGTTCCGCCCCAGCTGTTGATGGCCACTACGCCTGGGATGGTCGACAGGCGCCGCAGCACGATCCAATCCTGCACAGTCCGCAGATTGGTGAGCCCGAAGTGCGGCGGTCCGACGACCTGGTAGCGGTACACCTCGCCCACCAGGCTCGACTGCTGGATCTGGGGCACTTGATTGCCGGGCAGGGTCACGTTCTGTTGCAGGCTGAGCGCCGCCTGGGTGTAGGCGAAGAAATAGTCGACGCCATACTTGAAGGTGACGCGGACGAAGGACAGGCCGTAGAAGGAGGTGGAACGAATGTTCGCGATGCCCGGGGTCGAATACAGACCGATCTCCATGGGCGTGGTGTAGTAGCGCTCCATCTCCTCGGCCGAGAGACCGGGCGCCTGCGCGGTGATCTCGAGAATCACCGGCGCGGGGTTCGGATATGCCTCGACGTTAAGCCGTGTCACGGCAATCAGACCCGCGCCGAGAAACAGCAGCAACCCCATGATTACGATGGGCCGGTGCGTGAGCACGAAGGCGAGCAGGCTCTTCAGCATTGCCGTCGGATGTCAGTTTCCGCCGCCGCCGTACAGCAGATTGCTCAGCAGGATGGCGCCATCGGTCACCACGCGCTCGCCCGGGGCGATACCCTCGAGGATCTGCTCGAAGCCGTCCTGCTGCGAGCCGATCCTCACGGCTCTACGCAGGAAGCGATGCTGATCGGTGGTCACCCAGGCCGACATCGAGCCGTCACCCTCACGCACCACACCGTTCACCGGGATGGCGACGGCGTCGACCGGATCACCGATGTGAATCGCGAAGTTCGCCATCATGCCGGGCCGCAGGCGCCGGGCAGGATCGCGCACGGCGGCGCGCACGCTCGCCGTATGGGTGACCGGATCGACCAACGCGCCGATGACCAGGATCCTGGCGGAGAACTCCGCATCGCCCAGCGCCATTACCCGAACGCTCACCGCTTGCCCTACCTTGAGCAATGGGACGTCGCTCTCCGGCACCGCCGCGACCATCCACAGCGTCGAAGTATCCGCCACGGTATAAGGAGCCGGCGCATTTCCAGGCTGCACCAGGAGCCCGGGCTGCGCCGCGCGCGCGGCGATGCGGCCGGACACGGGACTCGGTATCACCAACGTCGAATCGACTTGACGCGAGGCGATCACGGCGTCGATGGCCCGGTCGCGCTTGCCGAAGATACGTACCGCCTCGCGCGCGGCCCGCAGAGCGCCCGCGGCCGTCATCTCGTCGGACACAGCCTGCTGGTAGTCCTTCTGCGCCATACCTTGGTTCGCGAACAGATCCTGGGCGCGCCGGAGCGCGGCATGCGTCAAGTCGGCCACCGCGGCCGCCGCAATCAACGTGGACTCGGCCTGCAATAGGTCCGGACTGTCGATGGTGTACAGGGTCGTGCCCCGGGTCACCTCGTCGCCCACGTCAACGGTGGCGCGGATGATGCGCCCTGCGTACGGCGAGAACACCGGCACCGTGGCGTTCTCGTCGAAATCGATGGCGCCCACGGCGGAACGCGTCGGCACAAAGCGGTGCGTGCCGACGGTCGTGACCTTGATCGCGGCACGCTGGGTATCGCTCAACATCACCGTATCGACCGGCAACGCGGGGACTGGCGCAACGCGCTGCGCATCGCCGCGCCCACAGCCGGCGGCGCCGAGTACGCATAGCGACAGCAGGCCGCTCAGCGCAACGCGTACCTTGAGCACCTCGAGGGTGGAAATTGCGACTTGCATGCGTGCGTCTCGCGATGGCGACGGGCGGCATGATCGCGGCGGTACGGGACCGCGTCCACTGTGATCCGTCACAGTACCGGACCGGTGTCGTGGACCTTTATACTGGCCGCGCATGGACTTCCAGCCCAAGCGGCGATACCCCTGGAGTTCGCAACGGCGGCGCTCGGGCGCAGCGGTGGCGATCGCGGGCGTGCTACTTGCTGCCTGCGCGGGACCGGATTTTCGGCGGCCTGAGCCACCGCCCGCGGCCGGTTTTGCTCCGGTGCCGCTGCCGGCGCGGACCGCGGCGGCGCAGGTCGCTGCGGGTGAAGCACAAAGCCTGGAAAGTGCCGAGCAAGTCGACCCGCGCTGGTGGAGTGCCTTCGGTTGCGAACCGTTGAATGCCCTGGTGGAAAGGGCTTTTAGGAACAATCCAACCATCGGTAACGCGCAGGCGGCGCTGCGCCAGGCGCAGGAGCTGGTGTCTGCGCAGCGCGGATTCTTTTATCCGACGGTAGCCTTGAATTACACCTTCGAGCGACAGAAGGTGGCTGGAAACCTGAGCAACAGCGTCGCCCCCGGGGTACAGGGCAACGGCACCGTGATCGCGCCGGTGCAGAATCTGAACGGAACACCACACAATCAGCCGCTTTATTACAACTTCCACACGGCACAGGTCACCGTCGGTTACTCGCCAGACGTGTTCGGCGGCAACCGTCGCGCCGTGGAGGCCTTGGCGGCCGATAGCGAAGCGCAGCGCTTCGCGCTGCAGGCGGCGTACACCGCGCTGGCGTCGAATCTGGTCGGCGCCGCCATTCAGGAAGCCCAGATCCGCGAACAGGTCGAAGCCGTTCGATCCATCATCGAAGCGAGCAGCCGCTCCCTCGACATCCTGCGGCGGCAACTAGGCGACGGCTACGTGATGCGGGCGGACGTGGCCGCTCAGGAGGCGCAACTGGCGCAGGCCCGGGCGCTGCTGCCACCGCTCGATAAGCAGTTGCAGCAGACTCGCGATCTGCTGCGTGCGTTGGTCGGCAATTTGCCGAGCGAGGATGTCGATGCCACATTTCACTTCGGTGATTTGCGTTTGCCGCGCGAGCTGCCTCTGACCGTCCCCTCGAAGCTGGTCGACCAGCGGCCGGACGTGCGGGCGGCGGAGGAACAGCTGCACTCGGCGAATGCGCAGGTGGGCGTGGCGGTGGCCGCGCGGCTGCCACAATTCCCGATCACCGGGAGCGTGGGCGGCACGGCGACGCAGTTCAGCCAGATGTTCGCCTCCGGCGGTCCATTCTGGAGCATCGTGCTGGGCGTAACCCAGCCGCTAGTCGATGGCGGCACCCTGAGACACCGACAGCGCGCCGCCGAACAGGCCTTGATGCAGGCGGCGACCCAGTACCAAAGCACGGTGCTAGCCGCCTACCAGGACGTCGCGGACACGCTGCACGCCATATATAGTGACGCCGAAGGACTCAAGACAGCGGCGGAATATGAACAAGCCGCGCGATTGCAGCTTGATATCACACAGCGGCAGTTGACCGCGGGACAGGTCGGCGAACTGGCGCTGCTCCAGTCACAGCAGGCGTATCAGCTGGCGGTCATCAATCGCGTGCAAGCCCAGGCGATGCGCTTCGGCGACACGGCGGCACTGTTCGTTGCACTGGGTGGCGGATGGTGGAATAGCTCCGAACCGGCCCGCCACGCCAAGCTGGACTGTTGCGGCTCTGCGGGCGGGGCACCCCAGGCGGCTTCATTCTTAGAGAGTACCAAATGAGAGCACTTCGTAGAGTCACGTCGGATTACGGACAGCTATTCGCGGCCTACAAGTCAATGCTGGCGGTGCTGATGCTCGCCATGCCTGCGGCGCTTTCGGCGCGCGCGCAGGCGCAAAAGGCCGAAGGAGGCGACCTTCGCGCCCCGATCGTGGTGACTGCCAAGCGATATGGTCCGGCAATTCCCGATGCAGAGCTGACCGAGCGGGTCGAGCAGCGGTTGCAGAACGACCCATTCCTGTTCGCGGATCATGTCACGGTGACCGCGCATGACGGTGTGGTCACGTTGCGCGGCGTGGTCACGGATGTCTGGGACTTGCTTACACTGTTACGCAGCGCCAGAAAGATTCCCGGTGTCAGGCGCGTCATCAACGATACGGAACTGAGTCTCGCCGGGGACTAGCATGACGCTAATTCGCGGCAACCTGCACCGGCAACGGGAAGAAGGGCGGGATCGGCATCGGTACGCCCGCATACGCCTTGCGAAAGCACTTGGCCTTGGCGGAGTTGCCGTCGCTGTCGGCTTCGATGATCCGACCCGTACGATCCACGATCAGGATTAGCACGACCCGCTCGCCGGGGTCTTTGGCGTAACACCCGGATTTTCGGTCGAGGCTCCGCGCAATCAGCGACCTTACGAAAACATCGGCGTACTCGTTGAAGCCGGGTAGATTCTTGGCGTACGCGTAGATCTCGAGCGCGGAGCGATAGCGGTTCGCTACCGATCGGGAGGTGGTGCACGCAGAGATCGCCATTGCGATCGACGCCACGATCAGGGACGCGAGCCGCAGCCTATGTCGCTTTGGCGACCGGTGCATGGCTGAAAGACTCCGATTGGTTGGGCGACGCTACGATCACAGCATTCATAATGCCAGGTTCGCGGATGCGCGTCCCTGCAGGCGTAGCTCGGCTACGCAGCGGACTCGCCCGCCCACGAAAGGGTCCTCCTGAGCGCCGCCGGTCAAGATAACCCAGCATCAGACCATGCGACGGGTCGGCGACGAGGACGGCAACTTCACCATCGGTGTCGCACACGGAGCGGGGCATGATGTCGTCTCTATTGACGAGCGGATGCCCGGCGTCGAGGACAAGTCTTGAGCGGGTTGCCGCGAAGCGGTCATTCACTGCGGGCGGTAGAATGAACGGACAGGTATTGGATCTGGGCCCTTTTCGGCATTGAGTTCCGCGGTTTTGACCGTCAAGTTTCACTCGTCTGCCGATGCATCGTGGACGAACAGGTCGTGGTTACAGCTCTCCGAGCTGATGATCATCGTAGTCAGGTCCGGCAAGCGGAATCCGATGACGACGGCCGCGGCGAAGTAATCGAATCAGGCCCAATGTCCGGACTGGGCCGCGTCGCACGTCTTGGGGCGTATCAACCCCTTAAGAGAAGCTTCGCCATGAACGCGATCACCCTGTCTTCCCAGTTTTCGGCCCGCCGGGCCCCAGTCAATGGCATCGACATGTGCTTCGATATCTCCGGTAAAGAGCCGCCGGCAGCGTTCATTCGCCCCTTCGCGTCCTACGGAAGCGTCCACGGCGGCCTGCTGCCGAGGACGGTCCCGGGTCGGAGCTGGACCACGATGGACTTACAGGGGCATGGCCGCACTCCGGACATCGACCGCTCAATGTCTTACGAGCAGGGAGCGGGCGACGTCGCTGCCCTCCTGCGCTATCTCAAAGTCGAGAAGGTCAACCTGTTCGGCGACAGCAATGGCGGTATCGTCGCTGTGGCGCTCGCCGTTTGCCACCCCGAA
>VFSW01003169.1_pt1 | contig 24658 bp, 22 predicted proteins | sample 5358111 | NCBI WGS metagenome assembly VFSW01 (sample SAMN11554181, study PRJNA540505) | mine drainage metagenome | isolation source: sediment from site ElyBrook_90M | place: USA: Ely Copper Mine, Vershire, VT | collected 2017
GTAGAGTTGATGGGCGTGGCGGGCAAGTGGCGGCGGAGCGCTCTGAGCCTTTCTGGGCCAGCCCATGTGGGCCCCTCTCATCCGAACCGGCCCATCTGCAACAGGCCGAATGAGCCTTCTCCCATGAACCAGTCCAGTTGAGCCATTGCATCTGAGGCATGGCATCTGAGCCATCCAATCTGAATGAGGCCAATCTGGGCCACGCCAAGCGAACCGGGCCAAGCGAATCAGGCCAAGCGGCTGATAACAGGGCATTTCTGCCGGTGTTTCGGGCGGGATTGCATCCGCTTGCGCCGTGATGCCTGTCACTGCGGCCCCTTTTGCCGAGGCGCAACATACTCCGGGCTTTTGGAGAAGTCCATGCCGTGGACAAGGAGGCACGAACTGGATGTTGAAGGCAGATTGGAAGGGTCATCTCCGGGAGAAGACCGGCGTGGGGAGTCTGGCGATGGGTGTGCGCAACCGCAATGCGTGGGGAGGCTGCCGGTGATGACCTGGAACCATGAGTATCGGTCCAAGCAGAGGAGTGCGGCCGAAGCGCTGGGTGCGGTTCACTCCGGCGACCGCGTGTGGATTCAGTCGGGCTGCGGCACACCTTCTGCGCTGGTGAATGCGCTGGTGGAGCGTGCGCCCGAGCTGCTGGATGTGGAGATTGTCCACATGAAGACGCTGGGCAATGCGGACTATACGCGACCTGAATACGCGGGGCATTTTCGCCATCGCGGTCTTTTTTTGGGCGAGAATGTGCGCGAGGCGGTGGCTGCGGGACGCGCGGATTACACGCCCATCTTCCTGAGCGAGATTGAAGCGCTTTTTGAGAGCGGCGCGATGCCGCTGGACGTGGTGCTGATGCAGGTTTCGCCGCCGGACGCGCATGGCTTTATGAGCCTGGGCACCACGGTGGACTGCACGCTGACGGCGGCGCGTTATGCGCGGGTTGTGATTGCGGAAGTGAATCCGCGGATGCCGCGCACGCACGGCGACACTTTCATCCATATGAGCCACGTGACGGCTCTGGTGGAGACAGATCACCCGCTGCTGGAACTGCACACGGAGCATTTTACGGAGATGCATCTGCGCGTGGCGCGCAACGTGGCCTCGCTGATTCCCGATGGGGCGACGCTGCAGACCGGGATTGGCGGCATTCCGGACGCGGTGCTGACGTGCCTTGAGGACAAGCGGGATCTGGGCATTCACACCGAGATGTGTTCGGATGGCGTGATCGAGCTGATTGAGTCGGGCGTGATCAACGGCGAGCGGAAGTCGCTGCATCGGGGCAAGGCGGTGGCGGCGTTTGTGCTGGGCACGCGGCGGCTGTTCGATTTCATCCATGAGAACTCGAGCTTTGAGTTCAGGACGATTGCGTATACGAATGATCCGTTTGTGGTAGCGCAGAACGACAAGATGGTTGCGATCAACTCGGCGATCCAGGTGGACCTGACGGGCCAGGTCTGCGCCGACTCGATGGGCACGCGGCCGTATAGCGGATTTGGCGGGCAACTGGATTTCATTCGCGGCGCGGCGCGCTCAAAGGGCGGGGTGCCGATTATTGCGCTGCCCTCGACGGCGATGCGCGGGGCGGTGTCGCGGATTGTGCCGGTGCTGGAGCCGGGCGCGGGAGTGGTGACTTCGCGCGCGGATGTGCACTATGTGGTGACGGAGCACGGCATTGCGTATCTGCATGGCAAGTCGCTACGGGAACGGGCCGCGGCCCTGATTGCCATTTCAGATCCGAGCTTTCAACAGGAGCTGGAAGATTTTGCGGTGCGCGCGCACTACCTGGAGAACAAGGCGGCGGCGGTGTGCGCATGAGAGACGCCGTGGACGAGGAGAGACCAAGGATGAACGCGGAGAAGCGGGACCGAGGCTTGCTGCGGGTGGATGTGAATGAGTGCAAGGGTTGCGGGCTGTGTGTGGAAGCGTGCCCGCCGAAGGTGATTGCGATGAGCGAGCGGCTGAATCATTACGGCTATCGCACGGCGACGTACAAGGGCGCGGGCTGCACGGCATGCGGAATCTGCTTCATGGTATGTCCTGAGCCGGGAGCGATTACGGTGCTGCGGGCGGTGACGCGCAAGACCGCAACGGGGCTTGCGGTGAACACAGGAGCCGAGGGAGCGACGCAATGCGCAAGCAACTGATGAAGGGGAACGAGGCAATTGTGAGGAGCGCAATCCTTGCCGGATGCCGCGCGTTCTATGGTTATCCGATAACGCCGGCGAGCGAGATCACCGAAGCCGCGGCACAGTATCTGCCGCTGGCGGGCGGAGTTTTTCTACAGGCCGAGAGCGAGGTAGCGGCGATCAATATGCTGTATGGCGCCTCGTCGGCGGGCGTGCGCTGCATGACGGCCTCCAGCGGGCCGGGCATCAGCCTGATGCAGGAGGGGATCAGCTATATGGCCGGCGCGGAGCTGCCCTGCGTGATTGCCGATATCACGCGCGGCGGGCCGGGATTGGGGAACATCGCGGCCGAGCAGAGCGACTATCACCAGGTGGTGAAGGGCGGCGGGAATGGAAGCTATCGCACGATTGTGCTGGCGCCGAACTCCGCGCAGGAGATGGCAGACCTGACGGCCGTGGCCTTTGAGCTGGCGGATCGGTATCGCAACCCGGTGGTGGTGCTGGCGGATGGGTTTGTGGGGCAGATGATGGAGCCGGTGGAGTTTCCGCAGCGGGCCGTGGCGCCGCATACGCCGGGGTGGGCGGTGACGGGCACGGCGGAGTCGCGCGGGAACCTGATTACTTCATTGCATATGGGCAGTGATGAGCTGGAGGCGCATATCCATCATCTGGAAGCGAAGTATCGCCGGGCCGAGCAGCACGAGACGCGCGCAGAACAGTGGCGCACGGAGGATGCGGAGATTGTGTTGGTGGGATACGGCATTGTGGGCCGCCTTCTGAAGGCGGTGACCGCGGAGGCGCGGGCCGAGGGGATTCCGGTGGGCCTGCTGCGACCGATCACGCTGTATCCATTTCCCACACTGTATTTCCAGCGGCTGGCTCCGCGTGCGCGCGTCTTTCTGGTGGTGGAGATGAGCAACGGGCAGTTGGTGGAGGATGTGCGGCTGGCACTGAACGGGGCGCGGCCGGTGGAGTTTTTCAGCCGCATGGGCGGGAATGTGCCCTCGCACGAAGAGGTGCTGGGGCTGGTGCATCAACTGGCGCGGCAGTACGGATTGGCGATAGAGCGGGAAGAGGAGCGGATGGCCCATGTCTAGCGAATTGATTTCTGAGTACGAAGTGGTCCATGCGAAGCCGAAGGCCTTCTACGAGACTTACGAGCGCAAGGATGAACTGCAGCATCAGACACACTACTGTCCCGGTTGCGGGCATGGCACGATCCACAAGATGCTGGCGCAGGCCATCGACGAGCTTGGGATCAAAGACCGGACAGTTCTGATCAGTCCGGTAGGCTGCTCGGTGTTTGCCTACTACTACTTTGATGTGGGCAATGTGCAGGCTGCGCATGGGCGGGCTTCGGCTGTGGCGACGGCGGTGAAGCGCAGCCGCCCGCAGAGCATTGTAATCAGCTATCAGGGCGATGGGGATCTTGCGGCCATTGGGTCAGCGGAGATTCTGCATGCGGCCAATCGCGGCGAGCCGATTGCGGTGATCTTTGTGAACAACGCGATCTACAGCATGACCGGCGGGCAGTTTGCGCCGACGACATTGATTGGCCAAAAGAGCACCACAACGCCGGGCGGGCGGAGCGCGCTGAATGAAGGCTATCCGCTGCATGTAAGCGAGCTGCTGGCGACGCTGGAGGCGCCGGTTTACATCGAGCGGGTGGGCCTTGGGGACAATCGGCAGATCGCGCAGGCGTCGCGGGCCATCAAGCGCGCGGTGGAGAACCAGGCGCGAGGACTGGGTTTTTCGCTGATCGAGGTGCTGTCGCCGTGCCCGACGATCTGGAGGCTGTCTCCGGTGGAGTCGCAACGCTGGGTGCGCGAGGTGATGGGAAAGACCTTTCCGCTGGGCGTCTTCCGCGATCGTACAAAGGATGCACAGCCCAGGCCGATGCCGCAGGAGCCGCCGCCGCTGGATGAGATTCCGGAGATTATCGGAGTGGCCGATGCGGATCTGGCGGAGGGCACCGAAGGCACGAGAGCGCCGGTGAAGGACGTAGACCTGCATGTGCGCGTGGCGGGATTTGGGGGGCAGGGCGTGCTGCTGCTGGGCGAAGTGCTGGCGGAGGCCGGCCTGGATGCGGGGCTTGAGGTTTCGTGGTTGCCGTCGTATGGGCCGGAGATGCGCTCGGGCACCTCAAACTGCCATGTACGTTTGTCGCGCGAGCCGATTGATTCGCCGCTGGTGACGGCCCCCAATGTGCTGGTGGCCATGAATGAGCCGTCGCTGAAGAAGTTCGATAAGAGCGTGCGCGCAGGCGGCTGGGTGATCTACAACGGCGATGTGTTTCCGCCGGAGTGCGTGCGGGAGGATGTGCATGTTCTGGCGCTTCAGTTTACGCAGATTGCCGATGGACTGGGCGATGCGCGTGCGGCCAATATGGTGATGCTGGGTGCGTTGCTGGAGATTACGGGAGCGTTGCCGCAGAGCAGTGTGGACGCGGGTCTGAGGCGGCTGGTGAAAAATCCGCGGTTCTTCGATCTGGATGAGCGCGCGCTGGAGCGGGGCAGGGAACTGTATCGCGAGTCGGTAAAGGAGGAGTGCTATGCAGGCTGATGCAGATCCGAAACTGATTGTGTACTTCAACGGGCAGTACATGCCGCTTGGCGAGGCGCGCGTAGGGATTCTGACACATGCCCTGCATTACGGAACCGGCGTTTTCGAAGGGATTCGCGCGCACTGGGATGCCGTTGCGCAGGACCTGTTTGTGATGCGGCCGGTGGAGCACTTCGAGCGCTGGAAGCAGAACTGCGGGATTCTTCGCATGGATGTGCCGGCGTCTCCGGAGGAGCTGACGGCGATCACGATTGAGCTGATGAGGAGGAATGCGTTTCGCACCAATGTGTACGTGCGCCCGCTGGCCTACAAGAGCGCGGAACGGGTTGGCGTGAGCTTTGACGAGCAGAATGCGTTTGCGGTGGTTGCGCTGCCGTTTGGCGAGTACCTGCATGCCGACAAGGGAATTCATGCGGGCGTGAGTTCGTGGCGGCGCATTGAAGACAATGCGATTCCCGCGCGGGCCAAGATCTGCGGCGCTTATGTGAACAGCGCTCTGGCCAGCGACGAAGCGCGGCAGAGCGGATTCGACGAAGCAATTTTTCTGAATGAGAACGGCCAGGTAGCCGAGGGTTCCACATGCAACATCTTCATGGTGCGGAAGGGCGTGTTGATTACGCCGCCGGTGCATGAAAACGTGCTGGAGGGCATCACGCGCGAGAGCGTGATGGAACTGGCGCAGAGGGAGATGGGGCTGCCGGTGGTGGAGCGGCCGATCGACCGCAGCGAGTTGTATATGTGCGATGAGCTTTTCTTTACGGGCACGGCAGTTGGCATTGCGCCAATTGTCCGCGTGGATCACAGGCAGGTGAAGAACGGGAAGATAGGCGCGATGACGCGCGGAGTGCAACAGTTGTATTTCGACGCGACGCGGGGACATATGCTGGCTTACTGGAAGTGGCTCAGGCCGGTGTATCAATCAATGACACAACATGAGCAGAATCTGGTTTCGCTTGTGGGAGTGAATGCCGGCTGAGAGGCGGGCTTTGAGGCCACTCCGCGGCGGAAGGTTCGGCCAGGGAGGGAAAACGATGCTTACGACTACAACCACGGCAAACGCGTATGATGTCGCCCTCGAGAATTTCGATACGGCGGCGAACGCGCTGGGGCTCGACAACAATACGCGGGAGATGATCAAGTATCCCGAACGCGTGCTCACGGTATCAGTGCCGGTGCGGATGGATGATGGGCACATTCGGCGCTTTGAGGGCTATCGCGTGCAGCATAGCCAGGTGCGCGGACCGGCCAAGGGCGGCATTCGCTATCACCCGCAGGTGACCCTGGATGAGGTGAAGGCGCTGGCCACCTGGATGACATGGAAGTGCGCGGTGGTGAACATTCCCTTTGGGGGCGCGAAGGGCGGCATCACCTGCGACCCGAAACACATGTCGCCGGGCGAACTGGAGCGCATGACGCGGCGCTACACGAGCGCAATTCTTCCCTTGATTGGGCCGGCACAGGATATTCCCGCGCCGGATGTGTACACCAACTCGCAGACGATGGCATGGATTATGGATACCTACAGCATGACCAAGGGGTATCCGATTCCGGGCGTGGTGACGGGCAAGCCGATCAGCCTGGGCGGCTCTCTGGGACGCAACGAGGCTACGGGGCGCGGCGTCTTCTACACCATTCAGAGCGCGTGCGAGCACTTGCACATGCGGTTGAAGGGCGCGACGGTCGCCGTGCAGGGCTTTGGCAATGCGGGCTCCATCGCCGCGCAACTGCTGTATGAGGCGGGCGCCAAGGTTATCGCGGTGAGCGACTCGACGGGTTGCATTTACAACGCGCAGGGACTGGATATTCCCAGCCTGATGCATTTGAAGGCATTGACGGGACGAGTGGAGGGATTCCCGGAAGCGAAGAACATCAAGCCGGCAGAGTTGCTGGCCATGGAGTGCGACATTCTGGTGCCAGCGGCGCTGGAAAACACAATCCGCGCGGACAATGCCAACGCGGTGCGGGCGCGCATTATTGCAGAGGCGGCAAATGGGCCCCTGATGCCAGCGGCGGATCGCATTCTGGAGAAGAAGGGCGTGTTCATCATTCCGGATATTCTATGCAACGCGGGCGGCGTGACCGTCTCGTACTTTGAGTGGGTGCAGGATGAGCAGCATCTGTTCTGGGAGGCGCAGGACGTTTACAGCCGCCTGGAACGGGTGATGAAGACATCCTTCCGCGATGTGGTGAAGATTCACAAAGAGCATAACGTGCCGATGCGCATTGCCGCGAACATGCTGGGCATAGGGCGCGTGGCAGAGGCCGTGCATCTGCGCGGCATTTACCCGTAAGAGTCATTGAGCTTTTGGCGCCGCGGGGTGCGGCGATGAAAACGCCCGATGTACGTCAAGCAGAGATGCCGGCGGACATCGGGCGCTTTTTTTGCTTTATTGACGACCGGACGGCGGTAAAGAACTCCGCTGCAATGAACGGACGCGCGTCAGAGGCTCTTGAGCTCGTCCATCTTGTCGAAGAAGTGTCCCATCTTCTCCTGCTTGGTGCGCAGGTAGCGCTCGAAGGTCTCCTGCGGCTCCACTTCCGCGGAGACGCGCTCGGTGACGGAGATGCCAGCTGACTCCAGCGCAGCCACCTTTTCAGGATTATTGGTAATGAGCCGCACTTGGGAGACGCCGAGGAGATTGAGCACGGCAGCGGGGAGTTCGTAGGCGCGGCAATCGGCGGCGAAGCCGAGCTCGACGTTGGCCTCCACGGTGTCCAGACCCTGGTCCTGTAATTCATAGGCCTTGAGCTTGGCCATCAGGCCGATGCCGCGGCCCTCCTGCTGCTCGTAGAGCAGGATGCCGGCGCCGGCGTGCGAGATCAGCTCCAGGGCCAGTTCCAACTGCAGGCGGCAGTCGCAACGCAGGGAGCCGAAGACGTCTCCTGTGAGGCATTGCGAGTGGATGCGGACCAGGGGCGGCGCGGCATGAATATCACCCATCACGAGAGCGACCAGCCCTTCCGTCTCGACTTTGCCGGCGGGTGCAGATTCGTCGCAGGGGCGCTGCGATTGCGGTACGCCCTCAAAGCCGAGGATCCGGAAATGTCCCCAGCGCGAGGGAAAATCTGCTTCTGCGGTCTTGGTGACGCTTTCAAAGCCCATTCCTTCATTCTACTTTACGAGTCGTTTTCATACCGGTTCTTCTTGACAAGGCGGCCGCGCTCAGATAACTCTCGACCAAAGATGCCCACTATGGATCGAACCGTGCAGATAGTTACTGTTGAAGATGGGGCGGCGCTGGAGACAGTCCGCCATTTACTTGAGGAGTACTGGCAGTCATTTGGCTTTACGCCTTGCTTTCAGAATTTTGGCGAAGAGTTAGCGAGCCTGCCGGGAGTCTATGCGCGTCCCCATGGACGGCTTGCATTGGCCTGGGTGGAACGGGAGCCTGCCGGGTGCATTGCTTTGCGTCGCGTGGATGCGAGCCGCGAAGAGGCGAAGCGGCTGTATGTGCGCTCGTCCTTTCGCGGCCTCGGGCTTGGGCGTGCACTGCTCGAATGGGTGATTGCGGAGGCGCGCGCGGAGGGCTATGCCGAGCTGGTGGGCGATACCATGCCGGAAATGGAAACTGCGCTGGCGCTCTATGACCGAATGGGCTTTGAGCGCACGGAGCCTTCTGCGCAGAATCCCACGGCGGGCGCTATCTATATTCGCCTCAAATTACAGGCGGGCTCGGCGATTCTGCCCACATAGCCCGTGCGGCGCGATACATTGGTTGCGTGGTAGACAACAAGCTAATTCTTATTACGCTGCTGGTGAAGCTGGGCGTGGCGGCGGCGGTGGCCAGCGCGCTGGCGCGGTCTCGCACCTTCCAGCGGCTGCTGTTTGCCGAGCAGCGGCGGCGGCGCGAGACCGTGGCCTTACTGGCTTTTTTCCTGGTGCCGCTGACTTTGGGCGTCTGGGTGAGAACCACAGTTCCCAATTTTCTGGCGGCTGATATCTCGTTTGAGACCGTGATTCTGCTGGGATTGCTGGTGGGGCCGGGATGGGCGATGCTGGGGGGCGTGGTGTTGTCGGCTCCCGCGGTTTTGCACCACGAATATCTTGCTCTGCCGTTTAACGCTGTTCTCGGCATGGCCGCCGGCATATTGGGCTGGTTTGTGGAGAAGGAAGAGATTTGGTCGTTTACGCCGTTTATCGATCTGAGCCTTTATCGCTGGGTGCGGCGCAACCTGCGGAAGCCGCGCATCGACCGGCAGATTCTGATGCTGTTTTTGATCGCGGCGATGGAGATCTGTCGCGAATGGGTGGCGCGCGATCTACCGCACAAGACGGGTCCGCGCCGGCTTTTTGCGCTGAACACGGGCGTGCTGGGCTTGCAGGTGCTGGTGTGGCTGTGCGCGCCGATGGTGGTGGGTATCGCGCTGAAGGTGTGGAATGCGCTGCGCATTGAGATCACGCTGGAAGAGCAGAAGCGCATGTTGCTGGAGGCACGGCTGGACGCTCTGCAGCGGCAGATCAATCCACATTTTCTGTTCAATACGCTGAATTCGATTGCTTCGCTGGTGCGCATGAAGCCGGAGCTGGCGCGCGAGATGACGGTGAAGCTGGCCAATATTCTGCGCGCGCTGCTGAAGGACCACGACACATATGTTCCGCTGAGCGAGGAGCTGAGCTTTACGGACGATTATCTTGACATTGAGGTGGTGCGCTTTGGCGCCGCCAAGCTGCGCGTGGAAAAAGATATCGATCCACACACGTTGAACGTGCTGGTGCCGAGCATTCTGCTGCAGCCGTTGATTGAAAACAGCATCAAGCACGGGCTGGAGCCGCGCATTCACGGCGGCACGGTAACCGTGCGCAGCCGGCTGGAGGGCAACCGCCTTCGCATTGAGGTGGCGGACGATGGCGTAGGCATCGGCCACCGGCCAGTGTCTTCTCTACCCCGCACCGGAGCCGGCATCGGCATGAAGAATGTGCAGGAGCGGCTGGAGGTGCTCTACGGCAATCAGGCGGAGTTCAACGTAGTGAGCAACCCCGGACGCGGTACGCTGGTTTCCATCGAGATTCCGGCCAACCTGCCGGACGTGAGGTAATGGGCTCGAAGTGGTTGCATTCCCAGCGTCGAGCCGGCGGGGACATTGCGCACAGGAAATAGCCTGATGTTATGAGGCCCACGCGGCGCGGCTGACGGCGCGCTCTTTCAAAGCAAGATGGGTGCAGGCAGTGCTACTGGTTTTGCTTTTCGAGCGCGAGCACAGCGTAGGCTGTGGCCGCATCGCTCATAAACTGTCCCACATTGGATGCGGGGTCGCGATTCTTGTTGAGGGACCATGCAGGCCAGGCGCCCGTGGTCTTGTTCTGATTGGCCTCAAGCCATTGCAAGCCGCGCTGCAGATAACTGTTGGCGGCGCGATTTTCTTCAAGGGCGAGGACGGCGAGGCCGGTAGCGTAGCCGTCAGAGCTGGTGACCAGCGGCGTCTTGTCGCGGCGCTGCCAGGGGCCGAGATTGGAGAGGCTCCAACCGCCGTCGGCGTTCTGATTTCCGTAGATATCCATCACGAGTTTCTTGCGCTGGGCGGGGGTGAGCAGGCCTGGCATCTGCGCCGATGCCCAGAGTACGACGATCTTGTTCAGCAGAGGCTGCGCCTGATAGTGACTGGTGAGATAAAAACGGAGCGCGGCCAGGTGGCCCACCACGTCCGGGTTATGGCCGTAGTTATCCGGAGCCGTGGTCACCGCAGCGGCCATCAACGCTGCCCAGTGGTACTGCGATTCGTTCGACTCCCAGGGTGCGTAATCGAAGTTTTGCCAGTTCCATGAGCCGAGATCCGGGCCGGTTTGCAATTGCAGGGCCCATGCGTTATTCAGCGCGGCGCGCGTGGAGTCGTCGAGGTGCTGCGATTGATAGCCGAGGAGGATCACCGCGTTCAGGACCGCCTCCGCAGAGCGGGACTGGGCCTCCTTGCCAGCGCCGTAAAGCGCATCGCTGTAAAACGGAAGGACCTCGTTCCACATGCGAACACGCTTCTGAATGCTTTTGAGCATGGCCTGCTCCGCGGCTGTTGGCTGCTGCTCGTTCAGTTCACTGCGCAACATCGGGCGGGCGAGCGCATAGGGCGCCTGCGTGTGACAGGAGACGCACATGGTTCCGTGGTCTTTTTGTGCGCGATCCCAGCTCTGCCACCAGATCTCGCGACTATCCAGATAGCGGGCGGCTGCCTGACGATCCCATCCCGCGGTCGCTGGAGATTCATTTGCCGCAGCCAGTACGGGAGATCCGTGGTTGCCGAGTAAGCATGCGACAAGGGCACCTAGCGAAAGAGTGGCCAGGGCCAGAATTCGCCCGTTCGGCTTGGTCGTCATGAGCGGGACCTCCGGGATGAACGATCTAAGCGTTTTGCCGAGTGCCGATCGGCAGGGAAAACCGGCTGGCAACTCCAGCATACTGCCTGGAGTCAAGATTTGGCGGTCGCGGGTGAGGCGGGAACGGCCGGCACACTGGGCCGCCACAGGTTCCGCCCCAGTTAACCCGGCAGGCGCGCGATGCACAGGCAGTCGCGGTATGCTCACAACATGGTGCGCTTCACGGTGCTGGCGTCGGGTTCAAAGGGCAACAGCACCGTTGTCAGTGGAGGCCGTACGCGCATTCTGGTGGATGCCGGGCTGAGCTGCCGGGAACTTTTCCGGCGGATGCGGCTGGCAGGCGAAGAGCCGGAGACGCTGGACGCCATTGTGATTACGCACGAACATCAGGACCATATCAATGGCCTGGCCGTAACGGCGCGCAAGCTGGGTATTCCCGTCTACTTTACCGAGGGTACGCATCGCGCCTGGATGCGCTGGCTTATGCCGCGCCGCCAGATGACCTATGCCCAATGGCTGGGACAATGCCGTGAGCAGGCCGCGGCTCGACAGGCCGAGGCGGACGCAGCGACCGCCGAAGGGGAGCCAGACGATGCATTGATGGCGGCTGAGCCCGAATCCGATGAGCGAGGCGCGGAGCCCTCCAACGGCGCCGAAGCGGGGCCGGAGGCGAATGTTCCCGAGAGAGACCCCACCTGGCTGCCTGCAGTGGAGTATTTCCAGGCCGGCCAGCCCTTCCGGATTGGGGATATCGACCTGAGTCCCTTTACGATTCCGCATGACGCTACCGATCCGGTCGGTTTTGTTTTGCAGGCGGAGGGCGTGCGGATGGCTGTGGCCACGGACCTGGGTTATATGCCGCCCAACGTGAAACAGCAGTTGAAAGGACTGGATCTTCTGCTGATCGAATCAAACCACGACCTGGAGATGCTGCGCGACGGCCCTTATCCCTGGTCAGTGAAGCAGCGGGTACTATCGCGGGTCGGTCATCTGTCGAACGATGCCGCGTCTGAGTTTCTGGACAGTGAGTACGACGGTCAGGCGGCGTACGTTATCCTGGCGCATCTATCTGAAAGTAATAATCTTCCTGAACTTGCCAGGGTGTCGGCAGAGCGGGCGCTTCAAAATCGGGCAAGTCTGCTGGCCAATCGACTGTTGCTTGCGGAGCAACATCAACCCCTTTCTCCTGTTTGTTTTTAGGTAAAGTCGGTTATAATGGAGGGCACGGGCGTCACTCTGTAACAGAAGTAGATCGGCGCGGAAATCGCCAGGGCATTTGCGTCATGGAGGGATCACTCCCCTCAGATGCTGCTGAATCAATCCCGGTTGGCGAGTCATCGAAACATTGGGAGTTTCCGTCGCCAGATGAGCGCACTGCATCAAAGCGGTTGAGCACATCCTTCGCAAAGTGAGTCTAACAAATATGGCAAGAATCCGATGCACTGATCGAGTGGTAGGCGCCATCCTGGCAAGCTGGCGTTATGACATTTCCGGGATCCATCCGGAGATGCGCAAGGACTACGAACATCATCTGGCCGAATGTGCACGCTGCAGCGCGCGGCAGAAGTTTCATCGCAGCCTGGATGTGACGCTGGTTGTGCTGACTTCGCTGTCGGTGGCCTTCTCAGTTTTCGCGCTCGCAGTTCTGATGCATATCAGGCCGCTGGAGCACGTGGCCTTCAACATTCTCGGACTGGATATTTCCGATATGTTTCACATGCTGGTTTCGGCAGCCGTTGCCGGTGTGGGCTTTTCGGTTGTGGCCCTAGCCCTGGTACTGCTGGCAACTCCGGTGCCGTCGTACCTGGGGGGAATAGCAGCAGAGCGCGCCAAGCTGATTGAGGAGCACCTGCCCGCAGCGATCAAATCGCTTCGCCCGCGGTAAGAGCAGTTCTGAAATCCGAAGTGAAAACGCCTCCCCATTGCGGGAGGCGTTTTGTTCTGGTGCGCAGCTTTACCGCAGGAGTTGACCTTGGCCTGATGCCGTGCCAGCCGAGCGGCGTGTTCTTCCGATTGGCGGAGCCGGGGAAGCTTGATCAAAGCGGCAGGCGGCACGCCCATCAATCATGGGGCGGCACAGGATCCGTTGCCGTCACCATGGACGGATCCTTTGGACGGGTGCGCAAGGTGACGCTCCGTTCCATCTCGCGCTGCACTGCCCTCCGCCGGCCGACCAGCAGTCCCTGTGCGGTGATTTCGCCGCAGATCTGGCCTGTAGCTCTCTCTATGACCGGCATGCACAAAACACCGGTTGTGGCCATTTCTTCGGCAACAGTCCGGCAAGTTTCATCGAGATAGGCGAACACCTGGGGCAATGTGTCGGGAGCCAGCTCCGCCGCATCGGTAGTTGTCGTCATGACTTCAGCCACGCTGATTGTCTCCAGCGGGTCCACGCCGTATTCGCGTGAAAGGTGGAATCCGCGCCGGCTCAATTTCTCTGTGAGGATCGACCGCGGCATCATCAGCGATGTGACCATGTATGATGCCGTGCAGGCGAGCACGAGCGGCAGCAACGCGGGCAAGGCATGGGTCAGCTCGATTGAAAAGAGAACTGCCGTCAACGGCACGCCCAGCGCACCGGCAAGCATGGCGCCCATGCCCATCAAGGCCCACAATGCCTGGAGGTCGCCGGGCATATGTGTCAAGCGAGCCGCAGTCTCTCCAATGGCGGCACCGATCATCAGGAGGGGCGCGAGCACGCCGCCCGATGTTCCAGAGCTGAGAGAAAATGCCCACATCAGCGATTTGGCAATGAGTATGCCGATGAGGAGGGAGAGAGGCGCATTGCCGCGGAGCAGTTCCGCAATATTGTCATAGCCCACGCCGAGTCCGCGCGGGAAGAAGAAGCCGCCGAGGCCGATCCCAATGCCGCCGATCGCCGGCCACCACATCCAGTGAATGCGCAGGCGGCCGCAGAGGTGCTCGAACTGATCTTCCAGTCCATACATCAGCCTGCTGAGCATGGCCGAGGCCACGCCCACCAACATGCCCAGCGGCGCCGCGACCAGCAGCGCGGCGGATAGATCGATGCGCGTGTCCAGATTCAGCGGGAAAAGCGGGCCCGGTCCGAGCCACCAGACGCGCAGCGAACCGGCGACGACGCTGGCCACGGCGACGGGAACCAGCGAACGCGGACGCAACTCGAACAGGAGCAGCTCCACTGCGAGCAGAATGGCCGCGATGGGCGCTGCGAAGGTAGCCGACATGCCCGCGGCGGCGCCCGCCACCAGCAGCGTTGTCCGCTCCGCATCGGTCAGCTTGAGCGCCTGCGCCAACAGCGATCCAAAGGCGCCGCCCGTCATGATGATGGGACCTTCTGCGCCAAACGGCCCTCCCGAGCCGATGGCGATGGCCGCCGAAATGGGCTTCAGGACCGCCACCTTGGGGTCTACCCGCGCGCCTCGCAGCAGGATGGCCTCGATGGCTTCAGGAATGCCATGGCCGCGAATCTTGTCCGATCCGTAGTGGGCCATGAGTCCGACAATCAGGCCGCCCACAACCGGAACCAGAGGCATGATCCAAGGGGAAAGCGTGGAACCGGCAGGCCCAACCATAGCAACGCTTAATCGGTGGTAGTAGAAGATGTTGGTTGCCAATGCAATGGCGCGCAACAGAAACACGGCCAGGGCCGCGGCTCCTGCGCCAATCACCAAAGCGACGCCGGTCAACAACCAAACGCGGCGATCCACGGTGAAGTCACGCAGGACGGAGGGCCGTGAGTTCATCGTGCCTCCGCACCCATGTGCGGGTGGCCGGCATGCGTGCGAATGCGTTGCAGCGCTGCCAATAGCCGCGGCGCAAGCTGGTTGAGCTCGCGCGCGTGATCTCCGCTGAGACGTTCCAGCAACTGCCGGCCTTTGCGCGTTACGCCTAACAGGGCGCGTCGCCGGTCTGCGGCATCCATTGTTCTGGTGAGCAGGCCTTCACGCTCTGAGCGATCGACCAGCTCCACGGCGCTGTTATGCCGGAGACCAAGCCGCTCGGCTACATAGGTAATGGTGACCGCGGCGGAGGGCGGCGCGCCCGCTACCTGAAGCAGAAGCTGATGTTGCTGGGTCTGCAAGCCGGCCTCATGTGCGGCATTCTCACTGAAGTGCAGGAATCGCCGCAACTCATACCGGAACTCCGCCAGGGTGCCAAGGAGCGGGTCGGGATTTGCGTTTGAGAAAGGATGCATAGATATATCGTGACACGATATATTTGGATTTGCAAGCGGCCGCAGTCGTGAGTGCAAAAAACAAAGGCGAAGCCGCGTGGCCTCGTCTTTGTTTTCCGCGTGAGGTTGCGGGCTATTTTGTGATCGGGACGCGCAGATCGCCGCCGGTCATCTCTTTTGGCAGGCCCAGCTTGAGCAGGTTAAGCAGAGTAGGCGAGATGTCGCGGAGCGAGCCGTCGGGGCGCAGGCGGTAGTGGCCTGCATCCTCACCCACGTAGATCATTGGTACGGGGTTGGTGGTGTGAGCGGTGTGCGGGCCGCCGGACACCGGGTCCACCATCATCTCTGCGTTGCCGTGATCGGCGGTGATCAGCCAGCTTCCGTTCTTTTCCCTGATGGCCTTATAGATGCGGCCCAACTGCGCGTCTACGGCCTCACAGGCCTTGATGGTGGGCTCCAGCTTGCCGGAGTGGCCCACCATGTCTGCGTTCGCGAAGTTGGCGACGATCAGGTCGAAGGCGGTGTCGTTGATGGCCTTTACGATGGTGTCGCCGATGGCCTCGGCTTTCATCTCCGGGGCGAGGTCATAGGTGGCGACTTTGAGCGATGGAATCATGATGCGTTCTTCGCCGGGGAAGGGTGTCTCGATGCCGCCGTTGAAGAAGTAAGTGACGTGGGCGAACTTTTCGGTCTCTGCCACGCGCAGATTGCGCAGATGATGAGCGGAGAGAATATTTGCGAGGATGTTATCCATCGACTCGGGCAGGATGACGAGCGGCAACTCGTAGAGCTTGTCGTACTGCGTCATGCAGAGGTAGTGCAGGTTCTTAGGAATCTCACTGCGCGGAATAGTCTGATCCAGCGCCTCCCATCCTTCAAGATCGCGTCCGCCCTTTTTGTTGAGGCCGCTTTCGCGCGCCAGGACGCGGGTGATCTGGCGTGCGCGGTCGGCGCGGAAGTTGAAGTTGATGCAGACATCTTCGTCGCGGATCTGGCCGACAGGCTTGCCTGCGGCATCTACGACGACGAAGGGGATGAGGAACTCGTCGGTGATGCCATTGTTGTAGTTTTCCTTGATGCGGGCGACCGGATCGGGATAGGCTCCGCCCTCGGCCTTGCCGGTGACCATGGCGTCGAAGGCCTTGCGTTCGCGCTCCCAGCGCTTGTCGCGGTCCATGGCGTAGTAGCGGCCGTTGATGGTGGCCACCTTGCCCACGCCGTACTCGCGCATCTTCTGTTCAAGGGCCGCGATGTAGCCCGCGCCGGAGGTAGGCAGCGTGTCGCGGCCATCCATGAAGGCGTGGACAAAGACGCGCTCGACGCCGTACTCGCGCGCGGTGCGCAGGAGGGCGTAGAGATGCTCCTGGTGGGAGTGCACGCCGCCGTCGGAGACGAGGCCGAAGAGATGCAACTGCCGGCCGCTTTCGCGCGCGCGCTGCATGGCTTGCACGATGGCGGGGTTCTTTTGGAACTCGCCGGAGGCAATCTGCGCGTCGATGCGGGTGATGTCCATCTGGACGATGCGGCCGGCGCCGATGTTGAGGTGGCCGACTTCGCTGTTGCCCATCTGTCCATCGGGCAGCCCGACGAAATGCTCGCTGGCGCGGATGAGGGTATTGGGGAACTCGCGGAGCAGTTTGTCGTAGTTGGGCTTGCGGGCCAGCGCAATGGCGTTGTTGGCGGTTTCAGCGCGATAACCCCATCCGTCGAGGATGGTGAGAACGAGAGGATGTTTGGGCACGGAGAGGATACCTCGGTTTCAATAGGAGCTTCCCTTCAAGAATAAACTGTCGAGCGACAATCCGCGATGTGCGCTCCACCACAGAGCCATGCGCTCCACTACTGCGCTGTCATCCTGAGCGAGTCCGCCGCGGCGGACGAGTCGAAGGACCTGAGGTTGCACCTCAGCTTCTCCAGCCGAATCGAGGAAAGGGATTTGCCGCGATCACGACTCTTGCAATCCCCGCTGCCTCCCGCTAACCTCGCGCAATGCAAGAGGAAAATCAATGAAACCTGTACAGCCGGGAAGAATAGCCGCACAACTGATTCGGGGGGCGGACATGAAACGAGCAATTGTTGCGGCCTGCTTCTCCGTAGCGTTCTGTACGATTATTGCAGCGCTCTACTATGCTGTTGCATTTTCGCTGATGGCGCGCCATTTTTCGCTGCGCGGGTTCGTCGATTCGATGGCCGCGGCAGGCATTACCGCATTTTCGGTTGCACGCCCGTTCAGTTTCTGCCTAGGATTTCTCGGCGGCTGGATTCTACCGAAACTTCCGCATGTTGCCACCCGAGCTAGGTTCATCAGCGCAGCTATCCTCCTCGGAGGCTTTTTCGGATGCATCTTCCCAGCCCTGTTCGCCCGTGGCGACGGAGAAGCCGACTTGGCGCTTACTTGGCTTCCTGGGCTGCTTATCGGCACATCGTGCGCTGGATTGCGGGCCTGGTTTTGGTTGCGGTGGTCCCACGACAATTTCGCTTCAGGAGGTTCTGTCCCGAAAGGAGGCGGTTCACAGCAAACGCAGGTCCTTCGACTCCGGCAGATTAAGCGGCCGTCGCTCAGGAGGACAGCGGTGTGAAGGTGAAGGAATCCGCAGGAAAGAGATACATCGTGTGGGTTGTCACGTCAATCGACTCGGAGTAGATTGGCCGTCATGGACGAGAAGGTCTATTGCACGTACATTGTGGCCAGCCGCAGCCACACGGTGTACATCGGGGTGACCGGCGATCTTCTGAGGCGCGTATTTCAGCACAAGCGGAAGGCTTACGAAGGATTCTCAGCGAAATACAACTGCAACCGGCTTGTCTGGTTTGAGCGGTTCATGGGTCCAACGGGGGCTATTGCACGGGAGAAGCAATTGAAGGGATGGATTCGCGCGAAGAAGATTGCCTTGATCGAGAAGAGCAATCCTACGTGGAGCGATTTGAGTGAAGGGTGGTATTTGGTTGATCCGACGGTGAACAAGCGCGGTGAACTTCTGGGCCAGAGTTGAAAAGCACAAACGACATCAGAAGCAACAGCAAATACAACAGCAAATAAAAAAACAACGGCAAGAGCAGCCGCGGGTCCTTCGACTCCGCAGGGCGCAAAAAACGCGCCCTGCTCCGCTCAGGATGACAATGTTTTGGTTAAGTGGCAGCTTTTCAGCTCAGTCGTTGTAGTTGAGGCCTTCGAGGCCGAGGAAGACTGCGCCGGAGCCGAGCTCTTCTTCAATGCGCAGCAGCTGGTTGTACTTGGCGATGCGGTCAGTGCGGCTGACGGAGCCGGTCTTGATCTGGCCCACGCCGGTGGCGACGGCCAGGTCGGCGATGAAGGTATCCTCGCTTTCGCCGGAGCGGTGCGAGATGACTGAGGTATAGCCGTAGCGGCGGCCCAGGTCGATGGCGTCGAGCGTCTCAGTGATGGTGCCGATCTGGTTTACCTTGATGAGAATCGAGTTGCCCACGCCCTCTTCAATGCCGCGCTGCAAGCGCTTCACGTTGGTGACGAAGATGTCGTCGCCTACCAACTGGATGCGGCTGCCGAGCTTGTCAGTGAGGATGCGCCATCCGTCCCAGTCGTCCTCGGCCAGGCCATCTTCCAGCGAGACGATGGGATACTGGCGAGTCCAGTTGTCGTAGAAGTGCACCATCTCCTCGCTCGACAGTTCGCGCTTGTCGCTCTTCTTGAAGATGTACCGCTTCTTGTCTTTATCGTAGAACTCGCTGGAAGCGGGGTCGAGCGCGATGGCGATCTGCTCGCCGGGTTTGTAACCGGCCTGCTCGATGGCTTCAAGGATGAGTTCGATTGCTTCAGAGTTGGACTTGAGCGACGGCGCAAACCCGCCCTCGTCGCCCACGGCTGTGTTGTAACCCTTCTTCTTGAGCACGCCTTTGAGGGTATGGAAGGTTTCCGCGGCCCAGCGGAGCGCATCGCTGAACCGCTCCGCGCCCACCGGCATAATCATGAACTCCTGAAAGTCCACATTGCTGTCGGCATGGGCGCCGCCGTTGAGGACGTTGAGCATGGGGGTGGGGAGGATGCTGGCGTTGATGCCGCCGAGGTAGCGATAGAGGGGAATCTCAAGTGTTTGCGCGACGGCGCGGCTGGCGGCCATGGAGACGGCGAGGATGGCGTTGGCGCCCAGCTTGCCCTTGTTCGGCGTGCCGTCGAGCGCAATCATGGTCTGGTCGATCATGCGCTGGTTGGCGGCGTCCATGCCTTCCAGCTCGGGTGCAATCACGGACTCCACATTGGCCACGGCCTGCAGCACGCCTTTGCCCATGTAGTGGGTCTTGTCTCCGTCGCGCAGCTCGACGGCCTCGTGTTCGCCGGTGGAAGCGCCCGAAGGCACGATGGCGCGGCCCATTGCACCGCTTTCCAGGATCACATCTGCTTCGACGGTAGGATTGCCGCGCGAGTCAAGCACTTCGCGGGCACGGATGGCAACAATCTCAGTCATATTACTCCTCATAATGCGGTGCTGCAGCCGGGCATTCAGATTTGGCAGTTTGGGACGGCGATCCACGGCAAGGGTTTCTCCGGCGGCGCTTCGGATCGTTTCCAGAAACCCATGTCCGTTCAAAAAAATATCTCTCCGTCCAGTTCGAAAAATGCTGACGTATCGTAGGGATTTTAGCAAATTTGGCCTAGCGGGGCGGTGTGGCCGCTGTCACAAGAGGTCCAACCGGCTCTGTTTGTGGATGATGGGCGCGCAAGGGTTGCCTTTGCTGGTTCGTGCCTTGCGAGGCACACTCCACGGCGCGGTGCGCAGGAACGGCATGGACGAAGCGCTAGGATTAACTTGGGCTCACTGCGCACCAGCCTTTTGCGCGCAGCACCCGTCCAGAACTTTTCGCCGCAGGCGGAGTGGAGCGAAGCAGGGGGGGAAGTTCCGCTTGCGAAGAAGGAGACACAGGATGAACCGGTCGATTTTTGCAGTATTATTTTTTGCCGCGACGGCAACCGCAGCAGTGGCGCAGCAGGCAAACCAATCCGATCCCTATCAGGGAGTGTCAAATCCCCCGGCGGACGATACGATCATCACCACGAGCGCGCCCCAGGCGAAGCCCTCCGCTGGGCACTATGCGGCGGCAGAGCCAGCGGCTACGGTGCAGGCGCAGGCGGGACCGGTGCGGCAGGCAACGCCTGTATCTGCAGCCATGAGTGCGCAGAGTGCAACAGCAGTGGATGGCACGGACGCGGGGATGGTGCAGGTGACGCAGCAGGCGCCGCTTGCCGCAGAGGCGCAGCCTGTGCTGACGCAGCGCGCATCCGCTCGCGCGGTATCTACGACTCCCGCATTGTCGGACCCCACAGCATCCACATCCGATCCGGACGGCGACATTGTGCATCCGGCGCCGCTGCCGCCTGGCGTATTGGGCGAGGGTACGGCGATTCGCGTGGAACTGATCGACGAGCTTTCCAGCAACTTCAGCCAGCAGGGACAGCCGTTCCGCAGCCGCGTGGCGAGCGATGTGCTGCAGGGCGACGAGGTGCTGATTCCGGCGGGCTCAGAGATTGACGGGAAGGTGACAGAGGCTTCGAGCGGCCATTTCGGCTCTTACGGGACGCTGCGGTTGAACCCAGAGACGGTGATCCTGCCGGGGGGCAGGAGGTATGCATTGAATGCGGCTGTCTCCGCCGCGCCCGACTCCGACACCCATGTGCGAGCGGAGGGCGTGATCGCCCCGGGTTCGCAGGTGAAGCGCGACAGCATTCAATATGGCGGCGTGGTGGGCGGTAGCGCGGTGACAGGCGCGCTGCTCGGCGGGCCGGTTGGCGCTTTGGCGGGCGGGTTGATTGGCGCAGGACTGGTGACGACACACCTGCTGGTCAGCCATCCGCAGGCCAATCTGGACGCGGGGACGACGCTGATTCTCACCCTCAACGAGAACATGCATCTGGATCCAGGCAGCCCGCGCAGCAATTAGGCCTGCGTGATTTTCGACCGAACCGGAATTGCGCCGTGCGTGAGTCAGCGGCAGTCTGTCCGGCCTGCTACACTCCCTAGTTGCAACGCAGGAGGAATGGCAGATGGCGGAGATTGTTACGGTTGGCGTGATGGGCGCGGGCACCATGGGTTCCGGTATTGCCCACGTGTTTGCGCGCAGCGGTTTCCGCGTGCTGCTGTGCGACGTGGAGCAGCGCTTTCTGGACCGCGCGCTGGGACAGATACGCACGAACCTGGGCCGCGAGGCCACCAAGGGCAAGCTGCCGCAGAGCGAGGTTGAGCCAACGCTGGCGCGCATTTCTCCGGTTGTGCATCGCGAGGCACTGGCCGCGGCGCAGCTTGCCGTTGAGGTGGCCCCGGAACGGTTCGAACTGAAGGCCGAGATCTTTCGCGCGCTGGATGGGATTTTGCCCCAGAACGCGATTCTGGCCACCAACACCTCGTCGATCTCCATCACCCGGCTGGCTGCGCTGACGCGCCGCCCGTCGCAGGTGATCGGGATGCACTTCTTCAATCCAGTGCCGGTGATGGCTCTGGTGGAAGTGGTGCGGGGCCTGGCAACGAGCGACACAACGTTTGCGGCGGTTCATGCGCTGTCTCTGCGGCTGGGAAAGACGCCGGTGGAGGTGAATGATGCGCCGGGCTTTGTGTCGAACCGCGTGCTGATGCCGCTGATTAATGAGGCCGCTTTCGCGGTGATGGAAGGCGTGGCCACGCCGGAGTCTGTGGATCAGGTGTTCAAGCTGGGCATGGCGCATCCCATGGGGCCGCTTACGCTGGCCGATTTCATAGGACTGGACGTGTGCGTGGATATCCTGCGCGTGCTGCAGGAGGGCTACGGCGATCCCAAGTACCGGCCCTGCCCGCTGCTGGTGCGCATGGTGGATGCAGGCTGGCTGGGGCGCAAGTCGGGGCGCGGGTTCTACACCTATCCGGAATAGCCCATTTCGGGCCCAGGAAGAGGAGTGGCAACCGGGCCTTTCCACGGTTGCATCGGACGGAATGACTTCGGCGGCCCGGGAACCGGAGCGCGGGTTGGCGCGTATCAGGTTGCATACGCGCACCGCAGGCGTCTAAACCGTTATGCAGAGCTTCTCAGACACTCTCGGGCAGGTCTTCCGCGCCATCGCGGCAAACAAGCTGCGCAGCTTTCTGACCATGTTCGGGATTGCATGGGGTGTGGGTTCGCTGCTGGTGCTGGTGGGCTTGGGCGAGGGGTTTCGCTCAGGGCAGCGGCGCAATCTGTCAAAGCTGGGCAACGATCTGGTGATGATGTGGAACGGGACTATCCCCGCGGTGGCCAACCAGCACACGGGGATGCGTCCCTATCAGCTCACGGTTGGGGATGCCGCCGCGCTGCGCCAACTGCCTGAGTTGCGTGCCGTGACAGTCGAACTCAGCCGATCGGACCTTTACGAAGTGAGTCAGTGGGCCAACACCTCCAGCCACGTGATGGGCGTGGAGCCGAACTATCCGGCGGTCCGCTTCATTCCGATGGCGATGGGGCGGTTTATCGACGATGCGGACGTGGCCGGACGGCGCAGGGTTGTGGTGCTGGGCTTCAAGGCGGCGACGCTGCTGTTCAATGGCCGGCCGATGCTGGGCGAGGGCATCACCATCAACGGAACAGCCTTCACGGTGGTTGGCGGATTGGATAAGATCAGCCGCGGCAACAATGACTTTGACGACCAGAAGGTCTACGTCCCCGTGACCACGATGCAAGAGCTGTTTCCCCTGAAGGGGGAGAACATTGCAAAGGATGCGCTGACCTCCATTCAGTACCAGCCCACGAAGAGGGGGGATGCGACAGCGGCGGTGGCCGCGGTGCATCGCGTGATTGCCGAGCGCCACGGCTTCGACCCCTCGTTGAAGGACGCATTCCAGGAATGGGACACCATCCAGGAGATGAAGATGATTGGCGCCATCTTTACGGCGATGGATATTTTTCTGGGTGGAGTGGGGATTGTCACGCTGGGGCTGGGCGCGGTGGGCATCATCAACATCATGCTGGTCTCAGTGACCGAGCGGACGCGCGAGATCGGCCTGCTGAAGGCGCTGGGCGCCACCAAACGCAGCGTGCTTTCGCAGTTCTTCTGGGAAGGGCTGCTGTTGACGGGGATTAGCGGCCTGATCGGGATTGCTTTGTCGGCGGGCTTTATGGGGCTGATGCAGTTTGCGCTGACCGACAAGATGCCGGGGTGGGATCCGCCGCGGCTGGTGCCGTGGTCGGCCGCGCTGGCGCTGGGTGCGCTGGTGCTGAGCGGCGTTGCCGCGGGGCTTTATCCGGCGAGCAAAGCGGCGCAGATGGATCCGATTGAAGCGTTGCGGAGAGAGTAGAGAAGGCGGTCATGTTCAGAGATATCTGGGGCCAGGCATGGGAAGCGATGGTCTACAACCGCCGGCGCACGGCCATCACCATGATCGGGATGGCCTGGGGCATTGCGACGGTGGTGTTGTTGCTGGCCTACGGCGCAGGCTTCAGCCATGCGATTGAGGCCATCTTTGCCGAGTGGGGCACGAACATTATCGGCACCTTTCCCGGCCGCACCAGCGAGCAGGCCGGCGGGGAGAAATCCGGTGTCTTGGTGCGGTTTACCGAGGACGATCTGGACCGTGTAGCGAACAGCGTTCCGGGGATCGACCGCATCTCACCGCAGGTGCAAAAGGATGTGCCGGTGCAGAACGACCTGCACACCTACACATGGACGGTGAATGGGGTGCTGCCGGTTTTTCAGGACATCTGGAAGCTGGGCACGGACCAGGGCCGTTTTTTCAACGGCGAGGAAGAGCAACAGCGCGCGCATGTCTGCGTGATTGGATCTGAAGCGAAGACGAAGCTCTTCTCTGGCGGATGGGCAGTGGGGGAGACGATTCGTCTGAATGGCGTGCTGTTTACCATTGTGGGCGTGCTGAGCCCCAAGATGCAGGAGGGGGAAGACAACGACCGCAACCGCCAGATCTATGTTCCGTTCAGCACCATGAGCGACATCAAGGACACGAAGTATCTGGACGGCATCTGGTTCAACTATCGCGGGGACTACCAGATGGTGGAGAAGAGCCTGCGCGAAACGCTGGCCGCGGCGCATCACTTCCGCCCGTCAGATCACAATGCAATCTATGTGGCGAACCTGATGACGCAACTGCACCAGTTCCAGATTCTCTCGCTGGCGCTGCAGGTACTGCTGTCCCTGGTGGGTGCATTGACGCTGGGCATTGCGGGCATTGGGCTGATGAACATCATGCTGGTGGCCGTGCAGCAGCGGACGCGGGAGATCGGCGTGGAGAAGGCGCTGGGCGCGCGCAAGCGGCATATCCTGCTGCAGTTTCTTGCCGAGGCCTTTGTGATTACGGGCGTGGGAGGCATGAGCGGGATTCTGCTGGCCTACGTGGTTTCGATCCTGGTGGGGCGGATTCCGTTCTACAGCGCACTGGCTCTGCATGCGGAAGGCGCGGATATTTATCTGCGAATCTCACCGCTCTCGGTGGTTGTGGCCACGGTGATTCTGGCCATCACGGGGCTGGTGAGCGGGATGATTCCGGCGATCCGCGCGGCGAATCTGGACCCGATCGAGGCGCT
>VFSW01003170.1_pt1 | contig 24655 bp, 24 predicted proteins | sample 5358111 | NCBI WGS metagenome assembly VFSW01 (sample SAMN11554181, study PRJNA540505) | mine drainage metagenome | isolation source: sediment from site ElyBrook_90M | place: USA: Ely Copper Mine, Vershire, VT | collected 2017
CGACTTGTCACAACCTGACCTTCACCCTAGACTTCATGGCCGAAATCCGCTCCGCTCTGCGCTCAGGCACGTTCACACAGCGCCTGCCCGAGCTTCGGGCCTACGCCTCGCCGTCAAGGTTGCGTGCATTGGCAGTGCAGTCGGAGTGAAGAGCCCACCTGTAGCCTGCAGAACGCGGAGGCACACCAGATGGCCAGCCGAGACCGGCCTCACCGCGAAGAGAAGAAGAAGCCCAAGGAAAACGCGGGCAAGACCAAGATCCAGCCAATGCTGGAGCCTCCGACCAACGTCGAGGTCTGGAAGCCCAAGCGAAAGCCGCGGACCGAGGAGCCCGAGAGCTAGCTGGGAGCGGATGCCATCAGGCGACCGCTCCGCACGGCAAGGCTCGTTCTGGCGCAACGGCCCGAATGATCGAGCAGAGGAGCGAGGAGCAAGGTGGCAATGATCGAGCGAGGCACTGAAGCTCGCGGCGGCAGCAACGGCGCGGGCAATGACCGCGGCAAGGCCGTCGACGCAGCCATCCTGGCTATCGAGAAGCAGTTCGGGCGCGGCTCGATCATGCGCCTCGGCTCCGCCGAGCGCCAGGCCGTGGACGTCATCTCCACGGGCTCGATCGCCCTGGATCTGGCCCTCGGCGTCGGCGGGATCCCGCGCGGCCGAATGACCGAGATCTTCGGCCCCGAGTCGTCGGGCAAGACCACGCTCTGCCAGCACATCCTCGCCGAAGCCCAGAAGAAGGGCGGCGTGGTCGCGTTCATCGACGTGGAGCACGCCCTCGATCCGGGCTATGCCCGAGCCTGCGGCGTCAACGTGGACGAGCTGCTCGTCAGCCAGCCGGATACAGGCGAGGACGCGCTCCAGATCACTGAGACCTTGATCCGCTCCGGCGGCGTGGACTGTGTCGTCCTGGACTCCGTCGCCGCGCTCGTGCCCAAGGCTGAGATCGAAGGCGAGATGGGGGACTCGTTCGTCGGCATCCAGGCCCGGTTGATGAGCCAGGCCCTGCGCAAGCTCGCGGGCGTGGTGAATCGTTCCAACACGGCCCTCGTCTTTACCAACCAGCTCCGCGAGAAGATCGGCGTCATGTTCGGCAACCCCGAGGTAACCCCCGGTGGCCGGGCCCTGAAGTTCTACGCCAGCGTCCGGCTGGACATCCGGCGCATCGAGACGATCAAGGCGGGCACTGACTCGGTGGGCAACCGCGCTCGCGTCAAGGTCGTGAAGAACAAGGTCGCCCCGCCGTTCCGCGTGGCCGAGTTCGACATCATGTTCGGTGAGGGCATCTCCCGCGAGGGCGGCCTTCTGGACGTCGGCGTGGCCATGGGCATCGTGACCAAGACCGGCGCCTGGTTCACGTTCACGGACACTCGCCTCGGCCAGGGACGCGAAGCCGCCAAGGATTTCCTCAAGGGCAACGCCGACATCTCAGCCGAGATCGAGAAGCAGATCCGCGGCAAGATGGCCGACGTCTCGCTCCCGGTCGAGGGGATCGAGGAAGCCGAGTAGCGGGCCGTGGCCGGCCGCGGTGGACGGGATCGAGCCGCGGCTCGCAAGGCCCGGCTCGAAAGGCACGCGGCGGAGACGGATGCCGGCGCCGTGCTCAATGCCGCGGCGCGCTTCCTCGAGGCGCGCCAGCGGTCGATCGATGAGGTTCGCCGCCACCTGACCGGCGCCGCCTACCCGGCGGACCTGATCGAACGCGCCATCGAGCGGCTCACCGAGCTGCGGATGCTCGACGACGAGACGTTCGCGCGTTCATGGGTCGAGTCCCGCGATCGAGCCCATCCTCGCGGCGATCAAGCCTTGCGCCGCGAGCTCGCCGTCAAGGGAATCCACCGCGAGCTGATCGCGGGGATTCTCGAAGAGCGGGCCACCGGAACGGCGGCCGACGACGACGGCGAGGTGGCGTCCGCACAGCTCATCGCCGCTCGACGGCTGCTGGCCCGGCGGGCGGCCGCCCTGGGGCGAGTCGGCGAGCGCCAGGCACGACGGCAACGGGCGTATGCGCTGCTCGCCAGAAACGGCTTCGATCCGGACGTGTGCCGCGAGGCCGTCGCCGAATTCGAGAGAGAGCTGGCCGGCAACGACACCGACGCCGGCGAGGCCGATGCCGGCGACGACGTCGATGACTCCGAGTCCTAGTACAGGAACGGAATGAGGCGTCGCGTTCGCGCCGCGTACGCGACGTACTCGCCGCCGAGCTCCGCACGCAGCATCTCTTCCTCGGCCCTGATGCGGTACAGGTACATGGTGACCACGAAGACCGGCCCCGCAATCAGGCCGATCCAGTTCGAAGTTGCCACGTCCGCACCCCCGAGGACCAGGATCATCCCCAGGTAGCCCGGGTGCCGGACGTATCTGTAGGGGCCGCTCGACACGACCCGATGGTCGCCGGTAACCCTCAGGGTCCGGCTGTAGAAATCGCCAAGCGCTCGCATGGCAGCGACGCGAATCGCGATGCCGACGACCATCAGTGCCAAGCCCGCGGCGCCCACCAGCGTCCCTGCCGTGCCCGACGACACGCGGGCGATGCCTGCCAGCCAGGCAACCGCGGCCACAACCATGACCACCAGCGCGCCGATGAACGCGGCGGACACGGCGAGCTGGCTGCCGCTGTCGTGGGACGTCGTCTGCAGGGTCCGGGCATCCTGATCGCCGCGCACGCTCCGCTCGATCCCAAGAGTCGAAACCAGCAGGAGCGCAAGGGCAACGGCCGCCGTGACCATGGTCGGATGCTATACCCGCGGCTGTTGCGTCGGAAGCGGCCTGCACGGCCTACCCAGTTCAGCAGCGGGAACGGTGAGGCCCGGCGGTCGCCGTCGCTTGGCCCAAATCTCGTGCGCCGCGTAGACTACGGATCGATACGAACATGCGCGCCTGGGGGCGACCCGCGGGCGCGCCAGCTCGAATCAATCGACAACGTGGCTCCGCCGCAGCGCTCCGGGAGCGAGCACCGGCTGGCTTGGAGCCGCTCCAACTAGTTTCCACGTACCTCCGGCCCCGTCTCGGCCGGACGGGAGGCAAGTGCATATGGCGGATATCGCCCTTCCGGCCACTGCAATAGTGGCCGTCCTCCTGGGCGTTGTCGTGGGATTCTTCGCCCGCGGCCAGTACGCGAACCAGGCTGTCAAAGCTGCTCAGGACAAAGCCGCGCGGATCGTCGCGGAAGCTCGCGCCCAGCAGAAGGAACTCATCCTCGAAGCCAAGGACGAGAAGCTGCGACTGCAGCGGGAAGCCGAGGACGAGGCCCGAGCCAAACGCGCCGAGCTCAATGCCCTCGAAAGCCGGCTGCTCACCCGCGACGAACAGCTCGACGTTCGCTCGGACATGCTCGAACAGCGCGACCGAAAGCTCATCGATCGAGAGCGCGAGCTGGAGGCCGCACGCCAGACGCTCGCCCAGGCCCAGCAGGAGCACGTGGCCGCGCTCGAACGAGTGAGCGGCATGAGCGCCGGAGAAGCCAAGGCGCAGCTCCTCGAAGCGGTCCGCGACGACGCCGAGCGCGACGCCGTCCGAATCGCCAAGGCCATAGAGCGCGAAGCCCGCGACGAAGCAGAGGAGCGGTCTCGAGAGATCGTCATCACCGCGATGCAGCGGATCGCCGCCGATCACACGGCCGAGCACACCGTCAGCGCCATCCATCTACCCAACGACGAGATGAAGGGCCGCATCATCGGCCGCGAGGGCCGCAACATTCGGGCCCTCGAGCAGGCCACGGGCGTGGACCTGATCATCGACGACACCCCCGAAACCGTGGTCATCAGCGGCTTCGACCCGGTCCGCCGCGAAGTCGCCCGACTGGCCCTCACCAAGCTGATGGCGGACGGCCGCATCCACCCCGGACGCATCGAAGAGGTCGTGGCCAAGGCTCGCGCGGAAGTGGACCTGGTCATGCGCCAGGCCGGCGAGCAGGCCATCTACGACGCCGGCATTCCCGCCCTTCCCTCGGAGATCGTCAAGCTGCTGGGCCGGCTCAAGTACCGGACCAGCTACGGCCAGAACGTTCTCGTCCACTCGGTCGAGACGAGCCGCCTTGCGGCGATCATCGCGGCCGAGCTCGGGGCGGACGTCCAGGCCGCCAAGGTTGGCGGCCTGCTCCACGACCTGGGCAAGGCGGTCGACCACGAGACCGAGGGTCCGCACGCCCAGATCGGCGCCCAGATCGCCCAGCGCCACAACCTCTCTCCCAAGGTCGTGAACGCCATCGCTTCGCACCATCAGGAAGTGGAGTACGCCTCGCTCGAGGCGCCCATCGTCCAGGTCGCGGACGCGATCAGCGCCTCCCGACCGGGTGCCCGCGGCGAATCCATGGAGACCTACGTCCGCCGCCTCGAAGATCTTCAGGCGATCGCCGAGAGCTTCGAGGGAGTGGAGAAGAGCTTCGCGGTCCAGGCCGGGCGCGAAGTCCGCATCCTCGTCCGGCCGGAGCAGATCGACGACGTGACCGCGACCCGCCTCGCGCGCGACGTGGTCAAGAAGATCGAGGCCAGCCTCACGTACCCGGGCCAGATCAAGGTGACGGTCATCCGCGAGACGCGGGCCGTCGAGTACGCGAAGTAGCCCGCCGTGACGTCCTTCGCGGAGTCGCCGCGGGGCCGGGCAGAGTCTGCTGGCCGGTCCGGAGGTAACGCGCTTCGGATCCTGATGGTCGGCGACCTGATCGGGCGGCCGGGTCGTACCGCCTTCGAGACGCTCCTGCCGGTCCTGCGCGAGGAGCGCGGCATCGATTTCGTGACCGTCAACGGCGAGAACGTCGCCGGCGGCATGGGCCTGACCGCCTCCACAGCCGACGCCCTGTTCAAGGCCGGCGCGGACGTCATCACCTCGGGCAACCACATCTGGGACAAGCGGGAGATGTACGCGCAACTCGAACACGAGGAGCGCATCCTGAGGCCGCACAACTACGGAACCGACGGCGTTCCGGGCCGCGGCTGGGGCGTCTTTCACGCCCACGACGGAACCGAGGTCGCCGTCCTGAACTTCCAGGGCCGCACCTACATGATCCCCATCGAGAACCCGTTCACCGATTTCGACCGCCTGATCGACGAGGCCTCAGATCCGCTGCCGCCGGTCCGCATCGTGGACTTCCACTGCGAGCTCACGAGCGAGAAGAACGCCTTCGGCATCTACCTCGACGGCCGGGCCAGCGCGGTGGTCGGCACTCACACGCATGTCCCCACGGCGGACGAGCGGATCATGCCCAAGGGCACGGCCTACCAGTCCGATCTGGGCATGGTGGGGCCGATCCACAGCGTCATCGGCTTCGATCCGGCGACGGTAATCCCGCGCTTCCTCAACGGCCTGCCGACGCGGTTCGAGGTAGGCTCGGGTCCGGTGGTCTTCAACGCCTGCTTGATCGACGTGGACCGCGCGACCGGGCGAGCGATCGCGATCGAGCGAATTCAGCGGGTTCTCGAGGTTTAGGGTGCCGGACTACGGACGACCGGGTCCCGACGAGGAACGCCGCCGCCGGGACAAGCTCCTGCGGGACGCCGCCCAGGGGGAGCGAGCGGGCGCGCCCCACCCAGGCCCATCCCGGCCCGGCGCCGCGAGCAGAGGAGCCGGCCCGGATTCCGCGCGGCCCGGAGCCGGCGCCGACGGCGGCTCGTATCGATACGCGCCGGGGTCGTACCGAGCCAGCGCCGGCGAACCCGTCGTCCCCGAGTACCCGTCGCGCTTCGACCTTCATACACACAGCCGGCGTTCCGATGGAATCCTCGAGCCCGCGGACCTGGTGGCCCAGGCGGCCGCGGTTGGGGTTCGAGTCCTGGCCCTGACCGATCACGACACGCTCGCCGGCGCCCGCGAGCTGTGCGCTCCCGGCGCGCCGCTCCTGCCCCTCGAGCTGATCCCCGGAGTGGAGATCAACACGCTCGTCCGTGACAAGACCTTGCCGGAGGGCGAGCTCCACATCCTCGGGCTTGGCGTGGACACCGACGACGAGGCCTTCGAAGCCGCCCTGCAGCGGCAACGTGACTTCCGAGTGACCCGTTTCGGGCGGATCGCTGATCGGCTGCGGATGCTCGGCTACCCGATCGACGACCAGGTCGACGAGTACCTTGCCACTTCCGGCGGCGTGGAGGGAGCGTCGATGGGCCGGCCGCAGATCGCCCGCTGCCTCGTGGCCGCAGGCTTCGCCTCTAGCGTCGACGATGCCATGCAGCGGCTGCTCCTGCGCGGCAAGCCCGCCTACGTGCCCCGCGAGGGTCTTGGGCCCGTTGAGGCGATCTCCGCGATCCGCGGCGCGGGAGGACTGCCCTCGCTTGCCCATTTCGCTGAGGCGGACGCTCGCTTCGACCTTGTCAAGGAGCTCGCGTCGGTTGGACTGGGCGGACTCGAAGTGCACTATCGCCACTTCGACGTCGAGACGACGGCGCTGGTCAGAGGCGTTGCCCGGGACCTGCACCTCGTGGCGACCGGCGGCAGCGACTACCACGGCGACGTCGAGAGCTACGCGGACGCGCATCGAACCCTGTTCGTGCCCGACGAGGCCGGCGTGGACGTCCTTTCCGCGGTGGGTAGAGGCCGCGCCGTGCGCCAGCTGGAGCCGTTCGCGCCATGACGAGCCAGAGGATCGAGGAGCTTGCGCCGCTGCCGGTCCAGACGCACGCGCTCCGCCAGGCGCCGGTCGTCGATCCGGACGTCGCGGAGTTCCGCCCCGAGTCGCACTCGATGCCGAGCTTCTTCGTCTGGACGCTCGGTTGCCAGATGAACCAGAGCGACTCCGAGGAGATGGCCGGTCAGCTTCTGGCGGCCGGATGCGGCCGGGCGACGGCCATGGAGACGGCGGACATCATCGTCATCAACACATGTGCCGTCCGGGAGCATGCCGAGGCCAAGGTGATCGGCCGCCAGGGAATGCTCGCCGACCTCAAGAAGTCCCGGCCGGGCACGCGCGTCGTCCTCACCGGCTGCGCAGTGCGAGAAGCGGAGCGCGCCGGCCTCGCGAAGCGTTTCCCGGCCGTGGACATGTTCCTGCGGCCCGACGAAGAGCCCGAGCTGGCGCTCCGGCTGGGTCTAGTTTCCGCCCAGGCGCCCATCGGCCTGCAGACCGTGGCCACAGCTGCCACGACCGTGGTCGCGGGGCGGTCCGTGAGCGCCGCCGACCGGCTGGCCGCCTCCCGAGCCGCCGCCCTCGCCGAATCGCGAGTGGCGAGATCGTCCACGATCTCGGCGTGGCTGCCGATCGTCTATGGCTGCGACAAGACCTGCACCTACTGCATCGTGCCGTTCAGCCGCGGCCCTGAGCGGAGCCGGCCGTTCGACGACATCCTCGCCGAGGCCCGCGAGATCGCCGCCGCAGGCTTCCAGGAGCTGACTCTCCTGGGTCAGAACGTCAACAGCTACGGCCACGACCTGCCGGCCGAGGCACGCTTCGGCCATATCCGGACGGAGCGCTCCGCCGGGCGGCGGCTGGATCTGGTCTCACGGCCGGACCTCGCCGAGCTGCTGTGCGCGATCGACGGCATCCGCGACGCGGACGGCCGCCCGGCAATCTCGCGCCTGCGGTTCATCACCTCGCATCCGTGGGATCTCTCGGACCGGCTCATCGAGGCGATGGCGAGCTGCGACTCCGTCACGGAGCACCTGCACCTGCCGATCCAATCCGGGGACGACGCGATGCTCCAGCGGATGGGCCGCCAGTACACGGTCGCGCACTACCGCGAGCGGCTGGAGCGCATCCGGTCCGCGGTCCCGGGCATCGCCGTCTCCACGGACGTGATCGTGGGCTTCTGCGGCGAGACCGAGGAGCAGTTCCAGGCCACGCTCCAGGCTCTCCGGGACATCCGCTTCGATACCGTTTTCGCCGCGGCCTACTCGCCCAGACCCGGGACGCCGGCGCTGCGCATGGCCGACGACGTGCCCGCGGATGTGAAGCGCCGGCGGCTCAACGAGCTGCTGTCGGTCCAGCAAGGGATCGGCCTCGAGCTCAATCGCGCCTGGCTCGGACGTGACGTGGACGTCCTCGTCGAGCGAGTCACCCCGCAGCGGCGGGTGAACGGCGCCGTTGACGAAGACGCGACCGACGACGACGGCGAGTCCGTGGGCGTGCCTTCGCTCGCGGGTTCGGCGGGCGAGGGGAGTGTGGCCCTGGCAGGCCGGACGCGCCACAACAAGCTCGTCCACCTCGCCGGACGCCCGGAGCTCGTCGGAAGGTCTGTGCGGGTGCGCGTCGAGTTCGCGGGTCCGTTCGCGCTGCGTGGCCGCGTCGTCGACGGGACCGCCCAGACCCACGCCAGCGCTGCCTCCTAGAACGTGGCCGCGCCGCCGCCCCTGATCGTCCTGGCCGGTTCCACGGCCACGGGCAAGACGGCCCTGTCGCTCGAGCTCGCCGCGGCGCTCGGGGGGCGCGGAATCCACTCCGAGATCATCTCCGCCGACTCGCGCCAGGTGTACCGGGGCATGGACATCGGCACCGCGAAGGCGACCGCCGAGGAGCGGGCGCGGGTCCCTCACCACGGCCTGGATCTCGTCGATCCGGACCGGCCCTTCAGCGTCGCCGACTTCCAGGCATGCGCCGCGGAGGCCCTGGAGGCTCTCTCGGCGCGCGGCGCAGTCGCCATCCTCGCCGGCGGAACCGGTTTCTATCTTCGCGCCGTGGCCCGCGGACTCGCCACCGACGAGCTGCCCTGGGACCCCGTTGTGCGAGGCGGTCTCGACGCGCGACTGGCGGCCGAAGGGCTCGACGCCCTGGTGACCGATCTGCGCCGCCTGGCCCCGACGCGGGCGGCCGCGGTGGACCTGCACAACTCCCGGCGCGTCGTGAGGGCCCTGGAAATCGCGACCGTTCGCGGGGACGCGCCGCTGCCGGAGCCACGCGGCTACGGCCGGCCGGTGCTGTGGCTGGGTCTCCGCGTAGAACCCACGACCCTGCGCGAACGGATCCTCGCCCGCGCCCGGGCCCAGTTCGACGCGGGCTTGATCGACGAGACGGCGGGGCTGATCGCCCGCTTCGACCCGACCGCGCCGAGCTTCTCGGGGATCGGCTACGCCGAGGCCATCGGCGTCATCGAGGGCCGACTGACCCGTGAGGAAGCCGTCGCGCTCGACGCCCACCGGAACGTAGCCTTCGCCCGTCGCCAGGCGACCTGGTTCCGCCGCGAACCCGACATCCGCTGGCTCGACGCCACGGACGCACGCCCGCTCCAGGACGCCCTGGCGACCGCGATCGCGTACCTGGAGGCATAGCCTCTCGAGGCCGTCCGGTTCCCGGCGCGCTTCGGCTATCCTGCGCGGGTATGCCAAACGACATGATCGATCTCACCGCGCCCGTCGAGCGGGCTTTTCTCGTGGCTGTCGACACCGGCGATGACCCGGGCTGGACCGCCGAGGAGTCGATATCGGAGCTCGCCAGCCTGGCGGACACCGCCGGAGCTGAGGTGGTCGGCGCCGAGTGGCAGAACCGTCGCCATATCGACCCCAACTCCTACGTCGGCAAGGGCAAGGTGGACGAGCTGGTCGCGGCCAAGTCCGAGACCGGCTACACGATGCTGGTCTGCGACGATGAGCTTTCGCCGGCCCAGCAGCGATCGCTCGAGGAAGCGGTCAAGACCAAGGTCATCGACCGCTCGCGCCTCATCCTCGACATCTTCGCCCAGCACGCCCAGACCCACGAAGGCCGCCTCCAGGTCGAGCTCGCCCAGCTCGAGTACCAGCTGCCCCGGCTCACCCGCATGTGGACGCACCTTTCGCGAACGCAGGGCGGCATCGGCTCGCGCGGCCCGGGCGAGTCACAGCTCGAAACGGACCGCCGGATCGTCCGCGACCGGATAAAGAAGCTTCGCGAGCGAGTCGACCAGGTGGCCGAGCAGCGCCGGACGGCGACTCGAGCGCGCGATCGGCGGCTGATCCCGACCGTCGCGATCGTCGGCTACACCAACGCGGGCAAGTCCACGCTTCTCAACGCGCTCGTCGGCCAGGAGGTCGTGCGCGCCGAGGACCGCCTCTTCGCCACCGTCGACCCGACCTCGCGCCAGGTCAAGCTCGGCGAGGGCCAGACCGCCATCGTCACGGACACTGTGGGTTTCATTCATAAGCTGCCCCACCAGCTCGTCGACGCCTTCCGGGCCACTCTCGAAGAGGTCACCCGGGCCGACGTCCTGCTCGAGATCGTCGACGCGTCCGACCGCCACCATGCCGAGCATCGAACCACCGTCCAGACGGTCCTCGACGAGCTGGGCGCGGGTCAGAAGCCGAGACTGGTCGCGTTCAACAAGGCGGATCTGATCGACGCCTCGGCTCGCGACGGCGACACTCCGGCACCGGCGATCGCGGGCTCCGTGCTCATTTCCGCGGTCACGGGCTACGGCCTCGAGACGCTCCGCGCGGAGCTCTCCGCGCTGCTTGCCTCGCTGTGGGTGGACGTGGATCTGGCGATCCCGTACCGGGCCGGGGAGCTGATCGCCCGGATCCGCGAGCGGGGCACGGTCGAGCTCGACTACCGGGCGTCGGACGTCCGGGTCCGAGGACGCGTCAGCCCGCCGCTTGCCGGCGAGCTCGAAGCCGTCTCGGAGCGCTGGCGCCAGTCCCTGGCTGCTGGCGACACCCTCGACGGCCGTTAGCAAGCCCGCTGCCGGCTTGAACCGCGATTCCGTTCGCTTCCGTCTCCGCGATTGCCCGTTCGCACCCTCCGGGCGACCCAGAACATCCGTTCTCATACAATCGCCGGAGCCCGAGACTGTCCACTACCCGTGTGGGCGGGGAGTGGACAACCTTCAAAATGAACGGCCGTGCGGCCAAAACTGGTGGATAAGCCTCTTCCTGCGGGCCGCTCCGGACCGTACATTTCGTCTTGCCCGGAGGGGCCAGCGAGATCGAACACCAGACCAGCGGTTTCAACTGAAACGGTGAACGGTCTTCGCAAAAGTCTTCGGATCGGCAACGGTCCAAGGACCGAGCGATGATCAGGATCCGCGGAAGGCGGAATGTAGAGGGTTTGGTGGGCGGTTCCGGCAGTGGCCGGAGCGCGGTCCGCCGTTCGAGCGAGAAGTCTTCGGACTCCTTGCCCACGGTGGTCAGAGCGGCCAGCACACGCGGATCCGTTTCCCGATCGAGACGGTTCCTCCGGGCGCTTTTTTGTGCCCGGAAGACGCGGAGTAGGGGACGCCCGCCGGGCGCAGTACCGACGCCGGCAGCAGCGCCATCCCGGCCGCGCAGGTCGCCGAGCGGGTAGGGGACAGACGGGTTATCCTCGGCCGCGTCCCAACGAACGCAAGGAACGAGATGCCGCCCGTCGCCCCAAGCATCTGGATCATCGTCCCGACGTACAACGAGCGGGACAACGTGGGTCCGATCACCGATGCCATCCTGCAGACCGTCCCGCAGGCGCACGTGCTGATCGTCGACGACGGGTCTCCGGACGGCACCGGCGAGCTCGCGGACGAACTGGCTCGAGGCAATCCCGCGATCGCGGTCCTGCACAGGACGCAGAAGCAGGGCCTGGGTCGGGCCTACGTCGCCGCCTTCGAGGAGCTTCTCGCCCGCGGCGCCGACGTGGTGGTCCAGATCGATGCCGACTTCAGCCATCCGGTCCGCTTCCTGCCTGGCCTCCTGGAGCCTCTCGTGAGCGACCGGGCGGACGTCGTCCTGGGATCCCGCTACGTCAAGGGCGGTCACATACCTCGCTGGAACCTGGTCCGGCGCGTCGTGAGCCGGGGCGGCAGTCTGTTTGCCGGCGTGGTCCTCCTCATGCCGTACCGCGACCTCACCGGGGGGTTCAAGGCGTGGAAGGCTTCGGTCCTGCGGGACATCCAGCTCGATCGGCTGCACGCCGGCGGCTACGCCTTCCAGATCGAGACCACTTTCCGCGCCCGACTTGCCGGGGCTCGCGTCGTGGAGGTGCCCATCACCTTCGAGGAACGACGAGTGGGACAGTCGAAGATGACCATGGACATCTTCATGGAGGCCTTCCGCCTGGTCCTGGCTCTTCGCTTTACCACGCTGCGTCGCCGCCAGAAGAGCATCTTTCCGCTCCACTAGTCCGTCGTACCCGGGGTCCCCGCCCTCAGGACGCACGTTCTCTTTCTTGCAGCGGTCGCCTTTCCGGGCGGCGATGGCTGTGCAGCGATCGTGGATGTCGGCCTCGTGGACCCGCATCTTTCTCCAAACTCGTGGATAAGGTTCTTGGCGGCGAGACCGCCCTGACCTAGAGTTGTCTCTGCCCGAAGGGGCCACGGACAACCGAACGACTCGACCGATTCTCGGATCGGGCGAACGATGCGGAACCGAGGTTCCTTCGGGCGTTCTTGTATATCGCATGCGGCCCGCCGAGGCACCGAGCGCCGGCGGGCCGCTTTTTTTCGTCGCCTGCGGCCCGCGCCCCGGCGCTGCTAACATCGGCATCCTTCGACACCTTGCAGGAGGGAGCATGGCGAAGATGGAGGCCCCGGCGGCGCCGAGCGCGCCCGCGGCGGGAGCCCGAGGGATATCGGGCGCGATCGCGTCATCGTTGCCGGCGAGTCGGGGAGCTCAGTTCGCCTGTCTCGCGGTCGTGGCCATGGGGATCCCGCTCGCGTGGTGGGTGATCTCCACGGTCGTTCGCGGCGGCAGCAGCTTCAACGACTACCACGACTTCTACTACGCGGCGCGTCTGATCACTGAAGGCCGTTCGCCATACGACATGCACGCCCTCGGACAGCTGGCGACCTCCGAAGGTCAGAAGTTCGTCGTGGGGACGGGCTACTCGTACTTCCTGCCGTTCGCCGTCGCTCTGATACCGCTGTCACTTCTGCCGTTCACGGCCTCGGTCCTTCTCTTCAACGCCCTGGGGCTCGGACTGTTCGGCGTCACCGTGGCCGCGTGGATCGGCTGGGCGCACGGTTGGTCGACCGAACTGTTCGGCCGGCGTATCGTCCTCGCGGCCGCCGCCGGGCTCTACCCGTCGGTCTACGGAACGATCGCCAACGGGCAGGCCAACCTCGTCCTGATGCCGTTCCTGGCGCTCGGTACGGCCGCCGTGCTCGAGAGCTCGACAGGTCGGCGCGCCTTCACGGGCGGCATCGGTGTCGGCCTTGCGGCCGTCGTCAAGCTCACGCCCGGCCTCTTCGTCGTCCCGTTGGTGATCGCCCGTCGAATGAGCGCCGTGGTGGGGATCGTCCTGGGGATCGCCGGTGCCATTCTGCTTGCTGCCCTCGCCGTTCCGTGGGCCGGAGAGGGGAGTGGCGGCCTGCTGGCGCTCCTGGATCCCGACCCCTACTTCACCAACCAGTCGATCAACGGCTTCGTCAGCCGCCTGGTCTTGCGGTCCTCGCGAACCCTGCCGCTCTGGGACCACGCCTTCGACGCCCGGCTGGCGGCCTTCGCGGCCACCCTGACACTCGCCCTGGCGACCCTCGCGATCCTCTGGGCCGCACGACGGTCGCTGCAGGGCAGGCGCGGCCTCGCCCTCGGTCTGGGCCTTGCCCTGGTCGCAGGCTTGCTCGGGGCCCCCAAGGGCACGTACTGGAACCAGCTCTTCCTTCTCGTGTCCGCCGGCCTGTTGCTCGCCGTCGAAGCGCCCGATCTGCGGATTCGCCGCCTCGGCGCACTAGACCTCACGCTGCTGTGCGCATGGCTGGTCGGAACTTCGCTCCAGACCTACTTCTGGATGTATCCATTGCCAATGGCCGGCGATTTCCCGGCCCTTACGACTCTGCTGACGTCGAGCTCGATCTACGGCGCGCTCGCGCTCTGGCTCGTCCTCGCACGCGGACTCCTCGCGTCGCCGCGTCCGCCAGAGGAGGGATGGTAGGAGCGGAGTTCTCGCGTCTCGCGGGGTGGCCCGAGCGCGCGACCTAACTACCGATAAGAGAGGTTATGTCCGTTCTGGTACGATTCTCTCCACAGCCGATGCTCCGGGGCGATCCGGCAGGCGCGTCGACGCGGTTCGAGGCGGTCCCCCGCGGGCATACTCCGAGCCCGATCGTGAGCCAGCGAAGGCCGAGAGCTTCCGCCGGCGCGGCGTCCATACATGGACGTTCGGTCGGTCGCGCAGGACGCAATCGCGCGACCGACCCCTTCGGACGGGCGTCCCCGCCCAGAAAGGTACCGCATGGCATCTCCAGAGCAGAACAAGGCCGTCGTCCGGCGCTTCATGACCGAGGTCCTGGAGGGAGGCAACCTCGATCTGGTCGATGCGATCCTCGCTCCCGACTACGTCAACACCAGCATGGGGAATGTGGATCGGACGGCTTTCAAGGCAATGCTGAGCGCGCTTCGGTCCGCCGGCATGACCTTCACGATCAAGGAGCTCGTGGCCGAGGGCGACGCGGTAGTTGCTCGCTTCACGGTCACAGTCACCCAGGCCGGCCAGAAGCAGTCCGCCATGGGCTTGACCTACTACGGGCTCGTGAACGGCAAGATCGCGGTCGACGAGCCTCTTAGCTCGCCCGACCTCGGGCAATTGCTCGCACCGTTCTTGGCGCAGATGGCCCACGCATAAACGGGCATCGACTCGATGACAAGCCTCCCCTCGCCCACCAAGGTGGACGGGGGGAGGTTGTTGTTTACTGAGGCTGTGTTGAGTTTGACTAGCGGCCGCCCCTGATCTCGATCTCAGGACACCTTGTCGGTTCGGTTGACAAGTGCGCAATCGTGCGTATGATCGTACGCATGAAACGCATCGCCGAGTCAGGTCCTCAGGTCGCCTATCAAGCGACTGATCTCGCGCGCCATCACCGAGCCGTCATCGATGCCGCGCGTTCGGGCCACGCGCTGCTGCGCGATAAGGACGGAACCGCCCTGGTCCTCGCGCCCGCCGCGGACATCGATCGTACGTACGACATCGCGGAGCTCGCCCTGGAGCTGATTCGCGCCAGGCAAGCGGTGGATCGAGAAGCTGGACAGCGTTCGGCTGGGCTATACGGGGATCTCGCATGGCTCACCGTCCTGCCTGACGACGTCCAACGACGGTGCCTTGACGAACTCGCGGACGCGCTGCTCGTCGCCTCATCAGGTATGTCGTTGCGACCGGTCGAGCTGCTGCTGGGCGATTGGCGGGCGACGGCAGAGGCGTGGGCAGACCCGCTCACGCGCGAGGCGCTCGAGGCAGATGAGGCCGCTCCCCTAGTAGACACCGAACTTTAGGATCACGCGCTCCGATGCCGAAGCCGCCGGTTCGCCGGAAGACGCCGCGCCCGGCCGCCCCACCGTGGACTGTCAGACCCGCATCCGCTCGAGCCCAGAACGAGTGGGAGCAGGCTATGGCAGCAGAACCCGAGTTGATGTCGGCCCTGCGTGAACGCCTTCGATTGCGTCCACTGGATCGCTCGGACAATCCCAATCGCACGCACCAACTCAGGCCGCCGTTGGCGGAGAAGGTAATCGGCGGCAAGCGTTTGCCGCAGTGGCAACACGAAATCACCAGCAGTGGGCGGGTCTTCTATTGCCCTGGCCCGGCTGACATGGTCGTTTGGGTGACCAGGGTCGATCTCGCGCACCCGAAAGAGACCGATTGAGCAGCCTCCCACGAAATGCCGTCCGGACAAGGTCTCGCGCGGGCCGCAACGCCGGCCACGGAGCGATGGGCCGCCCGCCGGGCTCGGCAAGATAGGGCGAACGGCCGCACCGCATCGGAGGCGAGGATGGGCAAGCTGGTCTACCTGATGAACGTCTCGCTCGATGGCTTCGTCGAGACTCCCGACCACTCCCTCGACTGGAGCCTCGTCGACGAAGAGACCCACCGCTGGTTCACCGACCGCTCCCGCGAGACGGATGCGTTCCTTTACGGGCGGCGACTGTATGAGGTCATGAACGCCTACTGGCCGACCGCCGAGTCCGACCCGTCTGCGACCGACTACATGCTCGACTTCGCCCGAGTCTGGAACGCGACGCCGAAGATCGTTTTCTCGACGAGCCTCGCCCGCGTCGATGGCAACAGCCGGCTCGTGAGCGGTGATGTCGGCGACGTGCTGGCGCGGCTACGGGCCGAATTCCCCGGCGAGTTGAGCGTCGGCGGGCCGACGCTGGCCGCCCAGTTCATCCGGCGCGGCCTGATCGACGAATACCGCGTCGTCGTCCACACGGTCATTCTCGGGGCAGGCCTGCCGTTCTTCCCCGGGCTCGAGAAACCGGTTGGCCTGCGACTCATCGAGACGCGGCGGTTCGCGTCGGGCGCCATGTATCTGGGCTACGTTCCGGTGTAGCCTCGGCGCCGGCGCTGCCGCCAGGCGGCATTGACGCCAACTCCCGAGGTCATGGCCGCACGAATGGCCCATGTTCGGTGCGCGCGGCGGCGTTCATCATGATCGGCCGTGACCGGGCCGTCTCCGCTCGGTGGTTTTCGGCCGTCGCCGGCTCCGTCCAACCGAGAGGGAATGCCCTGGTGCTCACTCATCGTCGCGCACGTCTGGCGCTCCCCGCCCTGCTTCTCGCGGTTGGCGTCTTCGCCGGGTCGCCGGCGTTGTCTTCGTCGCTCGTGGCCGCCGCGGAGACCAACACTGTCTCGGGCACCGTCAACGACGTTCACGGCGCCCCGATGGCGAATGTGCAAGTGCATGTCTGGTCGGCGGCTGGGGCCCCTGTGGCCGGTTCGGCATCTACGGACGCGTCCGGCATGTACTCGCTGGGGCTGGCGGCCGGGTCCTACCTGCTCTACTTCGCTCCTCCGACCGACGCGCAGGGCATGGGCTGGTGGAGCGCGACCGGCTTCAAGTACTCGATGACAGACGCCGGCGCGATCGACCTGACGGCCGGCGACGCGCCCGGCGCGGACCTCGTGATGCCGGACGCCATCTACATCAGGGGGACTGTCACTGCCGCGGGCTCGGTGCCGATCGCCGGGATCCAGGTCATGGCCTCACGAAAAGAGGGCGACAGCACCTGGTTCTACTACGGCACGACTGATTCCGCCGGCACCTACCGTGTGAATATCCCGCCCGCTGCGTTCACCGTGAGTTTCACCGACGCGAGCGGCGTCTATCCGTACGTCTTCTACTCGACGTCCGGGGTCACCGTGACCGAGTCCGCGGCGAGTGTCGTCACAGTGGCTTCAACGAGCGTGAGCGGCATCGATGCGACCCTTGCCGCCGGCCTGCACATCACCGGGACCGTGACCGATCTCAATGGCCTTCCGCTCAAGGGAATCACGGTGAGGTCCTACACGGCAGACCTGCACGAACTGGGCCACACGTGGAGCGATGCCGACGGCAAGTACTCGCTGCCGATGCTCCGGGGCAGCTATCTGCTGGTGTTCGAGGAGTACACGCAAACCTACTTGTCCGGCTACTGGAGCGTGTCGGGGCCCGTCTATGAGCCCACCGATGCCGGAACGATCACCCTCTCTCAGACCGACGTGACGGCGGACATCCAGCTGCCCCCCTGGGCACCTCGACCCGACCCGACAGCAGCACCCCAGCCCGATCCGACAGCCCCGGCACCGAACCCGACACTGCCGCCAACGACCACCGTTGCGTCCAACGGCCCCTCGTCCGGTTTGTCCCTCGCGGCTCTCTGGGTCGGGATCCTGGCCATCATCTTCCTGGCGTACCGAAGGTTCCGGCGCTCCACCCTCTAGCGGGAGCGACGCGCGGCGGTGCCGGGTCGGGTCAGCGCTCCTTCTCGAGCTGGCTGATTCGCTGGTTGGTTACGCCTAGAAGCATGCCCGTGTCGCGTGAGGTGTATCCCGAGTCTCGGATCTCCCGGACGGCATGACGGACCGCCGCCGACGCCTTCGACTGGGCGACTTCGGCCGCTTCGCGGGCTCGTAGGGCCTCCTCGATCGAATCCTTGAGCCGTCCGAGCGAGGAAAGGTCGGGCTGGACCGTGATGTCGAAAGCGTTCTCCGGAACGCCCAGGAGCAAGGCGATCGCCTCTCTGGCCATGGATTCGACCTGGTCGAGCCGACGCGCCTGCGTATGTACGCCAGGCAACTCTGGGACCTCGATCGCCCACCATCGACCGGTCCTCGTCGCCGTGACCCGATATGTGGACTTCACGACTGCCACCAGCCTTCACCGAGCTCGGGTTCAAGCGATCTACGGATTGAGACCGCCGTGAGCTCATTGATCTCCCGATGTCTTGGGACGGTCACCTGCAGATGACCGCACCGCCACAGTTCATGCCTTGCGCCCTCGCGAACCAGCTGCCACGGGACTCCCCTATCGGCAGCCGCGGCGCCGATCTGCCGCAGGAGTCGCAGGCGCTGCACTCGGGAAGCCTATACCTATTGGCTGTGATAGGCAATGGCTATTGGCAACAACCAGGACGCGTCCGCGAGTTACGCCGGCGTGGGGCGTCAGGCGCGGGCGGATGAACTCAGGCCCCTCGGGGGTGGTGCCGGGCGGCACCGTCAGGTAGGGTAGACGCCGCGCCGGGACGAACCCGTCGGCTGGCGTCCGTCTCGCCGTTGGCTTCGAGGAGGAGCCGTCATGGCACTTCCTTTGCGATCTCGCGTCGCGATCACGATCGTGGGGGTTGCCGTCTCGGTGACGCTGGTCTCCGGACTGGTCTCCGTCATCGATAGAGTCACCGCGACGCCTGCTTCGTCGCCGGCGGCGACCGGTACGCAGGCTCCCGGAACCCCCAATTCGTCCGCTGTCGCCGCGGCCACACCCTCGCTTGCGAGCGCGACGGCTGGCGTCTCGATCACGGCTCCGGCCGCCGACGGCCCTACAACGACTCCGAGTTCGAATGCGACGGCCTCACGCACGACCGCGCCCACGCCCAAGACCACTGCCAGGGTTACGGCCACACCCACGCCCAAGCCGCAACCTACGCCTCTACCTACGGCCGCAGCCACGCCGACCCGGCCGCCCTCTCCGGCCGTGACGATCATCGCCTCGGGGGACACCCGGACAGATCTCGAGGGGATCCAGGCCACGACCGCCCTGATCGTGGCTCGCCCCGGGATCCCGGTTCTCAACGTGGGCGACGACACCGACGACGGCTCGGCGGCCCTTTACGAGAGCTTCTTCGACCCGAACTGGGGCCAGTTCAAGAACCGAATCCTTCCCACGCCCGGGAACCACGAGTACGACACGGCGGGCGCGGCCCCTTACTTCGCCTACTACGGCGCGGCCGCCGGCAGCCCGAGCAGGAGCTGGTACAGCTTCAACATTGGCAGCGACTGGCACGGCATCGAGCTGAACGGCAACATCGCCCACGGCGCCGGGTCACCGCAGGAGAAGTTCCTCAAGGCGGACCTGGCGGCGAACGCGGGCAAGCACATCATCGCGTTCTGGCATCAGCCCCGGTTCAGCTCTGGCGCCGAGCACGGCAGCGATCCCAGTTTCACCGCGTTCTGGACCGACCTCTACGCGGCCCAAGCCGACATCGTGCTAAACGGCCACGACCACGATTACGAACGCTTCGGCCTCCAGAATCCGTCCGGCGACGCCGATCCGAACGGCATCCGCGAATTCGTCGTCGGGACAGGCGGAGCGCCCCTGTACGCTTTTGGCGGCGCCATCGCCAACTCCCAGGCCCGCAACGACAACACCTGGGGCATCCTGGTGTTGACCCTCACCTCGAGCAGCTACAGCTGGAGGTTCATCCCGCAAGCGGGCAAGACATACACCGACTCGGGTTCCCAGGCCACTCACAGCTGACCCCGAAAAGCCGTGGCGTGGCTTCGGCCGGCCGGCCTCTGGTCCGATCTGACATAACCTCGGCGCCCCGACCGTTCTCGCCGCTCGCGCGGCGCCGGCCATTCTGCCGGCCGCGCCGGAGCTGGCGGCCTGGGCGGCGGGCTACTTCTGCGCCCGTGCTGGCGGACCTCCGATACCGGAGGCTCCCCACGTGCGGCCGCTCCAGCTGTCACAGGCTCGGACGGCGTTGCCCTGGGCTGCACGTGTCCTCGGCTTGCCCGTGCCCGGCTGAGCCCGGGCCTGCCGACCCGACCCCCCGACCGATAACGAAAGCGTCTATCGATGGGGAGCGTCGAGCGTGTAGGTGTGGTCGCAGTGGGGGTGGCCCTGCATGAGCGTCTGGGTGCGCGAGAAATGGATTGGCGGGTCGAACGAGCCCGTGACGTGGAAGTCCGTGGAGCAGACCAGTTCGTAGAGCCAGTCGCGGGCGTGGTCGTAGCCTGCGGCCTCGAGGGCCGCCGCGAGCTGTTCCTGCGGGCAGCGGCGGCAATCGATGCGCAGGCCCGTCTCGTCGCGGTCCATCGTGAAATCGAACCCTTGCGCGACGAGTGGCTCCCAGAGCAGCCGGATCAGGTCGTCGAGGCTGCCGCCCTCCCGAGCCGTCAGTCCGGCCCAATAGGCAGCGGTGTTCTTGCGGCATAGCTGCCGGACGACGTCACGCACTCGATCGCGGCCGAATCGTGCCGAAACCGATTCCAGGGCCGCGAGCTTGTCCTCGCTCCCCCTCCATGCGGCGGAGAGGGCGGCGAAGACCGCGCACTCATCCGGGTGGAAGTCGTTGCCCTCGGCCTGCGCGGGCTCGAACCAGCCATCGAGCCAGCCGGCTATCTCCTGCCAGCGATCTAGCAGTTCTGGCTGCATGCGCACGGTCCCCTGCGACTCCCTACAGGCTCGATTCTAGCGGGCGATAGCGCCGGCAGTCCTGCAGATCGCGACCGACATCGAGAACGCCCTCTAGCCGCCGAGGGCGAGGATCCTGGAAACGCCGATTGCCACCTCGACGACAGCCAGGCCAAGCAGCAAGAGGGACGCGGCAATCCGGATCCAACGCCACCCGGCGCGACGCCATGGGGCGAGCAGTGTGGTCACACCGATTAGCACAGCGGCCAGGCCGAGACAGGCCAGGCCCTCGGATTGTTCGTGTCCAAGAAGTCCCGCGGTACTCCACGCTCCGATCATCGATAGCATGCCCGCGAGCGCGAGGAGAGCGCCGCGGCCACCCGGCAGGGCCCACCGGCGACGGGTCGCCGGAAAGGCTGTCATGCGCCCATTCGCATCGACGCCCGGCCGGCCTGCCATGAGGTCCGCGATCCAGGCGAGGACGGCACCCCACCGCGTCCGTGCGTCGCCGGCGACGAAATATCCGTGCGTCCGCGCGATCGTCATAACCCGTTCGAATTCAGCCGGCGTGAGCGCGTTGGCTGGGATCGGTACATGCCCGGAACGCTCCGACCACGACACTGGCAGGATGAGAACGCCCCGCTCGACGCGAGGACGACCCAGTGCCCCCCAGCTCTGCCGGGCTTCCCGCGGAACCGGCCAACCTGATACGCCCCGGTCGTCCACGACGATGCCGATCGGCCCGTTGACAAATGGGGCCGATTTATCGCCTGTGAGCCCGGCGGCGAAGCCGAAGACGAATGCCGACGCCAGCGCAGCGGCGCCGATGGCGACGTCTTCGCGAAGTGGATAGTCACCCGACCGCAGCGGCGTGGACAGCAGCAAGAGGCCGAGCGGAACGAAGAGTACGGCCCACATCGTCGCGCCGGGCGTGGTCTCCCAAAACCAGTACAGGTCGCGGAGTCGGAGCCGGTACTGAAGCACGATCGGCTTTGAGGATGGCACCGGCGTGGACGGAACCCGGGTTTGCGTTTCGAAGTCGTCGGTCATTCCGGCTTCGGACCGTCGTGGCCACGCGTGATGAGGTCTTCGCCCGGTACGGCATCCGCACCGTGCCCGCCGGACAAGTCCAGATCCCGGCCCTCAACCGGCGGCGTCGCCGCTACCCGTCCGGCAACGACCGGGGGACCAGCCGCCGGCTCATCAGCGCCACGGGAGAAGGGCTTTGAATCCAACACCGTCGCCACCAGCGCAATACCCAACGCGCCGACCAGCGTGACGGCTGGGATCGACCCGACCAGAAGCTGCTGGACCACGAAGAAGATCCCGACGGCAGCGAGCACAGCAAGGCCCGCGAGGATGGCGAAGCGGCGAGCGAGGGACGGCGCAAAAAGGAACCGGACAAGGCGCAGCCCGACCGGTTTCGGAACAGGAAGGCGCTCCGACTTGTCCCGCAGTCGACAGGCCAGCTGCAGGTCGCGCTCCGCGTCTCGAGACGCCGGGTTCAGCCGGAGAGCTTCGCGGAACTCGGCCGCCGCGCTCTCGAATTGATTGCCCTCCAGGAGTGCGGTGCCCAGATTGTGGTGAAGAAAGGCGCGGGTGGGCTCGTCCACCAGCGCCTCGCGAAGGACCTGGCGCGCGTCGTCGACACGGTTCGCCTGGAGTAGCGCGACTGCCAGCGCGTTGAGGCACGCGACGTCGCGCGGGTCGAGCCGAAGTCCTTCTCGGGCCGCGATGGCCGCATCCGCCAGCCTCTTCTGAATCGCAAGGATCACCGACAAATCCGCGTGCAGGGACGCGCTATCGGGCGCTCCAGAGATCGCCTCGCGCACCTCTTGTTCTGCCTCGACGAGGCGTCCCATTTCCCGCAGCGTGCGAGCGCGCTCGAGGTGGCAGAGCCAGCTTTCGGGAGCACGGGCGAGCGCTTCGTCGGCCTCCTCCAGCGAGGCTTTGAGCTGTCCGCGCCTCCTGAAGCACACAGCGAGGATTCGGTGGGCATCCCAGCTGTCCGGATCCTGAGCGAGCTCGTCGCGCGCGAGCCGCTCGGCAAGATCGGTTCTGTCCGCGTTGAGGAAGTCGATTGCCGGCGATAGACGCGTCGACACTTCCTGACCCTACCGGATGAGGTCGACGGTGTAGTCGTACCGCTGGAGCAAGCGATTCATATCGCATTTCACGATCTTGGCGTCGCGATAGCCCCTGGCCGTCGCGTACTTCCTGGCTTCCTTCTGGGCTCGCCAGTTCACGTATCTGGGCCAGAGCAAGGTGCTCTTGGTGCCCCAGATCCGCATCGTGTATCGGTCCGGGTCGATCGTCGGAAGGAAGTCGTTGGGCCATACCCCCCAGAACGCGTTGTACGCCAGCTTCTTCAGATTCACCCTGTGCCCTCCTGTGGCGAGTCCGCCGTCGAACATGGTAAGCGGCGGGCTCAGTCACAACTGCGCGACGCGCGTCTGCGGCCCTGGTACTTTCGGCCGCCCAGCAGTCACTTCCGACCGACTGCAGGCCTCCGAGGAAGCGCGGCAAGGTGAACTGGGCCAGGGCTGGCGCAAGCCGAAAGTCCCGCCATGGCGCCAAGGCCTCGGCAGCCCACCCTAAACCATCTCGACACGCCGGCCCTCAGCAAAGTGAATCCCCCTGGCGCCAGCCACCCGGCGGATCTCCGTAGAACGGACCCGAGATCTGGCCGTCGACGCCGATCACGACGGCCCAGGGAAGATCCGCCTGCGCGTCTCGGACGTGCAACTGGAAGGTGCGATTCACTCCGCCCGCGTCGACCGACACCTCGACGACCCCGCTGCGCAGCCCCGTCGATAGGGTCCGGCAGCCTGACGCCACCGCGCCGCCGGACAACCCCCGAATGGGCGTGCCGAACAGGCCGGGTTGGCTCCAGCTCACGGAGGCGTCCTGCCGGCTGTAGTTCTGCACGACGAGATCCAACGGCGTCGCGCAGGCGCAGGAGTCCACCGGCACCAGCACGACTGCCGTGACGGCGACGATGAGCGCAAGCACGACGGTGCCGAGGGAGAAAATGACTAACCCCACCCGAGTGCGACGGCCCCCTCGGGTCGGCCTGGTTATCGACGCGTCAGCCGGGTCCAACATCGTCCCCTCCCCTTCTCCGGTAGTCTCGCGCCCGGCGCCGGTCATGTCCACTGGAAACGCCCTCGCCGGCGCTGAACCAGGCGACGTGACTGCCGATGTCTACGGGTATAGACTTCCCGCCATGAGTCCTCTGGTTCGAACCGAAGATCTCGTGGATGCGCAGGAGCTGGCCGCGCTACTCGGTCTGGCGCATCCGAACAGCGTGAGCACGTATCAGCGCCGGTACCGCGACATGCCTCGGCCGGTGCTCGATCTGGGGCGCGGGCGGCCAAAGCTGTGGCTCCGGCCGACGGTGCTCGAGTGGAAGTCGGCCCGGGCTCGATGAGCGCTCTCGGGCCCAACGACCGTTGCTGGTGCGGCAGCGGCAAGAAGTACAAACGGTGCCACGGTCTAAGCGCGGAACCGGTCCGGCGCGGCAGCGTCTCGCCGAGGCGCACCGTGCCGGACGGCATCGAGAAGCCGGACTACGCGGAAACCGGGACTCCCGTTTTCGAGGAGGAGCCGCCGGTCCGATCCGCCGAGGAAATCGCCGCGATGCGCCGCGCCGGCCGCGTTGCCGCCGAGGTGCTCGCAGCCGTGGCGGAGGCAATCGCCCCGGGCGTGACCACCGACGCGCTCGACGCCATCTGCCACGCTGAGTGCCTGCGCCGCGGCGCCTACCCGAGTCCGCTCAACTACGGCGGCTTCCCGAAGTCGATCTGCACGTCCGTCAACGAGGTCATCTGCCACGGCATCCCGGACAGTCGAGCGCTGCTGGACGGCGACATCGTGAACCTCGACGTCACGGTTTTCGTGGACCGCGTCCATGGCGACGTCAACGCGACGTTCCCGGTCGGGATGATCGACCCCGAATCGGCCAGGCTGATCAGGGTGGCGCGCGAGTCGATGGAGCTCGGGATCGCGGCGGCTCGGCCGGGGCGGCCCATTCGCGAGATAGGGCAGGCGATCCAGCGCCACGCCGAGGGCGCGGGGTTCAGCGTCGTGCGCTCATACGTCGGACACGGCATCGGAACGCAATTCCACAACGGCCTGGAGATCCCGCACTACGACGAACCGAGCGCAACGACGATCATGGAGCCGGGTATGACGTTCACGATCGAGCCGATGATCGCGATGGGAACCTGGCGCGACGTGCTCTGGCCGGACGG
>VFSW01003171.1_pt1 | contig 24654 bp, 22 predicted proteins | sample 5358111 | NCBI WGS metagenome assembly VFSW01 (sample SAMN11554181, study PRJNA540505) | mine drainage metagenome | isolation source: sediment from site ElyBrook_90M | place: USA: Ely Copper Mine, Vershire, VT | collected 2017
GCGGAAGGCTGGCTGCGCGAGCGGCCGGCTGCCGTAAAGCCAGGCTCGAGCGGATGATCAGGCGGCAGACTCGGGTCGATCGGCGCCCGTGCAGCCGCGAGTCGGCGCGATGCAGCTTCCGGCTCGACCGGCTTTGCTGCCTCGTACGGCGGCTCGGCAGGAAAGTCGTAGGAAGGTTCAGAAACGTCAGCCGGCGCGAACGTCGCTGCCCGCTCAGGGGCTGGTGGTGGCAGCGGCGGTGGTGGTGGTGGCGGCGGCAGCTCGTGCAGTTCGACCGGCGGCGGTTCCTCCGTAAGCGCAGTCCGAGCCCGGTCGACGTGAATATCGCTCTCGATCATGGCGAGACGATCGACGACGTGCTCCACCGTGCCCTGCACGGCTTCAAGAGAATCCTGGGTGCGGGCAACCTCTTGCTCGATCACGTCACTGACCGGCGGTTTCCCGACCAGACCGTCACGCTCACTGGTAACGCCCCGCAGATGATCCATGTGCACCAGCAAGTCGGCAAGACCGCGCTCCACGCCTTCCAGCAGGCCAAGACGCGAGTCGGAGGCGTCCAGGCGCTTGACCAAAGTAGCGATGCGATCTTCCAGATGCGCCAGCGCCGTATGATCGGTGTGCGTGAGCTGCACCCATTCCAGCTTCTCGATCAGTCCCGACAGGAGTTTCTCAAGTTCGCGCGGCACCGCATGGCCCGCCTCTGCCGACGCCTTGAGCGCCGCGGCCAATACCTCGATGCGATTCTCGAGCGTCGACAATGTGGACCCACTCGCCGCACTCTTCGCGAGATCGTCGATTTTGGCCGCGAGTGCGCGGATTTCTTCAGCAACCCTCGCCAGCGTGTCATTGGAGGCGACGTGCGAAACGACGCCGCGCAACGCGCCGATCGCCCCCTCAAGTTGCTGCAAGGTGGCCGGATCGTCGCGGGCGGCAATTGCATCAACTTTGCTGGCGAGCCCCTTCACCGCCTCATCGAAGCCGACCAGGGTTTCGGCCGACGTCAGCGTGCGTAATGCTTCGCGCACATCGGCGAGGCCGCGTTCGAGGCCGGCCAGCGCCGCCGTATCGGCGCCGGATCGGCGGCTATGATCGACGCGCTGCGCAAGAGCTTTGACCTCGATCTCGAGCGATTCCACCGCGTTTTTCTGCGGCGGCGCCTCGGTCAACGAACGGCCAATCTTCGCCAGATCGGCGCGCAGGCCCTTGATTGCAGTTTCCAGTTCTCCCGACGGCCGCAGCGCCTCGATCTGCATCGTCATCTGGCGCAGTTGCTGTTCGAGACCGCTGAGGTTGATGCCGTGGGCCGACGCTGCCCCGGATTGCGGATGCTCCTCGGACGCCCGGCGGCTTTCCGGCGGCAAAGACGATAGCGGGAGCGGTTCGCGCTGGCTGAAGGTCGTTTCGGCAGCTTCCGCCGCAAGCGCCCGTTGTCGCGCCGCGATTTGCGCGGTCAGGTCGTCGCCGGGCGGGGTTTGCACCGCCTTTGTTTCGGCGCCAACGTCGGCGTCAATCATTTGCTGCGGACGCTGCGGAGCGGCCATCTCCGCGGCCGCGCTCTCGACCGCGCGTTCCGCCGCCGCCGGTTTCGCGCGCACGTCAGTGTCAAGCGTCGGCTGCCGCCGTGGTGACTTGGCGCCGACGCCGCGATCGAGCGCGCGCTGCCGCGCAGCGATCTCGGCTACGGCCTCGTCGACGAACGCGTCACGATCGTCTTCCGGCGGACCTGGAGAAGCGCGCTCGCTGCGCGGGCTGGACGCGGGACTTTCATCCTGTGTCACGAAAACCGGCGGTTCATAGCGCGGCCGGCGAACTTCGTCTTCCTCGTTGTATTGGCGAATCCGCTCGCGTCGGCGAATGGGCCTGCTTGCGCGCTCGCGGCGCGGTTCTTCGCGGCGCGGTTCTTCGTGGCGCGGCTCTTCATAGTGGTTCGGCTCTTCGTAATAAGGGTTGCCCGAACCGCGGTGTTCTTCGCGATTAGGGCCCCCCTCTGGCCGCATCGGAGGTTCGTCGTCTCGACCGCGGTCGCGGCCGCGATTGGCACGAGTGAAGCTCTGCCGCCAAGGATCGTCAGGTTCTGGTTCGGGTTCGCGCCGGCGCCGTTCTACGCCGCGATACGGCTCGCGTTCCCGCTCGTCACGGCGACGGCGCTGTGACCACCGCTCCTCCGGCTCGCGATCGAACTCGCGATCGAAGTCGGGCGACCAGTCATTGTCGTCCTCGTCTTCCGGCCGGATAACCGAGTTCAGCCACTCGCCGACCGACATGCCGGAGCGGCGCGCGGCCTCACGCGCGGCCTCGCGTGCTTCCGGACGGAGACCTCTGAGATTCCACGGACCGCCGGATTTCATTCTCGCGTCCAAACCACATCGTGAGGAACAGGATGTGCCCTCTGTCTCGAGCAATGCCCTGAACAGACGACGCGGAGGGCGGTTCTCTGTCCTCGAACCGAATGTTGAGGATTACGGTAAAGAAGGCGTTAAAAGTTGCCCTGTCGGTCACCGATCGTTCATTTGGCGGGCAACCCCGCCAGCTACCTTTGGTTGCGGCGGGCGGGATGGCGCGGGCGCCACGGGCCTGAGCAATCATTGTCTTACCGTTGACGCAAATTGGCTACGCTATACCTATTGGTTTAGCTGGCGACCGCGCACGCGGCAGGGGAGGGACACCATTATGCCGACTTACAAGGCTCCCGTTGACGACGTGATGTTCCTGCTAAGCGACGTGTTCCACATCGATCGCTACAACAACCTGCCCGGCTTTGCCGACGCCACGCCCGATCTGGTCGAAGCGGTACTCGCAGAGGCCGCCAAGTTCTCCGAGGACGTGCTCACCCCGCTTAATCGCGTCGGTGACAAGGAAGGCTGCAAGCGCCACGTCGACGGCTCGGTAACGACGCCCACCGGCTTCAAGGACGCCTACAAACGACTCATGGAGGGTGGCTGGATGGGCGCCTCAGCGCCGGCCGAATTCGGCGGCCAGGGGCTGCCTATGGTTTTGATCCAGTCAATCAGCGAGTTTCTTTGCTCGGCGAACATGGCGTTTGCGATGTATCCGGGCCTAACGCTGGGCGCCGCCGCCGCGATCGTCGCACATGGCTCGGCCGAGCAGAAAGCGCTTTACCTGCCGAAGCTCATCAGCGGTCAATGGACCGGCACGATGAACCTGACCGAGCCGCAATGCGGCACTGATCTTGGTCTGGTGCGCACCCGGGCGGTGCCCCAGGCCGACGGCACCTACAAGATCACCGGTACCAAGATTTTCATTTCGGCCGGCGAGCACGATCTTGCGGAAAACATCGTCCATCTCACGCTGGCCCGGATCGAAGGCGCACCGGAAGGCACCAAAGGAATTTCGCTTTTCATCGTCCCCAAATTCCTGCCGACCAAAGACGGCGGCATAGGTGCGCGCAACGCCGTCGCCTGCGGATCGATCGAAGAGAAGATGGGCATTCACGGCAATTCCACCTGCGTGATGAATTACGACGGCGCCACCGGCTGGCTGATCGCCGAGCCGAACCGTGGCCTGAACGCGATGTTCGTGATGATGAACGAAGCGCGACTCGGCGTCGGCGTTCAGGGGCTCGCGCTCTCCGAAGTCGCATACCAGAACGCCGCCGCCTACGCCAAAGAGCGCCTTGCCGGCCGCGCGTTGACCGGCGCCAAGTTCAAGGACAAGCCGGCCGATCCGATCATCGTCCAGCCGGATGTCCGCCGCATGCTGATGAGCATGCGCGCTTTCAACGAAGCGGCGCGCGCGCTGGTGCTTTGGACCGCGCTCAAAAGCGATGTCGCGCATCGTTCCGGCGACGCCAAAGAGCGCCAAGTCGCCGACGATCACATGGGCCTGATGACGCCAGTCATTAAAGGCGTGCTCACCGATCAGGGCTTTGCCAACACCGTGATGGCGCAGCAGGTGTTTGGTGGCCATGGCTATATCGCCGAACACGGCATGGAGCAGTTCGTGCGCGATGCACGCATCGCCATGATCTACGAGGGCGCGAACGGCATTCAGGCGCTCGATCTGGTCGGCCGTAAGCTGCCGCGAGACGGCGGCCGCGCTTTGCAGGCGTTCTTCGCCGAGGTGTCGGCCTACATCAAAGAGAAAAGCGCCGACGAAAGTCTCGCTCCATACATCAAGCCGCTGGGTCAGGCGCTCGGAGAATTGCAGCAGGCCACGATGTGGTTCGTGCAAAATGCGCTCGGCAATCCCGACAACGCCGGCGCCGGCTCGACCGATTACATGCACCTCTTCGGCCTGGTCGCACTCGGCTACATGTGGTGCCTGATCGCCGAGGCGGCGAAAGCCAAGGCAGAGGGCGCCAATGGTTCTGGGGAGCGCATGGCAGCGAAACTTGCCACCGGCCGTTTCTTCGCCGAGCGGCTTTTGCCCGCGTCAACAACGCATCTCGCGCGCATCAAGGCCGGCGCTGCCTCGACCATGGCGTTGCCGGCGGAGGCATTCTAGCCGGCTACTGCAATTCTTCGAGACTTGGCCTATATGGAAGGTTCGGTTTGACGAACCTATTGCGACGCGCCTGCGCGTGAGGAGGAAACGCTATGCCGGACGCCTTCATTTATGATCACGTGCGCACACCCCGCGGCCGCGGCAAGGTCGATGGCTCGCTGCACGAAGTGACCGCGCTTAATCTCGCGAGCCAGGCGCTGGGCGCGATCAAGGACCGCAACAATCTCGATCCCGCCTTGGTCGATGATGTGGTGATGGGCGTCGTCGATCCGGTCGGCGAAGCCGGCGGCGACATTGCCCGCGCCGCTGCGCTGGTCGCGGGTTACGGCGACACGGTCGCCGGCGTGCAAATCAATCGCTTCTGCGCTTCTGGTCTCGACGCGGTGAATTTCGCTTCCGCGCAGATCATGTCCGGACAGCAGGATATGGCAATCGGCGGCGGCGTCGAGTCGATGAGCCGGGTCGGCATCGGCGCGTCGGGCGGCGCCTGGGCGGTCGATCCGACCATTGCGGTTGCACACTATTTCATGCCGCAAGGCATTTCCGCCGATTTGATCGCGACCAAATACGGCTTCTCTCGCGACGACGTCGATGCCTACGCGGTCGAGAGCCAAAAGCGTGCGGCGACGGCCTGGAACGAAGGCCGCTTCAACCACTCGGTCATGAAGGTGAAGGACGTCAACGGGCTGACGCTCCTCGACAAGGACGAGCATATGCGGCCGGACACGACCATGCAGTCGCTCGGCGCGCTTAAACCGTCATTCGTGCAGATGGGAGAGATGGGCGGCTTTGATTCGGTCGCGGTGCAAAAACATCCCGAAGTGGAATCCGTCCATCACGTCCATCATGCGGGCAATTCGTCGGGCATCGTCGACGGCGCGGCGGCCGTTCTTCTCGGCAACAGCAAGGCCGGCAAGAAGGCGGGGCTCAAGCCACGGGCTCGCGTGCGAGCCTTTGCCAATATCGGTTCCGAGCCTGCCATCATGCTGACCGGCCCGGTCGATGTCACCAAGAAGGTCCTCAAGCGCGCCGGCATGACGCTCAACGACATCGATCTCTTCGAACTCAACGAAGCGTTCGCATCGGTCGTGCTGCGCTACATGCAGGCGTTTGAGATCGATCCGAACAAGATCAACGTCAACGGCGGCGCCATCGCCATGGGCCATCCGCTCGGCGCTACCGGCGCGATGATCCTCGGCACTGTGCTCGACGAACTGGAACGCCGTAATTTGTCGACCGCGCTGGTGACGCTCTGCATCGGCGCCGGAATGGGCACTGCCACGATCATCGAGCGGGTCTGATTTCCCTTTCCGCGGCCGGGAAGGCGACGGGGGACGCGCGGCATGCCCAAGATCGATATAGCGAATCTGCCGGTGGACGCCCGCACCAATTATCCGGACCCGTTCAACCGCGCGGTTACCGGCCGTTTGCGCAAGCGGCTCGGCACTGCCGCGGGCCTCGATCAGTTCGGCGTCAATCTGACGACGCTCAAGCCGGGCGCTGCTTCGGCGCTGCGGCACTGGCATGAGAAAGAAGACGAGCTTGTCTACGTTCTCGATGGCGAAGTGGTTCTGATCGAGGACGACGGCGAAACCGTGCTCAAGTCCGGCGACGCTGCGGGCTTCAAGGCCAATATCCGCAATGGTCATCATCTCGTCAACAAATCCAACCGCGACGCGGTGTATCTCGAGATCGGCACGCGCGCGCAACACGAGCGCGCGGAATACCCGGATGTCGACTTGCTGGTTATTCGCGACGACAAAGGCGCACGCTATACCCACAAGGACGGCAAACCGTATCCAAAGTAATTCTCCCTCTCCCGCTTGGGGCGAGGCGAAGAGACGTGACGGGAGATCAGTATGACGTACCAGAATTTCAACTTCGATATCGATACCGACGGCATCGCGCTCGTCACCTGGAACATGCCGGGACGCTCGATGAATGTCATCGATGCGAAAGTGACGGAAGAACTCGGCGCAATCGTCGAGAAAGTCGCAACCGATGCCGCCATCAAGGGCGCGGTGCTGACTTCCGGTAAGGACGCATTCTGCGCCGGCGCCGATCTGGCCATCCTCGAGACATCGCGACAGAACTTCACTGCGTTGGCCAAGTCGCAGGGCGAGGAAGCGGCGAACAAGAATCTGTTTGAAGAAAGCCGCAAGTTTTCGCTGCTGGCCCGGCGCATCGAAACCTGCGGCAAGCCGTGGGTGGCCGCGCTCAACGGCACCGCCATGGGCGGCGGCTTCGAACTGGCGCTCGCCTGCCATCACCGCGTTGCTTCCGAGAACGACAAGACGCGGCTCGGACTTCCCGAAATTAAAGTCGGCCTGTTTCCGGGCGGCGGCGGCACCCAGCGGATCGCGCGCATGATGCCGCCGGCGGACGCGCTGCAATTCCTGCTCAAGGGCGATCAGCTTCGGCTCAATCGCGCCAAGTCGATGAAGCTGGTTGACGAGGTGGTGCCGCCCGCCGAGCTGGTCCAGAAGGCGAAAGACTGGATCAAGGCTGGCGGCAAGGGCACAGCGCCGTGGGACGTCGATGGCTTCAAGCTCCCTGGCGGTGCAGTCTATTCCAAGGCCGGCATGATGGTGTTCCCGCCGGCGAATGCGCTCTACCGCCGTGAGACCTACGACAATTACCCCGCCGCGCGTGCCATCATGCAGGTCGTTTACGAGGGCCTGCAATTGCCGATGGACCAGGCGCTGCGCGTGGAATCCCGCTACTTCGCCAAGATCCTCCGTTCGCCCGAAGCCGCGGCCATGATCCGCTCGCTGTTCGTCTCGATGCAGGAGCTCAACAAGGGCGCGCGCCGTCCGGCGGAGATTCCGGCGAAGCCAATCAAGAAAATCGGCGTGCTCGGCGCCGGCTTCATGGGCGCGGGTGTCGCCTATGTCAGCGCCCAGGCCGGCATCGACGTGGTGCTCATCGACCGCGACCAGGAAACCGCCGACAAGGGCAAAGCGCACTCGCAGAAGCTGATCACCGATCAGATCAATCGCGGCCGCGCCACCAGTGCTGACCGCGACGCGCTGCTTGGACATATCACCGCGACACCGGATTACGCGGCGCTGAAGGATTGCGACCTCATCATCGAGGCGGTGTTCGAGGATCGCAAAGTCAAGGAAGAAGTGATTGCCAAGGCGCAAGCCGCGATCGGCGAGCAAACGATCTTCGGCTCCAACACCTCGACGCTTCCGATCACGTCGCTGGCAAAGACTTTCAAGGATCAGCCGCGGTTTATCGGCATCCCCGTCTACTCGCCGGGCGAGCGCATGACGCGGGGCGACGTCATTCTGGCCAAGAAGACCGGCGACGCCGAGCTCGCGGCGGCGCTCGATTACGTGCGCGCGATCCGTAAGACCCCGATCGTGGTCAACGACTCGCGCGGCTTCTACACCTCGCGCGTGGTCGGCACCTATATTCGCGAAGGTCATCTGATGCTGACCGAAGGCGTGCCGGCGGCGATGATCGAAAATGTCGGCCGGATGGCGGGCATGCCGGTCGGACCGCTTTCTCTGACCGACGAGGTCGCCGTCGATCTCGCCTGGAAAGTATTGAAGGCAACCGAGGCCGATCTTGGCGACAAGGCGATTGATCCGCGGCAAAAAACGCTGCTCGAAGATATGGTCGAGAAGCGTGGACGCTACGGCCGCAAGAATGGCAAGGGTTTCTACGATTACCCGCAGTCCGGACCGAAACGGCTCTGGCCGGGCCTCGTCGAGCTGCAGCCCATTAAGCTCGATCCGGACACCATCGACGTCGAAGAACTCAAGCATCGGCTGCTGGCGATCCAGGCGCTGGAGTCCGCGCGCTGCGTCGAGGAAGGTGTGGTCACTGACATGCGCGAAGCCGACGTTGGCTCGATCCTCGGCTTCGGCTATGCCCCGTTTACCGGCGGCACCATCTCGTATATCGACGGCATGGGCGCAAAGGCCTTTGTCGATATGTGCAACAGCCTGGCGAAGAAATACGGTACTCGCTTCAAACCCGGCAAGCTGTTGCGCGACATGGCGAAGACGGGCGACACCTTCTATCACCGCTTCCCGTCGGAGAAGCGCAAGGCTGCGTGACGATCGTCGCTGCCACTCACGCTAGATCCCATGGCGCGTGATCAAGTCGACCTGACGCCGATCGAACGGCGCGACGAGCTCGTCGAATGGATTGCGCAGGGCATCAAGCCGAAGGCGCAGTTCCGCATCGGCACCGAGCACGAGAAATTCGCCTTCACACTCGAGGGGCATAAACCCGTCCCCTATGAGGGACGTCACGGCATCCGTGGTCTTCTGGAAGGCATGCAGCACCTTCTGGGCTGGCAGCCGATCATGGAAGGTGAAAACGTGATCGGCCTGTTCGACGTAACCGGAGGCGGCGCGATCTCGCTCGAGCCCGGGGGTCAGTTCGAGTTATCCGGCGCGCAAGTCGAAACCGTGCACCAGACGTCGAGCGAACTGATGGCGCACCTCGCTCAGGTGCGCGAGGTCGCCCGGCCGCTGCACATCGGATTTCTCGGCATCGGCATGACGCCAAGCTGGACGCGTACCGAGATGCCGCAAATGCCGAAAGGCCGCTACAAGATCATGACGGCCTACATGCCGAAGGTCGGCACGCTCGGCCTCGACATGATGTATCGCACCTGCACGGTACAGACCAATCTCGATTTTTCTTCCGAAGCCGACATGGTCAAGAAGCTGCGCGTCTCGATCGCATTGCAGCCGGTTGCGACCGCGTTGTTTGCCAACTCGCCGTTCACCGAAGGAAAGCCAAACGGCTTTCTCTCTTTCCGCGCTGAAATCTGGCGTCATACCGACAACGACCGTACCGGCATGCTGCCGTGGGCGTTCGAGGACGGAATGGGTTTCGAGCGCTGGGTCGATTATGCGCTCGACGTGCCGATGTATTTCGTCAAGCACGGCGACGAGTATCTCGACGTATCCGGCCAATCGTTCCGCGATTTGATGGCCGGCAAGGTGCCGGGCATGCCCGGCGTGCTCGCGACGATTTCCGATTGGGCAAACCACATCTCCACGATATTTCCGGAAGTGAGACTCAAGCGTTATCTGGAAATGCGCGGCGCCGATTCAGGCCCACTGCCGGATTTGCTCGCGCTGCCGGCCTTATGGGCCGGCATTTTCTATGACGACGTGAGTCTCGACGCCGCCTGGGATCTGGTCAAGAGCTGGACCGCGGATGAGCGCCAGGGACTTCGCGACGCCGTGCCGAAGGCGGGGCTCGCCGCTAAAGTCGGCGGCCGCACTGTATTTGAAATTGCCAATGACGTTCTTAAGCTTGCCCGGGCCGGGTTGGCGCGCCGTAAACATCTCGACATCAGCGGCGAAGACGAAGGAAAGTATTTGGAAGTGCTGGAAGATCGCCTCGCCCGTGGCACCACGCCGGCACAGCTTCTGTTGGAAAAATTCCACGGACCCTGGGGCGGCTCGGTCGATCCGATCTATGCGGAAGAATCCTATTAGGGCCGCACTCGTTGCAACACGTAGCGTTTCCTTTCCGCAGCCATGATTGTTGCGCTCCGGCATGAGCCTGGCGTGCGCCGGCTAATAGCGTCCAGGAGCGAGTATGCGTTTTCGCGGCTCAACTGCTAACATCGCGACAATCCGGTCGTCTGGTTCACCAAACAAAAGAAACGACACAGGAGGAAAAACGCACGACCGATTACGTCATCGTTGGCGCCGGTTCGGCCGGTTGTGTCTTGGCTTCGCGGCTGACGGAAGACCCGGCGGCCCAGGTGACACTGATCGAGGCCGGCAGCCTCGACGACGCGGCGGAAATTCAGGTTCCCTTGGCGTGGGGTGTCGACGGACTTCGCGTTGCCGATGCCTCGGTGATGCCGAGCGTCGTGCGCGGCAACACCAATGCGCCAACGATCATGATTGCCAAGCGCGCCGCAGACCTGATCCGCGGCCTCGTATAAAGCATCCGTCCCCGAGAGTTACAGGCCGTAGACCGCTTTCGCCTCGTCGAGCGCCTTTGCACAGGCCCTGGCATCGCCCGCCGCGTCAGCCTTACGCGCGCGATCGAGTGCAGCTTTGGCATCGGCTTGGGCTTTGGCTTCGGCGCTTTGCACCGAACTTGGCGTCGGCTGATGGTGAAGCTGCGCGCCGACCGTCTGCGTGCCGGTCGGACCGTTGGCCGGACCCGGCGCTGCGCGCCGAACTTGCTTTTCGACGGCTATAATCTGCGACGTGCACGGCCCAGCCTCCGCACTCGTCACAGCCCCGACCAAGCAGGCGGTGGCTAGCGCCGAAAAATGGAATCGGACCACGGTCGACCTCCGTCAAATCTCCGACCCTGCCGCGCAACTTCGGAGTAGACAATAGTCGCCGGACGAGCCGCCGAGAAGACCGGGAGCCGGCCGTTCATTCGAACCGCCGCCGTTACGAGCGTGGGGGGCGGTACCGAACCGATCAGCGCCGCCCTAAAATTCACCTTTTCTGGACTAATCTTTGGTTTACTCAGACAGTGAGCGTTGGAATCAACACCCGCCGGGTACCGCGATGAAGGCAAATTTCCGAACCAGGCCTATCCGCAGCACCGTCCTCACTGCGGTCTGTGCCGCCGTCTTTGCGCTCGGCCTCGCCGGTTGCGTCACCACATCCGAGCAACAAAGCCGCGAGCCGGATCCGGCGTTTGCCCGCCGGCTCGTCACCTACGCCTCGCGCGAGGCGCCCGGCACCATCGTCGTCGATCCCGGAAGCCACTACCTTTATTTGTTGCTGCAGAACGGCCAAGCCGTGCGGTATGGCGTCGGTGTCGGCGGCGAAGGATTTGGCTGGTCGGGTGTGGCGACCGTCCACACCAAGCAGCAATGGCCGGACTGGTATCCGCCGGCGGAAATGCTGGAACGGAAACCGGAACTCAGGGAGCGTATGGTCCAGCTCCAAAGTGGTCTCGGAATGCATGGGGGGCCGGAGAATCCGATCGGCGCCCGGGCGCTCTATCTCTGGCAGGGCAAGAAGGATAGTTTGTACCGGATCCATGGCACCAATGAGCCTTGGACCATCGGCCACAATGTCTCCGCCGGATGCATTCGCATGACCAATGAAGACATCACCGACCTGTATGACCGCGCGCCCGTTGGAACCAAAGTTGTGGTACTTCCCACCGCCTCTGCTCCTGTCGCTTCCGCTCAATAGCATTTGAATCCGCTCAAGCTTTCATGAGCTTGGGCCCGGAACCGCCATGGCGTCGCCCGTCAATGCCGCGCTCTGCGCGCTGATTGCCACCGCGTTCTGGGCTTTTCTGGGCTACGCGATTGGCCGGCATCTGTTTCCGCGCGTGCTCGCCATCGCCGCAGCGGCCGTGATCGGCTGGGCGGCGCACAGCGTCGTGCTGCTGCCGATCTTCACCTTGATCGGATTTTCCCAGACCGCGGCGGTCGCGAGCGGGCTGATTTGCCTCCTCGCCGCCGGATTTTCGCTATCGCGGCCCGCGCCGATAAGCGAGTCTGAAGGTGACCTGGCTGTTCCTCAATGGGCATTGGTCGCCGCAGCGATCCTCGCGCTGGTTCCGGCCGTAGCCATCCTGCCGAAATTCTCCGGCGATGCGGTGCAGCTTGCCGACCCGGTGTTCGACCACGCGAAGGCCGCGCTCGTTGATGCGATGGCGCGGCTCGGCCTGCCGCCGGTCAATCCGGTATTCGGTCAAATCGGCGCGCCCGATCGTCTCGCTTACTACTACCTCTGGCATTTCAGCGCAGCCGAACTGGCATTGACGCTCGGCGCCAGCGGTTGGGAAGCCGATGTCGGATTGACGTGGTTCACCGCCTTCGCGTCGCTTGGTCTGATGATGGGGCTTGCGGTTTGGCTCGGTAAGCGGTCGGTCGCCGCAATCTGGGTCGTCGCCCTGGCGGCCGCCGGGTCATTGTGGGTGACGCTGTTCTGGATATTCGGGACCGAAGACTTCAGGCCGGTCCTCTGGCCGTCGATCGGCATGTCCGGCTGGTTGTTTCAGGCGACCTGGGTGCCGCAACATCTGATGGCGGGGTCATGCGTCGTCGTCGCCATGCTGCTGATGACCTTCTATGCGCGCCGACCAAGCCTGACGCTGGTTTTGATGCTGGCGCTTGCCATTGTCGCCGGTTTCGAAAGCTCGACGTTCGTCGGCGGCGTGATATTCGCGATTGCCGGTCTCCTCGCAGCACCGATTCTCTTCGCCGCAACATCCCCGGGGCGGCGCCTGCGCTTCGTGGCTGGATTGGCGGTGGCTGCCCTGCTCGTTGTCTGTCTGATCGCGCCGTTTCTGCGTGATCAATTCGCTACCGTAGCGGCGCGCGGCCGCGGCAGCCCGCTGGCCGTCGAGCACTACACGGTGTTCGGCGAAGCATTCCCGTATTGGCTCCGCCGCATCATGGATGTCCCCGGCTATTGGCTCATCATCCTGCCGGTCGAGCTGCCGGCCGTTTACATCGCCGGCCTGATCGCGTTCGCGACTGCGCTGCGCCGCTGGAGAAACGGGCCGGAGAAACTCGCGATCACAATGTTCGCCTGCCTGGCCGGAGCGGGCCTCGTCACCTCCTGGCTCCTCGTTTCCACGCTCGGAGAGAACAATGATCTTGGACTTCGGGCGATCATTCCCGCCGAGATTGTCCTGATCGTCGTTGTAGCCGCCGCGCTGACCAGCATGCCGGGTCGCGCGACGTTCGTGGCGGCGTTGGCGGGGCTAGCGCTCAGTCTGCCCGACACTGCGACAATAATTCACGACAACGTCCTCGGTGTCGCCAGACCCGGCGCGAAAATTCTCGCACAAACGCCGGAAATGTGGGCGGCGGTGCGCCGCTATGCGGCGCCGAACGTGCGCGTCGCCAACAACCCGCTCTTCCTTGCGGACGTGACGCCGTGGCCGGTGAATATTTCCTGGGCTTTGCTCGCCAACCGCAGTTCTTGCTTCGCGAACCGCGATTTGGCGGCAGCCTACGCACCGCTGTCGCCCACCCGCCGCGAGGCGATCAACGCCCAATTGGTCCGCGTATTCGCCGGCGAAGGCACGCCGGGAGACGTGCACGAGATGGCGGTGACATACGACTGTGAAATCGTCCTCGTCGTTCCCCAGGACGGGGCTTGGGACAACGACCCATTCGCCACAAGTTCCGATTATCGCCTCGGGGAACGCCGCGACGATCGCTGGCGGATTTACGTTCGGCGGCGATGATTTCCGACTGCGTCAGATCCCGGCGAACCAATTAAAACCCTGCCGGCTCCAGAACGTCTCGGTGAACCTATTGGTCACCTCGATCGCCTTTATCCATTTCGCGTTCTTGTAGCCGAGCTTGGTGGAGGTGCGCAGACGCAGCGGAAAGCCGAACGGGTCGGTGATCGTCTCATTGGCGTAGCGCGTTGCGAGTATCGTTTGCGGATGCAGCGCGGTCGCCATGTCAATGCTCTCGGTGTAGTCGTCGGCGCAATGAAAGTAGACATATTTCGCGGTCAGATCGACGCCGACGCGTTCGAAGAAGCTGCGCAGATTTGGTCCCGACCATTGCCCGATATAATCCCAACCCTCGACGCAGACATGCCGGATGATGATTTCCTGCTCCGGTAATTGGTAAATCTGGCGCGCGGTCCAAGGGCGCTTGTCCTTGATCAGGCCCGCCAATTCCAGTTTCCAGTTCGCGCCGTCGACCGGTTTTAAGTCCTCAATGTCAAAATGGGCATTAAAGCGCGGCGGCCTGACGACCTTATCGGCACTGAACGTCGGAGCCAAGTGACCGGGCCGGAAGATCGCTGCCTGGACGCGATCGTTCCACGATGAGACCGCGCGCAGAACCTCCTGCACCGGCGCCTCTTCGGTTACGTCGCAGCCGGTCAATAACGTCAGCGCGCCCAGACTGATCGCGCCGCGCAGCACGTTCCGTCGGTCGATGCCTTCGATCAACTCACGGTTCGCCGTCAGCACGTTCTGGTCGATCGGCTTTGCCGGCCGAAAAATCGACGGCGTGCGGGTGCCAAGCAACATCGGATCACGGCGAAGGCGTTGGCGTCGCGTCGGCCACCGTCATCGCACCGTCGCGGATGACCGGACCGCCGGTCAGCATGGCGACGAGGCTCTTGGGCACCAGAAGCGCAAGCGCCACGTGCACGATCAGGAACAGAACAATCGCGGACATGCACAGGAAATGGACCAGCCGGATGGTTTGGAAACTGCCGAACAGGAATGCCAGTTCGGAGAACTGCACCGGCTTCCACAGCGCCAGGCCGGAGATGACGATCAGAATGCCGATCAGGATGATGCCGAGATACAGAATCTTCTGCACGGCGTTGTAGTGGGTCAGGTCATCGTGGCCGAGCTTGAAACGCAGCGCGTCGCCGACGGTCGCCAGGATCTCGGGTATCGAAACCGGAAACAGCTTTTGCCGAAAGCGGCCGGTCGTTATGCCGTAGCCGAGATAGGCGAGCCCGTTGAGCACGAAAATCCACATGCCGAAGAAGTGCCATTGCAGTCCGTACTGCGCCCACTTGCCGATGACTACGGCGTCGGGAAAATGCAGCCAGCCGAAGATCACGTCGTCGTTATAAATCTTCCAGCCGCTGCCGATCATGATAAAAATAGCGATCGCGTTGGTCCAATGCATAATACGTAACGGAAGCGGGTGGAGCTGACGTTGGTGGCCTGCAAGTGATTTGACGGACGGCGCTGACATCATTGAATGCTCCTCCGTCGTTTTCTGTTAGCGGCTGCGAACTGTAGGGTCGCAACGATTTATTCGCAAATAAACAGGCTTCACGAAACCGCGTGGCAAGCTTGATCGGAGTGCCGGGAAATGCGCGCAAGGCCGTTAGCTGCCGGATTGGTGGTCGTCTTTGTCGGCATAACGGCGTCGCGGCTGGTGTCAGCGCAGGCCATGGTGCCGCCGACCGGCATGGAGGAAGAGAAAAAGCCGATGACGCCCGAGCAGCGCATGCAGGCGCGGTTTCCGCAGAACGTCCGTGTCGGCGATCTGATCGGCTTGCCGGTCCTCGACGACAGATCGAGTACGCTCGGTCATGTCCGTGAGGTCGTGCGCACGCAAAGCGACAAGATCAAGTTGATCGTCGCGTATGGCGGCTTCTTTGGCTGGGGCACGCGCGCGGTCGCCGTCCCGATAGAAGTCATCGGCATCCAGGGCCGCGAACTGGCGTCGCTGGATATGCCGCCCAACGAGTACGCAAAGGCCCCGACGTGGCGCGACACCGTAGCCGAAGCCCTGCCGGGCAACGCAACAATCAAGATCGCGCTGTCCCGGCGCTAAGCGGGATGTAGCGCGTGACATCACGAGTTTGTGAGGGCCATAACTTTTTAGTGCGCGACGACTTGAAGGCATTGAGCCGGAAGTGATTGGCGCATCGGACCGCTTTGCCAAAAACTGCCGCTTCGTTTCGGTTCGTTCGATTCGATATTCAGATGAATGTTGCGGGGGCGGCATCGTATGGCCTGTGGGGATGGCTTTAACGACAAACTCATCGCGGGCGAAACCTGCGGCATCGCCATCATGGCCAAAGCCTCGGCTCCCGGAGGCACCAAGACCCGCTTGGTGCCGCCACTGACCTTCGACGAAGCTGCCGCACTCAACACCGTCTTCCTCGAGGACATCGCCGCGAACCTTCTGCTGGCCGCCCGCCACACCGGCATCGCCGGCTATGCCGCCTTCGCGCCACCGGGTTCCGAGGATTTCTTCACCCGCATCCTTCCGCCGGGGATCGGCTTGATCGATGCGGGTCTGCCGAATTTCGGCGATTGTTTGCTGCGGACGATCGAGGAAATTCTCCGGCGAGGACATGCTTCTGCGGTCGTTCTCAATTCCGACAGTCCGACCTTGCCGACGGCGCGCCTGATCGAAACCGCAGAAGTGCTGGCGCAGCCGGGAGAGCGCGCCGTTTTCGGTCCATCGAGCGACGGCGGTTACTACCTGTTGGGCCTCAGAACCGCGCATCGACGCTTGTTCGAGGACATCGCCTGGAGTACCGAGCGCGTTGCCGAACAGACACTCGAACGGGCGCGCGAAATCAAACTCGACGTTCACATGCTGCCGGTCTGGTACGACGTGGACGATGTCGATGGTCTGCGAAGGCTCGGCGTCGAACTGCGCCGGCAAGGGGCGTCAGCGACGGAGCGAGATTTGCATGCACCGAATTTCCCTTATGCCACCGCGGCGCTGTTCCACAGCAGGTGGCCGGACGGCGAACTTTCGCGACGCCGCGAAGAATTAATACAAGCCTAAGTTTTTCGCCTTCATCGAGATATTGAACCCCCAAGAGCAATTATGGACACGTTGGCACCAGAAAAAACGGCGATTGATCCCCGGCGCTATTTTGAGAGCGTGCGCGCCGACAGCGACGTCCCGGTGCATCAACCGGTCTGTCTTTACCTGGAGACTACGAACCGCTGCAACCTCCTCTGCACGACCTGCCCGCGCACCTATGAGGAGCTCGAGCCGCCGGCCGACATGGGCTGGGAGCTGTTTCGCTCGATCGTCGATCAGATTCCCAACCTGCAACGCGCGGTGCTGCACGGCGTCGGCGAGCCGATGCTGGTCAAGAACCTGCCGCGCATGGTGCGTTACCTCAAGGACAGAGGCACCTACGTTCTGTTCAACACCAATGGCACCGTCCTCAACGAGAAGAACGGCCGCGCGCTGATCGAGGCTGAACTCGACGAACTGCGGGTGTCGTTCGACGCCGCTAATGCCGAATCCTATCGCGCGATTCGCGGCAAAAACTATTTCAACCGCATCCTGAAAAATGTGCGCGCATTTCGCGATCTGCAGGAGCGCGAAGGCAAGCTCAAGCCGCGGGTGTCGGCCTGGCTCACCGGAATGCGCGAGACGATCGAGCAATTGCCGGACTTCGTGCGCGTCGCTGCGGAAACCGGCGTCAAGGAAGTCTATCTCCAGCGCCTCGTGTTCTTTACGGAGAATGCCATCGGCATGGCGCGGCCGGACCAGACGCTCTACGAGCAACTGTCGGGCGATGAGGCGATCCATATCGATCGCGCGGCTGCGGTCGCCGCTGCGCTCGGGATCACCTTCAGTGCGTCGGGCGCGGCTTCCGAGCCTGGCATGAGTCTGAAACGCAGCGACAACGGCTCGCCATGGTCACTATGCCGCCGGCCGTGGACCTTAATGTACATCACCGCCAACGGCCGGGCGCTGCCGTGTTGTATCGCGCCGTTTTCGCAGCGCGGCTACGAGAATTACACGCTCGGCGATGCCACACAGCAGACGCTGCGCGAGATCTGGAGCGGACCGGCGTACCGTGATTTCCGCCGGGCGCTCATGTCGGACCGACCGCCGGCCGCGTGCGGGAGCTGTGGCTTGCGCTGGAGTCTGTAGCAATGCCGACTCCAGCCAGCCGCGTAGCCGTTATCATCCCGACCTTCAATGAAGCCGCATCGATCGGCCCGGTCGTTGCGTCGATTCCGCGCCAGACCGTCGGCCGTGTGATCGTCGTTGACGGCGGCAGCACCGACCGCACCGCTGAGATTGCGCGTGCCGCCGGCGCGGAAGTTGTCACCGTCGGCCGCGGCTACGGCCGCGCCTGCCTCGCCGGCGCCCAAACGGCCGATGACGCCGATATTGTTATCTTCATGGACGGCGACGGCGCCGACGATCCGGGTGTGCTCGCCGAAATGATCGAGGCCATTGTGTCAGGGAGTTACGACTTCGTGATCGGGTCGCGGGCGCGCGGAAAGCGCGAGCCGGGCAGCATGGCCGGCCACCAGATCCTGGCCGGGCTTGCCGCCGGCGCGCTGATCGGCGTGCTTTACGGCGTGCGCTATACCGATATGTGCGCCTATCGCGCCATGCGCCGCGATACCTTGCTGTCACTCGGCATGCGCGAACTCACCTATGGCTGGAATCTTGAAATGCAGATGCGCGTCGCCCGCGCCGGTCTCCGGGTCCTTGAACTTCCGGTCCCCTATCGCCGCCGCAGCGGCGGCGAGTCCAAAGTCGCCGGCAATTTACGCGGCTCGCTCAAGGCCGGATCGCGCATTATCGCGACCTTCGCGCGCGTCGCCATGGAGCCGGCGCGGGATCCGTCTTAGTTTTCAGTCGCCCAGGCTCTCAGATTGCGACCTTGCGGAGAAAGCCGTCAACGCTGCCGCGAAGCGAGTCCGCGGCTTTCTCGACCGCGTGTGACGCCGCCAACACCGTATCCGCCGACGAGTGCATATTGGTAATCGCGCCGGAAACGCGTTGCAGCACTCCGACGACTGATTTCGTTCCGGACGCGGCCGCACCGACGTTGACTGAAATCTCCCGCGTCGCCGAGTTCTGCTGTTCGAGCGACGTCGCGATGGCCGCGGTCAGTTGGCTGATCTCCTGCATCCGGCCGGCAATATTGCCGATCGCGCCGACCGCGCTTTGGGTCGATGATTGTACCGCCGCGATCTGGGCGGCGATGTCGTCGGTCGCCTTGGCCGTCTGCACGGCGAGCGCTTTGACTTCGGAAGCGACGACGGCAAAGCCTTTGCCGGCCGCTCCCGCGCGCGCCGCTTCGATGGTCGCATTCAGCGCCAGCAAGTTGGTCTGGCCTGCGACGCTTTGAATGAGCTTGACGACATCGTCGATCTTTTGCGCCGCCTGCGCCAGATCGGCGATGTCGTTGTTGCTCGATTGTGCTTCCGTGGCGGCGGCGTTCACGACCTCCGAGGCGCGGTATAGCTGGCGGTTGATCTCGGAAATCGATTTGGCCAACTCATCCGTCGCGGTAGCTGCCACCTCGACGCTGCCGAAGGCTTCGTTGGAGGTCTTCACCGCACTCGACGTATGCGCGGTACTCTCGTTTGAAGTGACCGACAGCGCGGTCGCGGTTGACTTCATCGTGTCGACGCTGTCGGCGACGGTCTTCAAGACTCCTTCGACCCTCTCGCGAAACTGGACAATGGCCTCCTCGACCGCTGCGCGGCGCGCCTCCTGCTCGGCGAGCAGCGCGTTTTTTCGTTCCGCAGACCGGCGCTCGGTTATATCGTCGTGTGTGCCGACCCAATAATGAGAGCCGGGTATCGCCCGGTTGACGACCGAAACAGCACGCCCGTTCTGCGCCTCGGTGACGAAGCTGACCTTTTTTCCTGCGGCCATGCTCCCAAGGAGTTCGTTGCAATACTCGACGGGGTCGCGATTGAGGCTACCGCTTTTGACGCGATTCCGGATGATGTCGATGAGCGCGGTGCCGGGCTTCACGACCTCCGGAGACAGCCCGTACATGGCGACATATTGATCGTTGCAGACCAGAAGGCGTCCCGCCATGTCGAACATGACCACGCCCTGGGTCATGTTATTGAGCACAAGCGTCAGCAGATGGCCCTTATTTTCGAGCCTCAGGCCTTTGGCCCATCGCGTCAAACGGTTGAAGACGCTGGACATCTCTTCTCTTGTTGGTCGTTGTCCCCCTGCCTCGTAGCTACCCGACATCCATTTACGCTTCGTTAATCAACCTCACGCGCTCAAGCCGCCGTCCACCATCAGCAAACTGCCGGTGGTGAAACTCGACGCACCGGAGGCGAGAAAGAGGACGGAGCGCGCCACCTCTTCGGCCCGCACGTGGCGGTGCAGCGGAATAATGTCGTTGAAAAATTGCGTAGCGTCGCGCCCAATCACGCCGGTCAAGTTCTTTTCCACGTTCAACTGGAAATTATTGTCCACCGGGCCCGGATGAATGGTGTTGACGCGAATGTTTCGCCCCGCAAGTTCCTTGGCCAGCACCCGCATGAGTCCGACCTGAGCGTGCTTGGCGGTGATGTAGCCGTAAACGCCGGGGTCGCCCTTCACGCCGACAATACTGGACGTAATGATGATCGAACCGCCGTCGTTCATGTGCGGCACCGCGTGCTTGGCGGCGAGAAATGCGCCTTTAACGTGCACGGCAATAACCGAGTCGAACACATCCTCCGGATATTCGCTGATCGGCGCCACCGTGCCGAAGTTTCCGGCGTTGCTGAAGAGAACGTCGATCTTGCCGAACCGGCTCACGGCAGCTGCAATCGCATTTCTGACCTGATCCGACTTGGTCACGTCGGCTGCGCACCAGGCGATGTTGGCGGCGTCCGAGCGGCCGCCGATCCCGGTGGCGGCTTCTTTCAGGGCGGCCTCACTCAAATCCGTGAGCATCACCTTCGCGCCTTCTTCGAGAAGAAGCTTTGCCGACGCCAGGCCGATACTGCCGGCGCCGCCGGTGACGACGCAGACCTTTTCTTGCATTTGTTTCGCCATTGTTTCCCTCCCCGCAGCGCCGAACCTAACGGCGCAGACCGGGTCGGCGCAACGCTGCTTCTCAACTATAGTGCCGGCCGGGATGCGGCGCTTGATCGCGCGCCTCGCCTCGATGGGGAGCAAGTCATGAAAATCGGAATTGTCGGGCTGGGTCGAATGGGTGCAGCGATATCGCAACGGCTGCGCCGGCAGGGTTTCGAGGTGGCCGGTTGGGATCATAATGCGGACACTAACCGGAAGCTCGCGGCGGACGGGTTGTGCATCGCCGCCAATGCCCGAAGCGGCGCCGCCGACGCCGCAATAGTGATTTCCAGCGTCACCGAAGACCATGGCGTGCGTCGAATTTTCAGCGAACCGGCAGGCTTCCTCGACGGTGACGTCAGCGGCAAGCTGTTCATCGAGATGAGCACGCTGCAGCCGATGACCGGCCGCGAACTGGCACCGCTGGTCGAAGCTAAAGGTGCGCGGATCATCGAAGCCCCGGTTCTCGGAACAATCCCGCAGGCGCGCGAAGGCAAGCTCTTGGCCATGGTCGGCGGACGCCCCGAGGATCTCGATCGCGCGCGCCCGGTGCTGGAAAAGCTAACCGGCCGGATTGCCTATATGGGTCCGAGCGGCGCGGGTTATGCGATGAAGCTCGCGGCCAATCTCGGACTCGGCAGCTACGTGCAGGCGCTCGCGGAATCGCTTGCACTTGGTTTGAAGCAGGGTCTTACGCTCGAGCAGATGCTCGACGTTATCGCGGATGGGCCCTATGCCAGCGGGTGGCTCAAGAGCAAGCTCAACGTCTTCAAAGGCGGCGAGGCGGAGATGACGCTCGACATTCGCACTTTGCGCAAGGATCTCATGTCGGCGGTGGCGACCGGCGCGCTCAGCGGCGTGCCGATGCCGCTATCGGCCGGCACGCTTGCTTCGCTGTCGGCGGCAGTTGCTGCAAATTACGGCGACCGCGACCTCGCCGAACTGCCGAGGTTTTTGCGCGAAACCATGTTGCAGAATTTCGCCTAGCCGCAACCATCCAGGGGTGTGATATTCGGAAGACTTGGCGCGGGAGCAGCCTATCCATCAAGCGATCGCGCCTTTTTGGGGCGAGCCTCTGCGAGCAAGTCGTCCGACAAACGGCAATCGTATCAATCATACGCCGGGCAGAATCGTGATGAGCAAATGGCAATACACCAAGGGACTGCATGATCTCGGTCGCAGCTGTTTTGCCTATTTGCAGCCCGACGGTTCCTGGGGTTGGAGCAACGCCGGTCTCGTCGTTGATGGCGATCAAACGCTGCTCGTCGACACGCTCTTCGACCTGCCGCTCACCGCGGCGATGCTCACGACTATGCGCGACGCAGTTCCGGCCGCGCGCAAAATCCGCAAGCTCATCAACACGCATGCCAACGGCGACCATACGTTCGGTACCCAGCTGGTAGAGGGCGTCGAGATTATCGCCTGCCGGGCCTGTGCCGAAGAATATGCCGAGGCGCCGCCGGACGCGTTCGCGGCGCGCGCGGCCGCGTGGCAGCTCGCCGGTGAGGGCGGCGCTTTTTTCCACGAAATCATGGGCAGCCGCTTCGATTGGCGGGGCTTGGTCAATACCCCGCCGACGACCTTGTTCGACCAGACGATGGAGGTCACGGTCGGCAGTAAGCGCCTGGTCCTGACCCATCTGGGCTCGGCGCACACCCGCGGCGACGTTCTTGTCCATGTGCCGGGCGATCGTATTCTCTACACTGGCGACTTGTTGTTCGTTGGCGGCCATCCGGTGATCTGGTCGGGCCCGATCGGAAACTGGATCAAGGCCTGCGATTACATTTTGGGCCTCGACATCGACATCCTCGTGCCGGGCCACGGGCCGATCGCCGAAAAGCCGGCCGTTCGCGAGCTGAAATCTTATTTCGAATACATAGCAGCCGAGGCGCGACGGCATTTCGACAACGGCGTGCCTTACGAGATCGCCGCGCAGAAAATCAGTCTCGACCGCTTCGCTTCGTGGCTCGATCCGGAGCGCATGGTCATCAACGTCGCCGCGCTGTACCGGGAGTTTTCAGGATCAAAAACGCTGCTGGACCGCATGACCTTGTTTGCCGGAATGAAGCGATACCGCGACGCCTGCGGCCACGATCACGCGGTGCAGGCGTAAATAGTGCGCCCACCCGCCGGTCGGGCTCCGCGTCCGCCGGAGCGGCAATCTCAAACGGTTGAGCTAGTGGACGACCTGGAGCCGGACCTGCGCAACGCCCTGTTCAACGATACCTAGCGTTTCGGCTGCGGACCGCGTGAGATCGACAACGCGGCCCTGGACGTGCGGGCCGCGGTCATTGACCCGTACCGTCACCGAGTGACCGGTCGCTACATTCGTCACCCGCAATTTGGTGCCAAACGGCAAACTGGGATGCGCAGCAGTCATGGCCCGCGGATCAAATTTTTCGCCATTGGCGGTTTCTGTATCTTCGTCGTAGAAGCTGGCGAGACCGTGGTTCTTCGCGGCGATCTTATGTGGGACGAGCGGGCTGCGTCGGTGCATGTGAAGAGCCGCAAACGACGTTTGCCGAGCCGAAGTGTGCAATGCCGATTTGTTGCTGACGGACTGGGCGCAAGCGCCAAGACCTGCTGTGGCTAGGACGACGGCTAAAAGCCGAGCAACATTGCGGAAATCCGCCGGCCACGGATTTCCATCGCAGCCGATGAAAGACATTTCCCCGCCCCGCAGCGCAGTGACCCGCCGATCTTCACATCGTTTATATGTCCATTTGTCTTAACAAGCAGATACCAACCCTGGGGCGGGTCAAAGCGGTCAGCTCGCTTTCACCGAAAATCGTGTCCCCGGGATCTGTGAGCCGCTGCTCAGGCCAACGCCGCGCTCACCAAAAAACCTCTTTGATCCTTCGCTCCACTTCTCGGCTCCATACTTCACCCTGGTGCCTGGTCTGTTGCCAAATGTCGGTACGGTAACGGCCTTCAAAGTAGCCCGCGTCGAGGGCGAGCAGCAGGCCGCCCATGTAAGCCAAAAACAGGAGCTGTTTCATCGCACCAAAAATATCCGGGTGAATCTGAGCCTGACTTGGCTCGGTGATCGGCGGCGGGCCAGACGAAAGGAGCGTGTTTATCCCGGCATCAGGACTGCAAGCGGCGAAGCATTACACCGGCAATGAAAATAATTTCTTGCCCAGCGGGTCACGCACCTCAATCGACCAACCGCGCCAATCGCCATATAGACTGTCTGCCAAAAGCTGCGCGGTCGATTGTGCAAACTCAATTGCACTTACGGGGCTTTCAAACTCATCCCCGCAGAAATCATACATCGAGCGATCCTTCGTCCTGTAATCGAAGAAAAAACGAGCCATTCTGCACCTGCCGATAGTCCGGATGACGGACGGCGTTGTAGCAGGCCCGCGGAATGAACGACTTAAACGAAACAATAAACATCGAAATATTAGAAGTTTATCGTCGAGCTTTGATCAATTCCATGCCGCTATCGATCAATCGCACCGATCCGGGCGCGCTTTCGCACTCATTTAACCTTTAGTTAGCATAGTGTCTCGGTGAGGCTCGGTGAGGTTCGGAAGCGTGTAGCCGGGGGAAAAGCAATGCGTTTGGTCATCGCGGCGATCGTTATCTGCACCTGTTCAACTTCAACCCCGCTTCTAGCCGAGCAACTGATCCTGCGTTGTGACAGCCCCAAGCAGGCGCTTTCGTTTTCAGTATTGATCGACCCGGCCCAGAAGCTTGTCCTGGACATGGGTTTTGCAAGCAAGGTGGAAACCGAGCGATTTTCCGACACGGTCATCTCGGCAACCAATAAGGAAGCCGCCTCCAACCAAAGCCTGATCATCGACCGGGTTACCGGGCAATTCCAGCTCACCTGGGCGTCCTCCGGCGAAGGCAATACCGGGGGACAATATGGCGGCACATGCGCACCTGGCCGGCGTTTGTTTTAATGCTTCCGCTGATTTGAGGGTTCGAAGCTACCTAGCTACTTCCCGGCGCAAAATTCG
>VFSW01003172.1_pt1 | contig 24653 bp, 17 predicted proteins | sample 5358111 | NCBI WGS metagenome assembly VFSW01 (sample SAMN11554181, study PRJNA540505) | mine drainage metagenome | isolation source: sediment from site ElyBrook_90M | place: USA: Ely Copper Mine, Vershire, VT | collected 2017
CTCCTCAACAGCCCCGACGTCCTCGCCGCAGCCGGCCTCCTCACCTCCGCCGCCCTCGTCGATCTCCCCGCCTTCCCCGATTCCGAAGTCGATTTCCCCCGCGTTATCCCCTTCAAACGCGCCCTCCTCGAACGCGCCTTCCGCCGCTTCTCGCCCACTCCCGCTTTCGAAAACTTCCGCGCCCGCCAATCCGCGTGGCTCGAACCCTTCGCCCGGTTCATGGCCCTCAAGGAAGCCAACGGCAATGTTTCCTGGACCCGCTGGAGCGCCGCCTTTTCCGCCTCGGATGACGCCATCGCCTTCCATCGCTTCCTCCAATTTCAATTCTTCGAACAATGGACGCGCCTCCGCGACTACGCCCACGCCCATCGCATCCGCGTCATGGGCGACATCCCCATATACGTCGCCCATGACAGCGCCGACGTCTGGGCCAACCGTTCTCTCTTCGACCTCGCCTCAGACGGCGCGCCCAACCACGTCGCCGGAGTTCCTCCCGATTACTTCAGCGCCACGGGCCAGCTTTGGGGCAACCCCATCTATCGCTGGGAAGTCATGCAATCCACCGGTTTCGCCTGGTGGATCGAGCGCATGCGAGCCACTCTCGATACCTTCGACATGGTGCGCCTCGATCATTTCCGCGGCTTCGAAGCCTACTGGGAAGTCCCCGGTTCCGACCTCACCGCCATCCATGGCCGCTGGATCGAAGCCCCCGGCGTTCCGCTCCTCGAAGCCCTCGAACGCGCCCTCGGCGATCTCCCCATCGTCGCCGAAAATCTCGGCGTCATCACCCCCGAAGTCGAAGCCATCCGCGAACGCTTCCGCCTCCCCGGCATGAGCGTTCTTCAATTCGCCTTTGGCGGCGATACGCAAGCCCCCTCCTTCCGCCCGCACAATTATCCACGCGAACGCGTCGCCTACACCGGAACCCACGACAACGACACCACCGTCGGATGGTGGACCAGCCAGGGCATCGGCGATAGCACCCGTTCCTTTGCCGAAATCGAACACGAGCGCGCCGTCTGCCGCGCCTATCTCAACACGGACGCCCGCGAAATCCACTGGGATTTCATCCGCGCCGTCCTGGCCTCCGTCGCCAACACCGCGCTCGTCCCCGCTCAGGACCTCCTCGGTTTAGGAAGCGAAGCCCGTATGAATCTCCCCGGCAGCATTCGCGGAAACTGGCGCTGGCGCGCTCTCCCCGGCGCCTTCACCGCCGCCATCGCCCAGCGGCTCCAAACGCTGGTAGAGTTATACGAACGATAAGCGGCCTCCCCGCTCCACCATGAACAAGCCCTCGTTGCGCTTCTGGCAAATCTGGAACATGAGCTTCGGCTTCTTCGGCATCCAGTTCGGCTGGGGTTTGCAGATGGCCAACATGAGTCCCATCTACGAATACCTCGGCGCGCGCCCCGACCAGATTCCCATCCTCTGGCTCGCCGCCCCCCTCACCGGCCTTCTCGTCCAGCCCGTCATCGGCCACATGAGCGACCACACCTGGGGCAAGCTCGGACGCCGCCGTCCTTATTTCCTCACCGGAGCCATTCTCAGCTCGCTCGCCCTTCTGCTTATGCCCAACGCCGGGGTGCTGTGGATGGCCGCCGGCCTGCTCTGGATTCTCGACGCGTCCATCAATATCAGCATGGAACCCTTTCGCGCCTTCGTCGCCGACATGCTCCCCGAAAACCAGCGCGCCCGCGGCTTCGCCATGCAGAGCCTCTTCATCGGCCTCGGCGCGGCCATCGCCTCCGCCCTCCCTTACCTACTCACACACGTCCTCCACTTCGCCGCTTCCGTCCCCGGCTCGATCCCCCGCACCGTCCGCGTATCCTTTTATATCGGAGCCGCCGCCTTTCTCTCCGCCGTCCTTTGGACCGTCTTCACCACCAAAGAATATCCGCCCGAAAATCTCGCCGAGTTCCGCCAATCGCAGCTCGCCAGCCGCGGCCCGCGCGCCAATCTGCGCGAAATCGCCCAGGCCATTCGCCAAATGCCCGCCACCATGCGCCAACTCGCCGCCGTCCAACTCTGCACCTGGCTCGGCCTCTTCTGCATGTGGCTCTATCTCTCCGTCGCCATCGCCCACAACGTCTTCGGCGCCGCGGATCAATCCTCGCCGCTTTATCAACAGGGCATCGAATGGGCCGGCGTGTGCAGTTCCATGTACTATGCCGTCTGCTTTTTCTATTCGTTCTTCCTTCCCGCCCTCGCCCGCAAGCTCGGCCGCAAGCTCACCCACAGCCTCTCGCTCCTCTGCGGCGCCGCCGGCCTTCTCTCCGTCGCTCTCGTCCACGACAAATACATGCTCCTGCTCTCGATGACCGGCGTCGGCATCGCCTGGGCCAGCATCCTCGCCATGCCCTACGCCATTCTCGCCGGCGCGCTGCCCCCGAAAAAAATGGGCGTCTATATGGGTGTCTTCAATTTCTTCATCGTCCTGCCCGAAATCGCCGCCTCCACCGGCTTCGGCTGGGTCATGAATCACTTCCTCGATAACAACCGCGTCGCGGCCGTCGTCGCCGGCGGCGTGTTTCTCATGGTCGCTTCCGCCCTCATGATCCGCGTGCAAGACACCGCCGCCGAGGCTTATTCCTAATGCCGCGCGCCCATCGCATCCTCGCCGCCCTCCTTTGCGCCTGGTCCCTCCACGCCGCGCCTGTCGTCACCAAAGTCGAGCCGCCCAACTGGTGGATGGGCCTGTCCATCAAACCCCTCCGCCTGCTCGTCCATGGCTCCGGCTTCACCGGCGCCCGCTTGCTCTCCACCGGAAATGGAACCGTCGTTTCGAACGTCCGCGTCAGCGCCTCCGGAACATATCTCTTTGCCGATGTCGCCCTCCTGAACCCCGGCCGCCATCCTTTCAAACTCGTCGCTCCCACCGGCTCCGCCGCCGTCCCCTTCGAAGTCTTCCCCCCGCCCGCGCGCCTCGGCCGCTTCCAGGGCTTCTCGCCCGACGACGTCATCTACCTGATCATGCCGGACCGTTTTTCCGACGCCAATCTCTCCAACGACGATCCCGCCGTCTCCAAAGGCTTGTACGACCGCTCCAAACCCCACTACTATCACGGCGGCGATTTCGACGGCATCACCCGCCATCTTTCCTATCTTCGCGAACTCGGCGCCACCGCCCTTTGGCTCAACCCCATTTACGACAACGTCAACCATCTGAACCAAAAAGAACGCGCCGATGGCCAACCTGTCACCGACTACCACGGCTACGGAGCCGTCGATTTCTACGGCGTCGAAGAACACTTCGGCGATCTGGATAAGTTCCTCCAGCTCGTCGAATCCGCCCACGCCTCCGGCCTCAAAATCATCCTCGACATGGTCGCCAATCACTGCGGCCCGTATCATCCCTGGGTCGAAGATCCTCCCACGCCCACTTGGTTTCATGGCACCGTCGAGCATCATCTAAAAGAGTCATGGCAAACCTGGTCGCTCATCAGTCCGCTCGCCGCGCCCGCCATTCGCCAGCCGGTGCTCGACGGATGGTTCGCCGATATTCTTCCGGACCTCAACCAGGACGACCCCGAAGTCGCGCGCTATCTCATCCAAAACACCATCTGGTGGATCGCCACTAGCGGCATCGACGGCGTTCGCCAGGACACTCTGCTCTACGTTCCGCGCCATTTCTGGCGCGAATGGATGGCCGCCATCAAGCGCGACTTCCCCCGCTTCCGCGTCGTCGGCGAAGCCTTCGATCGAGACCCCGTCCTCACTTCGTTCTTCCAGGGCGGACGCAAAGCTCCCGATGGCATCGACACCGGCGTCGATTCCGTCTTCGATTTTCCCCAATATTTCGCCATCCGCGATGCCTTCGCCAAAGGCAAACCGCTCGAAGAGGTCGTCCGCACCCTCTCGCACGATTTTCTTTACCCCAACCCCGCCAATCTCGTCACCTTCCTCGGCCTGCACGATGTCGCGCGTTTCATGAGCGAGAAAGGCGCAACCTACGACGGCCTCCGCCTCGCCTTCACCTATCTCTTAACCTCGCGCGGAATTCCGATGATTTACTATGGCGATGAAATCGGCATGTCCGGCGGCAACGACCCCGACAACCGCCGCGATTTCCCCGGCGGTTGGCCCGGCGATCCGAAAAACAAATTCGAACCCGAGGGCCGCACCGGCGACGAGCACGCGCTGTACTCCCACATCCGCCGCCTCGCCGAACTTCGTCAGCACTATCCCGCTCTCCGCCGCGGCGCGATGATCCAACTCGCCGCCAGCGATCAGGTGTTCGCCTACGCCCGCATCGAAAACGGACAGAGCCTCATGGCCGTATTGAACAACGACACCAAGCCGCGCGAGCTCGAAGTGGAGGTCGCTCCCGCCCATTTCCGCGACGGCGATCCACTCCGCGACCTGCTCGGCGAAGCGCCGAATGTCGCCGTCGCCCACGGCAAAGTTACCGTCAAACTGGAGCCGAGGTCGGCTGCGTTGTACGAGGTGCGGAAATAATTTTCAACTTCTCCTCCGCCAACGCCTTCACCTTCTCGACGCTCGCTTCCTTAATCGCCTCGTAGCCGCGGATCTGATCCGGCAGCGCCGCGATTTCGAGCGCCAGCGGCAAGTTCTCTTCGGTCAACTCCGCCATTACCCGCTCGATCGTTCGCCGGTACCAATCGATCAACGACCGCTCCATCCTTCGGTGCCGCGAATAGAGAAAAACGTCCAGCGCCGATCCGCGAACGAACCTCATCGCCGCCAGCATCTTCAGCGGCACGCGGAACCAAGGCCCCGGCGTGATCTTCTTCATCACCCCGAACCGCCGCAAAAACGGCGGATGCAGGTTATAGGAAATCGCCTCCGGAGCCACCCACATTTCCCTCACCTTCCGCTCGAACTCCGGCTTCGTCAATAGCCGCGCCACTTCGTACTCGTCCTTGTACGCCATCAATTTGTACAAGTACCGCGCCACCACTTCCCGCAACCGCGGCTCCTCGATCCGATCGAGAAACTCAGTGTACGCCCGCGCGTACGAGGCGTCCTGATACGCCCGCAACTCCGCCACGCGGTCGAACGGCTTCGGCTCGTCTTCTTTCTTGGGTGCCAGTTGCGCTTCCACCCACGCCGCGTTCTCGTAATACTTGCGGCCCCATTGGAACACGCGCCGGTTGCGCTCCGCTTCCACCCCGTTCCACTCGATCGCTTTCTCGATCGACGCCAGCGAAATCGGGATCAGCCCCGCCTGAAACGCGACGCCGGTCAGAAAAAGATTCGACGCCAAGTGGCTCCCAAACAATCCCTCCGCCAAACGGTTGGCGTCGATGAAAAGATTGCGTCCGTGGCTCGTGGCCATGTTCACGATATCGACCAGCTTGCCCGGTCCTGCGATCGGCGCGCGATTGCGAATCGTATCGATGGTTGGCGAAACGTCGGTGTTCACCACGGCCACCGTTTTATCGGCGCTCGCCGTTTTCAAATTCTCCACGTTCGCCACGCCCAGCAGATCGAAGCCCAAAATCAAATCGGCGTTGCCCGCGTTCACCTTTGCCGGCGCTTCGATCGGCCGCTCGCTCAGCAACACATGCGAAACCACCGCTCCGCCCTTTTGCGCCGTGCCGGTTTGGTCGAGCGTCGCCACCGACAAACCGTCGATCCACGCCGCCGCCGCAAGCAGCGCGCTCACGGTCACCACCCCCGTGCCGCCGATCCCCGGCCCGATAATCCGGTACCCGTCGCCAATCGCCACCATCCGCGACGGCGCCGGAACGTCGGCCATCGGCAATTCCGGCAGCTTCCGTTTCTTAAGCCCGGTCCCGGCTTTCAGTGTCACCGTTACGAACGAAGGGCAATCGCCGAGGGCGCACGAATAGTCCTTATTACACGACGATTGATGAATGCGAATCTTTTGGCCCAACTCCGTCGCCACCGGGTTCAAGCTCATACAGTTGGATTGCTTCACGCAATCGCCGCAGCCCTCGCAAACTTCTTCGTGAATCACCAGCCGCTTCGCCGGTTCCGCCGCTTTACCGCGCGAACGCGCACGCCTTTTTTCGGCCGCGCATTCCTGGTCGTAGATAATGGCCGTCACGCCGGGGATTTTCTCGATCTCGCGCAGCGTTCGCATCAGCTCGCTCCGGTCGCGCAGTTCGGCGTTCGCCGCCAACGGCCCCATCGCCTTGTAACTCTCGACGTTCTCGGCCAGCACGATCGTCTTGCGCACGCCTTCGGCTTCTAATTTTTTCGTGAGCGCGGAAACGGGTAGAGCGCCGGTGGCGTGCTGGCCGCCGGTCATCGCCACGTGGCCGTTATAAAGAATCTTGTATGTAACGTTGACGCCCGCCGCGACGCAAGCCTCGATCGCCAAATAACCCGAGTGGAACAGCGTTCCGTCGCCGATGTTTTGAAAAATATGTTCGTGGCCGACAAATGGCGCCATGCCGATCCACGGAGCGCCCTCGCCGCCCATCTGAGTGAGGAACGAGAAATGCCGGCTCGGATCCATCAGCCGCATCGCCATCGTGTGGCAGCCGATGCCTCCACCGGCGATCTGCCCTTCAAGCAACAGCGTCGAACGGTTGTGCGGGCATCCGGAGCAAAACGCGGCCGGCCTCGGCGGCGCCAGTTCCTTCGGCCGTGCTTGTATTCCGGCCATCGTGTGCGAACGTTCGCTCGAACCGGCGAAGCCGAAAACCTTCGATACGGCATCGCCGATCCGGTCCGGATCGAGCTCGCCGGTCGGCGCAAGATGCGATTTTCCGAACACCGCCGGGCGCTGCGGCGCGTCGTAGAGAATTTCGCGCAACTGCATTTCGAGGAAGCTGCGCTTCTCCTCGACGACCAAAATCGTCTCCAGCCCCTCGGCGAATTCGCGGACGAACTCCGGCTCCAGCGGGAACGGCATCGCCACTTTGCCGACGCGAATTCCATGCGCCTCCAGCGCCGATTCCGTCAAGCCCAGATCGCGCAGCGCTTGCATTAGATCCGAATACGCTTTCCCGGCGCTGAGCAAACCGAAGCGGGCCTTCGCCGCGCCGCGCCAACGATTCACTTTGTTCAACCGCGCGAACTGCCGGATCGCTTCCATGCGCCGAACATGCGTTTCGTGTTCGAGCGCGAGGCTGACCGGCGACACGATCCGCGTATCGCAATATTTCTGGTAGCCCTCCGGCAGCGCGATCCGCGGCAGCGCCGGATCGACAACCGCCGTGCCGCCGCCGTCGCAAATATCGGTGACCATTTTCATCCCCACCCACGCCCCGGAAAAACGCGACAGCGCGATCGCAAACGCTCCGTAATCGAGGATGTCCTGGGTGTTTGCCGGAAAGAAGAACGGAATGCCGACGTTGTAGAGGCTGAAGTCGCTCTGGTGGGGGATGGTCGAGCTTTTCGAGATATGATCGTCGCCGGCCAGCACCAGCGCCGCGCAGTTCTTCCCCGTGCCCGCGAGATTGGCGTGGCGGAAGATGTCGCCGGAGCGGTCCACGCCCGGCCCTTTGCCATACCAAATCCCCAGCACGCCGTCGACGTTCGTCTTGCCCACCGATTCGATAATCTGGCTGCCCATCACCGAAGTGGCCGCCAGATCCTCGTTCACGCCCGGTTGAAAATGGATGTTGTATTCGTCGAGGAGTTTCTTGGAACGCAGCAGCGTCAAATCGTAGCCGCCGAGCGGCGAGCCTTCGTAGCCGGAAATGAACGTGCCCGTCTTCAAGCCGGCGCGGCGATCCCGCCGCATCTGATCGAGCGGCAAGCGCACCAGCGCCTGGATGCCGGTGAGATAGACCGTCCCTTCTTCGAGCGTGTATTTATCGGATAGATCCATGGCGCGGCGCGGATTTCGGGGGCCTTGAGAAGTATGCTATCACCTATGGACCAAAACTTCGTCTGGCCGCATCGCGTGCGCTTCGTCGATACCGACGCCTCCGGCCGCATCCACTACACATCGATGCTGCGCTTCTTCGAAGCGGCCGAGGCCGAGTTTTTCCGCTCGGTCGGAGTCCGCTACAGCGAGATCGAGAACGAGTTTACCGGCTACCCGCGCGTCTATGTGGATTGCAACTACACCGGCGCGGTGGTGGACGACGATCTGGTGTCGATCGCGGTGACGGTTGACCATGTCGGCAAATCGTCCTTCACGCTGGGCTTCGCGGCGACGGTGCGCGGCGCCGCCGTGGCCCACGGCAAAATCGTCATCGTGTGCATGGACAAAGCCACGCAGCGCTCGCAACCGCTGCCGGAGGCGTTCGCCGCGCTGCTGCGGCGGCTTTGATCTACCGCATAGCCGCCAGCAGCGTGTCGTAGTCGTAGCTGCCGTCGTGGCGCACGCCGTCGATAAAAAGTCCCGGCGTTCCATAGACGCCGTTCTGCACGCCGGTGCGGAAGTCGGCGCGGACGCGGTCGAGATACATCTCCGATTTCAACTCCGCCGAAAAGCGTTTCGCGTCGAGCGAAAGCGCGTCGGCGTAACCGGCGACGTCCTTTTTGCCCAGGGCGTTCGGATGTTCGAAAAGCAGGTCGTGCATTTCCCAGAATTTGCCTTGGGCCCCGGCCGCTTCGGCGGCTTGCGCGGCGAGCTCGGCGTTGGGATGAAGCCGGGCGAAGGCGTAGTGGCGGAAGACGAAGCGCAGTTCTTCGCCCAGGTTCTCCTCCAGCTTGCGGACGATCCAGTACGCTTCGCCGCAGCCGGGGCATTCATAATCGCCGTATTCGACCAGAGTGACGCGGGCATCGGCGCCGCCCCGCACATGATCGATATCGCGCAACGGCAGCAGTTCTTCCATTTGCGAATTTGCGCTCACATTCCCCTCCCCACGCGATTGGATGCTCGAACGCACCCAAGGGATGCGCTTCTGGTACCCTAAAATCCGAAGCGCCCGAGAGGCGCGCCCGTTGAGGGCCTTCCCCGTCGAAGAGCTGCCGGTAGATTTCATTATGGCGACGCTAAGCGCGGACGCGCGATTCGACATTCCGCTCTTCCAGAATTACCAGATCGACGGCGCCTTCGACGAGATGTTCGAAGCTCCGGGGAGGCCGCGCGAGCACTACCGCGCGCTGTTTGAAGCGCTTCTGGAGATGCCGGCCGAGGAGCTGAACGGCAAGAAACAGACGGCCGACCTGTCGTTTCTCCATCAGGGCATCACGTTCACCGTGTATGGCCGCGAAGAAGGGACGGAGAGGATTTTCCCTTACGATCTGCTGCCGCGGATCGTCACCTCCGCCGAATGGGCCCGCATCGAGCGCGGCCTGACGCAGCGCATCGTCGCGCTGAATCTATTCTTAAAAGACATTTACCACGAGGGCCGGATTTTGAACGACGGCGTGGTGCCGCGCGAAATCGTTTATAGCTGCCGGCATTTCCGGCGGCAGATGCGCGGGCTGCAAGTGCCCCGCGACATTTACATCGCCGTCGTGGGCACCGATTTGATCCGGCTGCCGAGCGGCGAGTTCGTGGTGCTGGAAGATAATTTGCGCGTGCCGAGCGGCGTGTCCTACATGATGACCAACCGCCGCGTGATGAAGCGCATTTTCCCGGTGCTGTTTCAAAAATGCGGCGTGCGGCCGGTGGATCAGTACGGCCAGGCGCTGCTGGCGACCCTGCGGGCGCTGGCGCCGAACGCGCGCAACGAGCCGGCGATCGTGCTGCTGACGCCGGGCGTTTTCAATTCGGCGTATTTCGAACACACATACCTGGCGCGGCAGATGGGCATTGAGTTGGTGGAAGGCCGCGATTTGGTGGTCCACGACAATTTCGTATACATGCGCACCACCGCCGGACTTCGCCGCGTGGACGTGATTTACCGGCGCATCGACGACGATTTTATCGATCCGTTGGTCTTCCGATCGAACACGATTCTGGGCGTGCCGGGGTTGTTCAACGCCTACCGCGCGGGAAACGTGGCGCTGGCCAATGCGGTGGGGACGGGCGTAGCCGACGACAAGGCGATCTACGCCTACGTTCCGAAGATCATCCGTTATTACCTGAACGAAGATCCGGTGCTGAATAACGTGCAGACGTTTTTGATGACCGACGACGCCGAACGCGAGCATGTGTTGGCGAATCTTGAGAAATACGTGGTGAAGGCGGTGGGGGAATCCGGCGGATACGGAATGTTGATCGGCCCGCATAGCACCGTCGCGCAGCGCGAGGAATTTCGCGCCCGCGTCCTCGACAATCCGCGCAACTACATCGCGCAGCCGACGATTCTGCTGTCGCGGGCTCCGTGTTATCTCGACGGAGGGGTGGAGGCGCGCCACGTCGACTTGCGGCCTTACATCCTTTACGGTGAGCGGGTGACGATCGTGCCGGGCGGACTGACGCGGGTGGCGCTGCAGCGTGGATCGCTGGTGGTGAATTCCTCCCAAGGCGGCGGGAGCAAGGACACCTGGGTCCTTCACGAATAAACGCCATGCTTTCCCGCGTCGCCGACAGTCTTTATTGGATGAGCCGCTATCTGGAGCGCGCCGAGCACACGGCGCGGCTGACGGACGCCCATTTGAATCTGATGCTCGATCAATCGCCGGAATCGGCGGAGCGGCGATGGAGCCGCGTGCTGTCGTCGCTGGGTAATCCGGTGCCGGATAAAGCGGGCAAGGACGCCTACGCGCTGGCGCAATTGTTGACCTTCGATATGGACAACGAATCGTCGGTGGTGTCCTGCATCATGTCGGCGCGGGAGAACGCGCGCCAGGTGAGGGAGCAGACGAGTTCGGAAATGTGGGAGCAACTGAACCGGCTGTTCCTGGAAGTGAAGCGCGCCGACGTAGAGAATCTATGGGACTCCGAGCCGCTGGATTTCCTTCGCGCGGTGAAGGAGGGGGTCTATCTTTTTCAAGGGATCACAGACTCGGCGATGAGCCACGGCGAGGGCTGGCAGTTCATCCAATTCGGGCGCTACATCGAGCGGGCGTGCAACACGGCCGCGCTGCTGGACGTGCATTTCCAGCAGCTTCAATCGGCGGCGAGCGAAGACAGCGACGACGCCGGCGATCACGCGGAGTGGATCGGGCTGCTGCGGAGTTGCACGGCGTTCGAGGCTTATTGCAAAGTGTACACGGCCGATCTGCGGCCGGAACGCATCTGCGAATTTCTATTGCTGAATCCCGAGTTTCCGCATTCGGTGCGCTTCGCGGTGGACCACTTGCGGACGGCGCTGGAAGCGATTCACGAAGCGACGCAATCGCGCCGGGCGGACCGGGTGAGCCGGTTGGCCGGGCGGCTGCGCGCTTCGCTCGGCTATGGGCAAATCGACGAAATCATGGCGGGAGGGCTGCACGCCTATCTTGAAAACATCCAACGTCAATGCGCGCAGATTAATCAATCGGCGTATCTTCTGTACATAACTTATCCGATCGAAGCGGCGCTTGAGGCTTAAATGTTTTATTCCATCCGCCACCTGACTAAGTTCCGGTATAGCAAGCCGGTAAGCGAGAGTATCATGGACGTGCGCAAGACGCCGCGGAGCGAGGGCGCGCAGGGATGCCTGGAAATGCAACTGAACGTGATGCCGCGGGCACGGGTATTTTATTACCGCGATTATCTGGGCAACACGATTCACCACTTCGATGTGCCTGGGCACCACCGGCAGTTGGCGATCGTGGCCGAGTCGCTGGTGGACGTCCACGCTTTGCCGCCGCTGCCGCGGTTTCTTCCGGTGGAGGCGTGGGGCGAGTTGGACGCCGAAGTTGCGGCGGGGGATTTTTGGGAGATGTTGAACCCGAGCGAATTCGCGCGGCCGAGCGGGCCGCTGGACGAATTGGCGAAGCGGATGGGCGTGAAGCGGCGGGACGATCCGCTGAGCCTGCTGTTTGAATTGAACTCGGCGATTTACGATTGGTTCGAGTATGTCCCCAAGAGCACGCGCGTGGATTCGCCGATCGAAGAGGCGCTGGGAACGCGGAGCGGAGTGTGCCAGGATTTCGCGCATGTGATGATCGCGATGGTGAGGCCGTTGGGGATTCCGTGCCGGTATGTGAGCGGATATTTGTATCACGACGAGGGGGAGACGGAACGGTCCTCGGCGGCGGCGTCGCACGCCTGGATCGAGGCGTTTCTTCCGGAACTGGGCTGGGTGGGGTTCGACCCGACGAACAATCGGATCGCCGGGGAGAGGCACATCCGGACGGCGATCGGCCGCGACTACGCCGACGTGCCGCCGACGCGCGGCGTTTACAAAGGCAAAGCGGAGAGCGAATTGACCGTAGCGGTGAGCGTGCAACTTACCGACGGCCCGCCGCCGCCGGAGCAGGGGCAGACGATGCCGGAAGAGTGGCAGGCGATGACCGCGCCGGATCCCGATGCGGAAACGGCGCAGCAGTTGCAGCAGCAGCAGCAGCAGTAGGGGTGAGAAGTCTATCTCGCGGCAGCGCGGGCTTGACGGAAGCGATCCCGGGATCGACGTGGAAGTCGAGATAGTAATATAGGTGTGAACCGTGGCGGGCGCGACGCGCCGGACATCAGGTGGAGAATTTTATGAACGATGCATCGCCGATTTGCGGAGCGTGCGTAACGGTGAGCGGCGCAAGCGGCGCATGACGCCCAGCGGGGGTTTCGTCGTGAACGAGCATCACGGGGCGCGGGCGGCCGGCGATCCCACTTTGGGGTTCCTGGAAAGCGGAGGGGTGGGCGGCCTCATCCGTTCCATGGATTGGTCCCGCACGGCGATCGGCGCGCCGGATACGTGGTCGCCCGCGCTACGCACCCTTCTTCGCATTCTTCTGGCGAACCGCTTCCCGATGCTGGTCTGGTGGGGCCCGGAGTACATCCAGATGTACAACGACGCCTATGTTCCCATCCCCGGCGCCAAACATCCGCAGTCCCTCGGTCAGCCCGCGATCGAGTGCTGGAAGGAGATCTGGCATATTCTCAAGCCGCTGATCGACACGCCTTTCCTGGGCGGACCGGCGACGTGGATCGAGGATCTCGAATTGGAAATCCAGCGCGCGGGCTTCACCGAGGAGACGCATTTTACGGTGGCTTATAGCGCCGTACCGGACGAAACGGCACCAAACGGCGTGGGCGGAGTTTTGGCGACGGTGCATGAAATCACGGAAAAAATCGTCGGCGGGCGGCGCCTGGTTGTTTTGCGCGATCTCGGCGCGGGCGCGTTGGAGGCCAAGACGGCCGAGGAGGCTTGCGCGGCGGCGGCCGGGGCGCTGGCGGCGCACACGAAGGACGTTCCTTTCGCCCTGCTCTATCTGTCGGACGCTGATGGCAGACAGGCGCGGCTTGTGGCCTCTTGCGGTGTCGATCGGAGGACGGGCATCGGCCCAAGCCTCGTCGATTTAGACGATGGCGGCGAGGGCGGCGGCGTTTGGCCCCTTGCCGCCGCGCGGCGGACCGGACGGATGCAAGTGGCCGATCTCTCATCCGGGTATTCGGGCGTGCCGCGGGGCTCGTGGTCCGATCCACCGAACTCGGCGGCCGTATTGCCAATTCGATTCCATATCGATCAGCAGGTCACCGGTTTCCTGGTGGCGGGCTTAAGTCCCCGCCTGAAGCTGGACGATGGGTATAAGAATTTTCTGAACCTCGCGACGGGCCAGATCGCGACCGCGATCGCCAAGGGGCGAGCCTATGAGGACGAACGCCGGCGCGCCGAGGCGCTGGAGGAGTTGGATCGCGCCAAGACGGCTTTCTTCAGCAATGTGAGCCACGAATTCCGGACGCCGCTGACTCTGATGCTGGGTCCGCTGGAAAATGTACTCGCGCAATCGGGCAGTCTGGCTCCCGGCGATCGGGAACAGATCGAAATCGCCCACCGCAACAGTCTCCGGCTGCTTAAGCTGGTGAATTCGCTGCTGGATTTCTCCCGCATCGAAGCCGGACGTCTCAAGGCATCCTATGCGCCGGTGGATCTTGCGGCGGCGACGGCGGAACTTGCGTCCACTTTTCGCTCGGCGATCGAGGCGGCCGGAATGGAACTGATCGTCGACTGCGCGCCGCTCCCGGAGCCCGTTTACGTGGATTGCGAGATGTGGGAGAAGATCGTGCTGAATCTTCTCTCGAACGCTTTTAAGTTCACGCTCGAGGGAAGCGTTACCGTGCAGCTCCGCGCGATCGGCGATTCCGCGGTGCTGAAGGTGTCCGACACGGGCATCGGAATATCGGGATCGGAATTGCCGCACATCTTCGAGCGCTTTCACCGCGTGGACTCCGCGAAGGGCAGAACTTACGAGGGTACGGGCATCGGCCTGGCGCTGGTTCAGGAACTGGTGAAGCTGCACGGGGGAAGCGTTTCCGCGACCAGCGCTCCGGGCGCCGGGAGCGCGTTTACGGTTTCGATCCCGTTCGGCACCGCGCACTTGCCGCCGGAACGCATCGGTTCCGGGCGTTCGTGGGAGCGCGACGGCGTGCGCCCGGAGTCGTTCACCGGGGAGGCGCTGACATGGTTGTCGAAAGACGTGCGCGACCGGCAGGGCGCGGACGCCGGGAAGCGGGGCCGCGTTCTGGTGGCGGACGACAACTCCGATATGCGGGATCATGTCGCACGCATTTTGGGCGAGGAGTACGACCTCACCATGGCGTCGGATGGGAAGCAAGCGCTGGAGGCGATCCAGCGGGATCCTCCGGATCTGGTGCTCACCGACGTGATGATGCCAAACCTCGACGGAGTGGAAATGCTGCGCGCCGTGCGCGCCAACCCGGCGACGCGGAGCCTGCCGGTGATCTTTCTTTCGGCCCGCGCCGGCGAGGAGGCCCGCGTGGAGGGATTGGAAGCGGGCGCCGACGACTACCTGGTGAAGCCGTTTGCGGCGAGAGAACTCCTGGCGCGCGTCCGCGCGGGAGTGAAAATGCAGGGCATCCGGAAGGAGTCCGAATCGAGATTGCGCGAAAGCGAAGAACGTTTTCGCACGCTGGCAAACAACATCAGCCAGTTCGCCTGGATGACCGACGAGAAAGGCTGGATCTTTTGGTATAACCAGCGGTGGTTCGATTATACGGGCACGACACTGGAGGAGATGGAGGGGTGGGGCTGGCAAAAGGTACACCATCCGGATCACGTCCAACGGGTGACGGAGCATTTCAAACAGGCAATCGAGTCGGGCGAGCTGTGGGAAGATACTTTTCCGCTTCGAGGCAAGGACGGCCGTTACCGGTGGTTCCTGTCGCGCGCGCTGCCGATTCGCGACGCCGAGGGCCGGGTGCTGCGCTGGTTCGGAACGAATACCGACATCACGGGCCAGCTCGATACCGAGCGCGAACTGAGGCGGGCGAACGCCGATCTGGAGCAATTCGCGTATTCGGCGAGCCACGATCTACAGGAGCCGCTAAGAAGCGTGAAGATCTATAGCGAATTGCTTTCGATGCGCTATTCGGGGAGTCTGGACGCGGGCGCGATGGAATATCTTTCGTTTCTCAATACGGGCGCGACCCGCATGGAGACGCTGATCCACGACCTGGTGGCCTACCTGAGGGTGAGCAAGCTGGAGGCGCCATCGGATCCCTCCGACGCCAACGAGGCGGTTCGGGAGGCGCTAAAGAACCTGTCCGAGGCCATCGCGGAGAGCGAGGCGCGAATCAGCGTGAACCCGCTCCCGGTTCTGCCCGTGCATAGGATCCACCTGGAGCAGTTGTTCCAGAATCTTGTCGGGAACGCGATTAAGTATAGGGGCCGGAGTAAGCCGAATGTGAGCGTCACGGCGGTAAGGGAGAATGAGACTTGGCTTTTTACGGTGGAGGACAACGGCATCGGAATCGAGCGCGAATACAAAGATTACATTTTCGAACTATTCAAGCGGCTCCATTCCGGAGACGAATACTCCGGTACGGGATTAGGACTTGCGATTTGTCAGCGAATCGTGGAGAGATATCATGGGCGAATTTGGGTCGAATCCAGACCAGGGGAAGGATCGACCTTCTACTTCACCTTGCCAGCCTGAGCGGAGCGGTAGTACGGCGGGAGGTTATATTCTGCTGGTAGAGGACAACAAGGCCGACGAGTTCCTCACGCGCCAAGCGATCGCGACCGCGAAAATTCCGGCGGAGATCCACGTTGTAAACGACGGCGAGAAGGCGTTCCAGTTCATCGACCAAGCCGACGCGAACGATGAGTTGCGCTGTCCGCTGCTGGTATTGCTGGATCTGAATCTCCCCAAAAGAACGGGCGCCGAAGTTCTCCAACACCTGCGGCAGAGCCGTAAATGCGCACGGGCTCCGGTGGTGGTGATGACCTCGTCGGAATCGGAGAAGGACCGGGAGGAGACGGCTCGCCTTGGAGCGAACGAATATTTCCGAAAGCCTTCCAACTTTGCCGAGTACATTCGAATCGGCGAGGTGGTGAAGAACATGCTTGAATGCGCGGCCCGTGCGATTCACGGGCCGCGATGACAGGCGCGGCGAGCGGAATCCGAACGCCGGAGGGGGATCAGGCGCTCCGCCGGCCGCTGACGAAGTGAACGACCAAAGAAACGACGGCGAGGATCAGCAGAAGATGAATCAAGCCGCCGGCGATGTGAAAGGCGGCCCAACCGGCTAGCCAGACGCCGATCAAGACGAAGAAGAGAATCAAGAAGATAAAATCTCTGAACATGGTTTGGTCCTTTCCGAACTTTCACGCCCCGAAAAACGAGGGAGCAATTTGTTTGCCAGTGGCGGCGGGACGCGACGAGCCGGCACGCGCGGAAGCGAATGCGTTCGCATAAAGGGAGGCGGCCCGCTCGCGCGGTTCGGCGGAGGCAGGCAAAAAATGCGCCATCGCGCAACAATTCCGTCACGAATGTTCAGGGTCTTCGGCGGGAAGGGTAAAGAAAAACGTGGCGCCGCGGCCGGGCACCGATTCCAGCCAAATGTTCCCGCGATGGGCGTCCAGGATTTTTTTGCAGATCGACAGGCCCAAGCCGACGCCGGGTTTATCGGCGCCATGGAGGCGGCGGAACGGGATGAAGAGGCGATCCCAATACTTGGGATCGATTCCGAGGCCGTTGTCCTCCACCGAGAAGAGCCAGCTCCGCGGATTTTGAACGGCCTGCACGTACACGCGTGGCGGCGCGGCGCCGCGATATGTAAATGCGTTGCGGAGAAGGATGCGGAACACGGTGGTTAGGCGGTTGAGGTCTCCGAAAACGGGCGGAAGGGACCCAAGCGTAACCGTGGCGCCGGATTCGCCGATTTCCCGTTGGAGACCGTCGAGGGCCGATCGCAGCGCCAGCTCGGAGGAAAACGTGTTGAACGAATATCGGGAAGCCGCAGCGGCGGTCGCATACTCGCCGAGGCCGTTCAAGACCGCATCCATTCTGGCCAAGCCGGCCCGGAGCGTCTCCAGCGCGGCGCGGCCGTGCCGGATGGAACGCGCCGAAAGCAGGGCTTCCGCCGAACTGGCGATGTCGCGTTGAGCCGAACGAAGATCGTGGACCGCGCCGTCGAGGAAAAATAAAGCGTCCTCTTCGGAGCGTTGAAGAAGCGCCCTGAGACGTTGCAGTTCGTCTTCGGAAGAATCGGATGGCACGACGGAACGATGCGAGCGACGGACAAGCGTCCGCTCGCGATACTCATGTTGTAGCAAAAAAAAACGGGTTGGGCAGCACGGGCGCGGGCGAACTTGGCTAAAATTATAGCGATGCTCAGGAATCGCCCTTCTATCCGAGTCCTAGTCGTGGACGACGACGAGCGACAACGCATTCACGTGGCGCAAATGGTGGAGGCTTTGGGTTTTACGGCGGTCGCCGCGGGCGACGGCGAGGAAGCGTTGGAGTCGCACGCGGCAAGTCCGGCCGCGGTGATCGTGACCGACCTGGTGATGCCGCGAATGGGCGGAATGGAATTGCTGAAGGAACTGGAGGCGCGCGGCGATCGTACGCCGACCATCGTGCTGACCGGCTTCGGCAATATCGAAAAAGCGATTTCGGTGGTACACGAACTGAAGGCTTTCTGGTTCCTCGACAAACCGGTTCAATCCCCGATTCTGGGGGCGCTGCTCGAACGCGCCGTGGCGCAAAAACAACTGATCGACGAGGCGGCGCTGCTGAGCCGCGAGTTGAGCAACCGGGGCATGCTGGGCGATCTGGTGGGCGGCTCCCCGGCGATGCGCGAGGTTTTCTCGCTGATCGGCCAAGTGGCGCCGACGTCGGCTCCGGTACTGATCACGGGCGAAAGCGGAACGGGCAAAGAACTGGTGGCCCGCGCTTTGCACCGGCTCAGTCCAAGGGCAGGGAGCCCGTTTGTGGCGATCAACTGCGCGGCGATGCCGGAACATTTGATCGAAAGCGAGCTGTTCGGACACGAGAAAGGCGCCTTCACGGGCGCGGTGGAGCGCCGCGCCGGATGCTTCGAACAGGCGGGCGGCGGAACGGTGCTGTTGGACGAAATCGCAGACATGCCGATCGGGACGCAGGCGAAGCTGCTGCGGGTTCTCGAAGAAGGCAAGGTGCGGCGGTTGGGTGGAACGAGCGAGATTACCGTGCCGGTGCGGGTGGTCGCGGCGACGAACCGGAATCCCGAGACCGCCATTCGCGAAAAACATTTACGCGAGGATTTGTATTACCGGCTGAGCGTGTTTCATATCGCGTTGCCTCCGCTGCGGCAGCGGACGGAAGACATTCCGGCCATCTCCGAAGCCATTCTTTCCAACCTCAACCGGAAGCATGGGTGCAGGGTGGCGAACATACATCCGCAGGTTCTTCAAGGCTTCCGGACGGAGCCGTGGCCCGGCAACATCCGTCAATTGCGGAACGTTCTGGAACGGGCCGTGATCCTCGCGGGCGAGGGCACGATTCTCCGGAAACATCTCCCGGCGCAACACGGATCGACGCCAAACGGGGCGTTTGCGTCCGGCGACGACGGATCGATCCGCGTTCAATTTGGACCGCCGCTAAGGGAAGTGGAGGACGCCTACATCGAATTGGTGCTGGATCGCACGGGAAACAACAAGACCCGCGCCGCAAAGGTCCTCGGCATAAGTCTCCGCACGCTCCATCTCCGGAGGCGGGAATTGTCGGAGAAGGCCGTGCATGCCGCAGCGGGGAGTTAGCCCGCGGCGCCTCTCCGATCCGGCGAGGGGGCGGAAGAGGCGAACTATCCCTGGCTCGCGGACTTCGCCCTTGAATTGCCGACGGCTCCATAAAGCTCCCGGGCGATTTGGGTGAGCTTCTTGTCGGCGCCGGCTTCCTCCTCGAGTGTGCCGGTAATCAAGTCCGCGACATCCTTGCGGTCAAGTTGCCGGGCGATTGCACGGACGGTTCCATAGGCGGAGATTTCGTAGTGCTCCACCCGCTGCGCGGCGCCGACGATCGCGAGGTCGAGGATGGTCCGGTCGCCGTCCTCTTTCATCGTTTCGCCGCCTTCTTCGATCAAGCCTTGCATCGCTTTGCAGGTCTTCGCTTTGGGCTTCTGGCCGAGCATTTCGAATGCCCGTTCGAGCCGCTCGACGTGTGTGCGGGTTTCCTCGAGGTGACTGGCAAAAGCGGCCTTGAGGTTTTGGTTTTTTGCGGCCTTCTCCATTTTCGGCAAGGCACGCACGAGCTGTTTCTCGGCGCTATAGAGGTCCTTCATTTCGTCGATCAAGAGGTCTTTCAACGATTCCATGGCGCAATCCTTTCGTGAGTATGAGTCCGTTGACGATGTTTAGATCGGCTCGGCGAAAGAACTGTTTCCGGTTTTTGGGAGCGGCGGACATAATATTCGAAACAGAAGGCTCCGCGTAAGGCTCTATCCGGCAGGGGAAAAAAGACCACAGCATGAGCGGCATCCTCGACGAACACGCAGAGCCGGCGGAAAACACACTGGACCGCGAGGACTCCGAAAGGCTTTTTCAGGGCGGCCTGGGAATCCGCTCGATTTCCTTAACAGGCGTTTTTTTGCTCGCTTGTTTCTACACTCTTCATTTTGGGAGGGAATTTTTCCTTCCCATTGTCATCGCCGTTTTGCTTACCTTCCTGCTGGCTCCGGTGGTCCGGGCGCTGAAATCGATCCACATTCCCGAGTTTCTTGGCTCGGCGTTGGTGATTCTCAGCGCGTTCGCATGCGTGGGGTTAGGGGGGCACGAACTGAGCGGGCCGATGGCGAGCTGGGTGCAAAGAGCGCCGGAACTGGGCGCGAAGCTGGAAAAAGAGATGCGCCATCTACAGCGGCCCGTCCAGCAGGTCTCGCAGGCGAGCGAGCAGGTGCGGAAATTGGCCACGATCACGCCGGAGAACCAGCGCGCGCCGCAGCGGGTGGAGCTTAAGCCGGGCGCGCCGTTGACCGGTCTTTTTGGCTGGACGTGGAACTTTATGGCCGGGCTGATGGTGGTGACGATCCTACTTTATTTTCTTCTGGCGTCGGGCGATTTATTTCTGCGTAAATTAATTTCGGTGCTGCCGCGCTTTCGCGACAAAAAAAAGGCGGTACAGATCGCGCGCGAGGTAGAGGACAGCATTTCAAGATATCTGCTCACGGCGGCGACGATCAACGCCGCGCTGGGGACCGTCGCGGCACTGGCGTTTTGGGGCCTGGGGCTGCCGAATCCGTTTCTCTGGGGGGCGATGGGGGCGTGTTTTAACTTCGTTCCATTTCTTGGCGCCATCGCGACGATCGCGATCGTTACTTGCGTCGCGGTGGCGACTTTGCCAACGGCCCATGCGTTGCTTGTGCCCGCGGTTTATCTGGGGTTCGCGGTGCTTGAAGGAAGCTTTATCACGCCGTGGTTTGTCGGGAGGCGGATGACGCTTAATCCGGTGGTGATCTTTCTTGCGCTGGTGTTTTGGGGCTGGATTTGGGGGATTGCGGGAGCGTTGTTGGCCGTTCCGATGGTCGCGGTGCTCAAAATTCTTTGCGATCACATCGAACCGCTCGCTCCGATCGGAGAGTTCCTGGGGCAGTGACGGTCAGCGAATTCTACCGGGAAGCTCCGCGGTTTGGAGCCAGAACCGATGTATGTTCCGGATGGCCGCGAAAAATTCGTCCAGGCCGCAGGGCTTGGTAACGTAACCGTTGGCCTGGGAGGCATAGGCGCCGCGGACGTCTTCGCGGGCATACGAGGAGGTGAGAACCACCACCGGAATTTCTTTTAGGTCCTCGTTGCTCTTGATCTCTTTCAAGACTTCCGTACCCGATTTGCGCGGAAGATTCAGGTCCAGCAAAACCAGGTCGGGGCGGTGGGCGGAGGCATATTTTCCGGCGCGGAGGACGAAGTCGAGAGCTTCTTGCCCGTCCCGAACGAGATTTAGATCGGCTTGCGGATCCACCTCCCGAAACGCTTCCTGGATGAGCCTTGCATCGGAAGGGCTATCCTCGACCAGGAGAATGTGGGCAGTCATTTGCGTCTCACCTTCGCGTTTAATGTCCGCAAATTGGACGTTCTAAGCGATAGATGGTTTCATCAGACGCCGTTGCCGAGGATTTCTTTCGGCCAAGTGAAGCAAAATCGGGAACCGACGCCGACCTCGGATTCCAACCAGATTTTCCCTCCGTTCGCCTGCACGATACGCTGGCATAAAGCCAATCCAAGTCCCGAGCCAGTCTGAGCTTGAGCATGGAGGCGGCGAAACATGACGAAGACCTGGCTTTGGTACTCGGCGGCGATGCCACTGCCGTTGTCATGGACGCAGAAGACCCATTCGGCGCCCTCGTCACTTGCGGTAACCGCGATTTCCGGCGGGACTTCGGGGCGGCGATATTTGATCGCGTTTGTAATCAGGTTCTGGAAGATCTGAACGAGTTGGGACTCCCGTCCGAGGACGATGGGGAGCCGATCGACGCGGACTTGCGCCCCCGATTCCCGAATGAGGAGATCGCATTGGCGAAGGACGATGGCGAGGACGGCGGCGCAATCGACGGGTCCGGTTTCAGGCGGTTGCTGGCGCAAGACTTGCGCATAGGTAAGCAAATCGCGGATCAGCGCGCTCATACGCTGCGCCGCGCCGGCGATGAAGCTCAGGTGAATTTGACCATCGGAATCGAGAGAGTGCCCGTAGCGCCGCAGGAAGAGTTCCGCATAGCTTTTAATCGTGCGCAATGGCTCCTGCAGATCGTGGCTGGCGGCGAAAGCGAAGCGCTCCAGGTCGGCATTGGAGCGGGCAAGATCTTTTGCCTGGCGGTCGAGCCGCAGGCGGCCATCCTCGGCTTCGGCATGAGCCGCCCGCTCGCTGGCGTAGGCCTCGGCGAGCTTTTCTTCGGCGCGTTTGAATTCGGTAATGTCCCTGGCGGTGGAGATGAAACGCCGCGGCTCGCCGTCCACGCGGTAGACGGCCACATCCCACCACTTCAAGGCGCCGTCGAGTTTGAGGGAGCGGGCCTGGAACCTGCCGACGACGCCGCTTGTGGCGAGGGCGAGAGCCCGGTCCGCCTCGCCCCGGTCTTGCTGCCACAGATCCACCCAACGCGCGCCGAGGAGCGAAGCGCCGATGCCGGATCTGTTTGGCAGAAGGTCTTCCAAGGCGACGACACAGCCTTCGGAATCGAGTATCAACACGGGATCCGGGCTGGCTTCGATGACGCCGAGGCAAAACGCCTCGCTCCGTCGAAGGCGCCGCTCCGCTTCATTGCGGGCGGTGATAGCGCGAAAGACGAGGACCGCGCCGACGGTGTTTCCACTGGAGTCGAGAATGGGCGCGGCGCTGTCGTCGATGGGGCGTTCGCTCCCGTCCTTGGCGATGAGAATGGTATGGTTCGCCAAGCCCTGAACGACGCCATCCCGGAGCGCCCGTGTCACAGGATTGTCAGCCGCCATTCTTGTCTCCGCGTTGACGATGACGAAGATCTCTTGAAGGTTCCTGCCTCGCGCCTCCTCATCCGTCCAACCGGTGAGCATCGAAGCGACGGGATTCAAGAAATTTACGCGGCCTTCGTTGCCGGTGGCGATGACGCCGTCCCCGATACTCGAAAGGGTGATCGACCAGAGGTCGCGAGCGGCCCGCAGACGCTGGTTGATATGACGCAGCGCATTCACGAAGCGGTCGCGTTCCCGTTCGGCGCGGCCCACAAACAAGGCGGCGAGACAAAGAAACGCGAACATGGCGGCGCCGCCGAGGGCGGTGATCCAGCGCAGCCGGGTTGCCTGTCGCCGAAGCTCGGACTCCTCACGTTCGAGAGCCGCGTTCTGATTGGAAAAGATCTGCTGGCACGCGGCGCGGATGCGGTCCATGAGGTCTTTGCCGCGGCCGGTCCGAACGATGGCAAGGGCGGCTTCGGCGTTGCCGGCGCGGCGGAGCCCGTTCGTCTCTTCGAGCTCCGCCATTTTTCGATTCACAAGATCCCGTATCATCCGGACGCGTCCCTGTTCGGACGGCAAGGCGATGACGGCCGCCGTGAGAGTATCCATGTCCCGATTCACTTCGTTCCGGCTTTTTAAGTAAGGTTCGAGATATCGCGTATCTCCGGTCAGCAGGTAACCGCGCTGCCCAGTCTCGGCGTCTTTCACGGCGGCGCGTAAGTCGATGGTGGCGTTCCACACGGCCCGCCTCTGCCGCGAGATGTCGCGCGCCCGATCGAATTCCCGCCAATCGGCCCACGAGAGTGCGGCGGTCAAGGTAAGAAGGGCGAGGGTGATGAGGAGAAAAACGGCGGCGAGAGCCTTGATTCGCTTGTACGGCAAGATTGGCGCGCCGTCATCGGAAGAATCTGGGCCAACGGACATGGACTTCCAATCCTACCAGTACGGGATGAGACCGCCGGTTCGCGCTTTGCGCTCATTTGGAACGCGCAAGACGGAGCGCGCCGCGCCCTTTGCGCTTTTTTGGAACGCGCAAGACGGAGCGCGCCGCGCCCTTTGCGCTCATGAGGAAGCAGGGGGCGTAGGGGCCGAGGCCATCGTTTCGCGAGGGACGACGTAGAACGCGAATTCCTTGAAGCACTGAAAAGCCTTGTGAAGGTGGACGGGGTCGAGCGGTTTCTCGATGTAGCAATCGGGGTGCAGGCCCTCATATTTTAGGGCTTCCGTTTCCATACGGCTACCCGTTAAAACGACGACGGGAATATCGCGGAGCGCGGCGTCGCGCTTCATCTCCAGGAACACTTCATAACCGTCCAGCTTGGGCATGCGGGTGTCGAGAAACACGAGGTCGGGGCGACAGTTGTCGCGAAATTCGCCTTGCCGGCGGAGCCAGGCGAGGCAGGCTTCCCCATCGGGGACGGTGGAGATCTGATTTGCGACTCCCAATTCCTTGAAGCTTTCGACCAGGTAGACCATGTCGGCCGGATTATCTTCGGCGGTGAGGATTTCTATGGGCTTAACGATTAATTGTTCTGTCATTTGCCCCCCCATACGTTCCGAGTCCGAGAATGATTGTAGCGCCAAATTCGCGATTTCGCCACCGGGATCTTGAGGTGGGCGGGGCGCCGGTTGCGGCCGTGAGGGACAGGCGCGGGCGGCGGACGGCGCGGGAATCGCAGTAAGCTCGAAGGGATGAACCGGCGACAGTTTTTTGGATGCGGCGCGCTTGGCGCGGCGGCGTTTCGAATGGGTGGGAAGGCGTCCGCGGCGAAGAAGGGCGTGCGCGAGGAGAGGATCGGGGTTTCGACCTGGAGCTTCCATGAACTGTTTACGGCGCCGAAGACGCCGATGACGGCGCTGGAATTTCCGGCGGCGATGGCGGACAGATATCAGGTGCATAGCCTGGAGATTGTGGCTCCGCATTTTGAATCGACGACGCTCGCGTATCTGGCGGAGTTGAAGCGGAAGTTGGACGATTCGCATTCGCGGGTGGTGAATATTCCGGTGGACATTAAGGAACTGGAGCAGGGCGGAGGGTTGTCGGATCCGGAAGAGGGGATTCGCGATCAGGCGATCGCGGGATGC
>VFSW01003173.1_pt1 | contig 24646 bp, 18 predicted proteins | sample 5358111 | NCBI WGS metagenome assembly VFSW01 (sample SAMN11554181, study PRJNA540505) | mine drainage metagenome | isolation source: sediment from site ElyBrook_90M | place: USA: Ely Copper Mine, Vershire, VT | collected 2017
GCAAGCCGCTGGAGCCGCACCCGCTGTTCAAGGCCTTCATCGGCGCGGCGTACGCTTACCGGAGCCGGCGCCTGGCGCCGCTGGCGCGGCAGGCGGAAGCGGAGTTTGCACGAGAGGATTGAGGGCGCAGCGCGTCCTCGGCCCACGTCTACATCTTCGCCCCATCGCCGTCGATTCCGTAGTAAATCCCGAGCCCCGGGCCAAAGTCGATTCTCGATTCCGTGTCCTCATCGTTGAGGGTATCTCGCCATTCGCGATAAGGGAATCTGCCCTGGCGCTCCGGTAAGATAAGACTCTCCGCTCCCTGGTTTCCACTCCAGCTTGACGCGGGCTGTCCATGCCGGCCGCTGGAGCCGCTTCAAGGCCTACACCGGCGCGGCTTACGCTTACCGGAGCCGGCGCCTGGCCGCCCTTGCCTTATCGGTCTTCATCGGCGTTGATCGGCGGCCCATCTAAAGTCTGGCCGCGGATCGAACCGCCTCAGGCCGCGCACTCCCCGCGTCCAAGCTGCAGCGAGAAATCCTGGTCGTCGCCCCAGTCCTGATAGATCTCCGGGTGCAACTCCGCGGGCCGCGCCAGGTCGCTGGTGAGCTGCCGGAAGGTCTCCACCCCGTGGCGCATGACGTACTGCCGGAACGTCTCGCCGGGCGCGCGGTGGGCCGTGTAATGGTCCAGCACGCGGGTGACGGCCTCCGGCGCCAGGCGCGCCGGCACGCTCTGCACGGCCAGCCCGAAGCGCAGGATGCCTTCCTCGTCGCCGCCGCCGCCCAGCAGCATCTGGTAGTACGGAATCTCCCGGCCGCCGATCTTGCGCGCGTTGCCGTAGAAGCCGAAGGCGGCGATCCAGTGCTGCCCGCAGGAGTTCGGGCAGCCGCTCACCTTGATGGATAGCGCGCGCACCAGCGGGTCGTGATAATGCCGCACGGCATCCTGGAGCGCCCTGCCCAGGTTCATGGACTTGGTCAGCGCCAGGTTGCAGGAATACGCTCCGGGGCAGGTGGTCACGTCGCCGATCTCGCGCGCGCCGGCGGCATCCAGTCCGAGATCCGCCAGCGCCGCATGCACCGCCCGCAGCCGCGCCAGCGGCACGAAGCCCAGCAGAATATTCTGATCGATGCCGAAACGCAGCAGGCCGTCGCCGGCATCCGCCGCCAGTCCGGCCAGCCCGCGCATCTGATCGCTGCTCAGGTTGCCCTGGTCCACGCGCACCAGCGCCGCCGCGTACCCCGTCTGCCTCTGGTGCACGATGTTGGTCTCGTGCCAGCGGTCGTAACGCGCATCGCCGGTTCCGGCCGCGCCGGCCACCGGCAGCAGCGCCCCCTGCCCCAGCGGCGGCGGATGGGATTGATGTCCGCCGAATCCCTCGGGCACCAGTTCGGGCCAGGGGATACCGCCGTTCTCGATGATATCGGCATACTCCCGTTCGATCCGCTCGCGCAGCCAGTCGACGCCGCGCTCGCGCAGCACGAACTTCAGGCGCGCCTTGTTGCGGTTCTCCCGGTTGCCGTATTGGTTGAAGACGCGAACCACGGCCTCGCAGCGCTGGAGCAGGCGCTCCTCGGGCAGGAATTCGTCCAGCAGTTGGGCTTCGGTGGGCAGCGGGCCCAGGCCGCCGCCGATCAGCACGCGGAACCCCCGCCGGCCGCCGCGCACCGCCGCGCGCAGCCCGATATCGTTGATCGCGCCGGCGATGCAATCGTCGTGCCGGCAGCCGTCGAACGCGATTTTGAATTTGCGGGGCAGGTTGGCGGTCAGGTCCTTACGCAGAAATGCGTAAGCCACGCGCTGGGCGTAGGGCCGCACGTCGAAGACTTCGTCGCGGCCGAGTCCGGCCAGGGGGCAGGCGGTGACGTTGCGCACCGTGTTGTAGCAGGCCTCCCGGTTGGTGAGTCCGGCGTCGGCCAGCATGTGCATCAGGTCCGCCACCCGCGCCAGCGGCACGAAGTGAAACTGGATGTTCTGGCGCGTGGTGATGTGCCCCTTGCCGCCGGCGAAAGCGTCGCTGACGCGCGCGAGTTGGTCCATCTGCGCGGCCGTCAGCAGCCCGCCCGGGACCTTGCAGCGCACCATCTGCACGCCGGGTTGGCGTTGTCCGTAAATGCCATGCTTCAGGCGAAAAGGGCGGAATTCGTCTTCCGGAATGGCGCCCGCCAGGAAGGCTTCCGCCTTGCGCCGGAATGTCTCGATCTCCTGCCGGACCAGCGCATCGTGACGCCGTTCCAGGTCCTCGCGGGCCGCCAGGGTGTCCTCCATCAGGGTTGCCATACCAGATCTCCCTATTGCCTATAGAGATTAGCATGAATCCCAAAGCGATGCAACAAACCGCGGATCAACGATAGGCTATGGAGCAAGTCACCGGCATCGGAGGTCTCTTCTTCCGGACGCGCCGTGCGGTGCGCGCCTGAAACTCGAAAGAGGACATCCGCGTCGAGTATTCAGGCGTTCGCTTGGGCGCCGGCTATCCAATCAAAGCGGCGTTATCCGCGGCGGTACCGGAATGCAAGTACCATAAAAGGAGTTGGTGCTATGAACGTCCGCGCTGCGCATTGGTTCACGCCCGCCATTCTCGTTGTTCTCTATTCCGTCCCGGCCGCGCCGCAGTCATTGCCGTCCGGCGATGAGGTCACCTTCAAGGCCGAAACCAACCTGGTGCTCGTGCCGGTGGTGGTGCGCGATGCCGCGGGAGATGCTGTCGGCGGACTGCGTAAGGAAGATTTCCAGCTCTTCGACAACGGCAAAGCGCAGCCCATCGCGAGTTTCACCGTCGAGGAAACATCCGGGCAGGTCGCCGAGGACAGAAACCTGGCGGGAAACGCGCCGCTACGCGGCAGCACCGCGGGGTCCGCCGCACCGGCGCAAGCCGCGCCCATGGTCGTCCCCGATCATTTCGTGGCGCTGTTACTGGACGATCAGCACTTTAAGATTGGCAATCCGGACCCCCCGCCAGGCTACGTCGGAGACGTCGGCGACCTGTGGTACGCGCGGGACGCCGCTCTGAAGCTGTTGAACACTCTGCAGCCCGCCGACCGCGTGGCCATTTTCACGACGTCGGGCGATTTGACGCTCGATTTCACCGCCGACCGGGCCAAGCTCCGCGAAGCGCTATCCAAACTTCGGCCCGGTAAGCCGGTTCTCCCGACGGTCGCTGGGTCCGGCCTCGCCGCGCGGGAGATCGAAAACCAAACGCGGGATGCCGTAATGCGGAGCCAGGATGTGGTGCGGCGAATGTCCTTTCTTCCGGGCCGGCGGACGATGGTATATATCTCGCCCGGTTTGCTGCTGTATGGGAGTGAATTGCCCGAAACCATGCAGTTGATTGACAGCGCCATCCGCTCCCGCGTGGTCATCAACAGCCTCGACGCGCGCGGTCTCGCTATAAACCGGAACGGGATTTTCCAGGAGTTTCAGGCGCGTGTGACCGACGGCACCGGGGGCACTTACATCCGCGACACCAACGATATCGACGGCGCGGTACGCCGCCTTGCCGCAACACCGAAGTACATTTATGTTCTGGGCTTCCCACCGGATTCGGTCAAGGCGGACGGCAGCTTCCATAAGTTGACGGTGAAGCTCCCGAACGGACACAAACTCGACCTCCAGGCCCGCAAAGGCTACTATGCCCCGGGCGGCCGGCAAGCGGCGCAAAAGGCCAAACAAGCGGCCGCCGCGGACACGGCCGAGGTTCCCCGGCTGAGCGCGGCGGAAACCAGTGAGGTGGCGCGGGCCCTGGGTATCGCCACCACCGCGGCGCCGTCCGCCGTGGCTCCCAGGAACGACGAGATTGTGACCCGTGACGAGCCCGCTGTTTTCAAGGTTCAGACTAACCTGGTGGAGGTCCCGGTGATTGCGCGCGACCGCGCGGGACACGCGGTCGGGAATCTTCGCCAGGAGAACTTTCGGGTTTATGACAAGGGCAAGCGGCAGGAGATTACTAAGTTCTCGGTGCAGCAGAGCGCCGCGGCGGCGGGAGCGGCGGAACATCCGCGGGCGGCGCTGCCCGGACCGGCGCAGGCGGCTGCTCCACCCAACCCCGCCGGCCGTTTCATCGCCTTCGTGTTCGACGACCTGCACCTGCGGTTCGCGGACCTGCCGCAGGTGCGCGAGGCCGTCCGCCGCTATCTTCGTTCCTCGGTGCAGCCGGATGACCGCATCGCCGTGCTGACTACTTCCGGCAAGATCCGCGTCGACCTCACCGCCAAGGCCGCGGATCTGGATGCGGCGCTCGAAAAGATTGTTCCCAATCCGCTGACTCCTTCCGCGCTGCGCGCTTGTCTGTACATCAGCTATTCCCAGGCCGTCCAGATCGCGCAGCAGGTCTCGCTGCATCCTTTCCTCGACGATCTCCCCCGATCCGTGGCGCTCAAGACGGCCAACTTCGATGCCGCGCAATGTCTGCCCGGAATGGATGCGAGGTCGGTCTTCGACACCACCGTCGAAGAGGTCCGCCAGGCTTACTACAACGGCGAGCAGGAGACGCGCGCCGTGATGGGAGCGCTCCGGAGTCTGGTACGGCGCCTGGCCGTGTTGCCCGGACAACGCACGGTTATCCTGGTTTCTCCGGGCTTCTTTGTCTCGCCTGAATTGCAAAACCTGGGGTCGGACCTGGTTGCCCAGGCAATTCGCTACAAGGTGCTGATCAACACCATCGATGCCCGCGGAGTCTGGACCGATCCCAGCTTCGACGCCAGCCGGACCGGCGGCCCGCCTCCGGCGGACGTCGTCACGTTCCGGCAAATGGATGCCGGCGTGGCGGCCGACGAGCTGATCGCGCTGGCGCAGGATACCGGCGGCACGGTCCACCAGAATAATGACTTCAATGGCGCCGTCCGCCAGTCGGCCGCCGCGCCTGAGTATCTCTACGTGCTGGGCTTTGCGCCGCAAGACCTGAAGCTGGACGGCAGCTTCCACACGTTGAAAGTCACGGTGAACTCCCCGGAAAAAGTAACTCTGCAGGTGCGCCGCGGATACTGGGCGGCCAGGCAGGCGGAAGACGAAGTGGCGGTTGCCGGCAAGGAGATCGAGAACGCCGTGTTTTCGCGCGACGAGATCCACAGCCTGCCCGTGGACATGCACACGCAGGTTACCGCCGCTGGCGGCCAGGCCACGCTCGGCGTGCTCACCAGCGTGGATCTCAAGCAGATCCACCTGCGCAAGGTGGACGACCGCAACCGCAACGATCTGACCATTGTGGCGGCGCTGTTCGATACCAACGGCAACTTCATCGCCGGCACGCGCAAGGTCATGCAGCTCCGCCTGCGCGACGAAACCGTGCGCGGACTGGAGCAGAAGCCCCCCACGGTGATCGCCATGGATTTCGGCGTGAAGGCCGGCGCGTACCTGGTGCGGCTGGTAGTGCGCGACACCGAAAGCGGGCAGATGACCGCGGAGAACGCGGCCGTGCGGGTTCCATAGATAGAGGTTACTCATGCGTATCACTCTCTTACTGGTTCTAATGTTGACCGCGGGCGCGCCGGCCCAGGAACAGCCCGGCGCCACGTTTAAGTCCGGCGTGACCATGATCCAGGTTCCCGTGGTGGTGCGCGACCGCGACGGCCGCGTGGTGGGCAACCTGGAGAAGAACGACTTCCAGCTTTTCGACAACGGCAAGCGGGTCGAGATCGCCACCTTCGCGGTGGAGACCCCGGGCGCCCGGACCGCGCCCGACCGTTCCCTGCCCCAGGGCGGAGCGGCCGGCGCGCCGGCGGCGGGGGCCGCGGCAACGGACATTCCCGAGCGCTTCACCGCCTACTTCTTCGACGATGTATCCATCGGCCTCGTCGATCTGACGCGCATCCGCGAGGCGGTGGTGCGGCAGCTTGGCGCATTGCAGCCGGGCGACCGCGCCGGCATTTTCACCACTTCGTGCCACCTGATGCTGGATTTCACCAACGACCGCGCGCAGCTACAGGAGACGGCCTCGCGCCTGGCCTTCGCGCCGCCGCACATGTGCCGGGTCTCGCGAGCCCAGGTGCTGCAGGTGGAGGTTTTGAATAACCTGATCCGGCGCATGTCCACTTTGCCGGCGCGGCGCGAAATCATCCTGGTCTCGCCCGGCTTCTGGGTGGGCCACGACCGTTCCTTTGAAGCGGTCGATCTGATTGACGCCGCCATCCAGGCCAAGGTAGTGATCCACACGCTGGATACCGGCGGGGCCACGGACCGCACCGGGACCGGCGGCGGATCGCGCGATCCGCGCATGGGCGGCGGACTGGCCCCCAGCGGCGTGTCCTATGCCCCCGACCCCACGCTGCCGCTGGTGCTGCTCGACCTTTCCCACGGAACGGGGGGCGCCTACGTGACGGGGAACGATTTCGCCGTCAACTTCCGCCAGTTGGCCACTCCCGAGAGTCACTACGTGCTGGGCTTCCTCCCCACCGGGAAGGCGGACGGCCGCCTGCACCAGTTGAAGGTGAAGCTGGCCAAGGCGGGCAAGCTGACGGTTGAGGCCCGGCGCCAGTATGTCGCCGCGCGGGGCCAGGAGTAAGCGCGCGCCGCCGGCCGCTACTGGTTGTCGAGCAGGCGCTGCTTCAATTTCGCCACGTCCAGGCTGCAGAACGTGGGCCGCAGTCCGCGGCGCGCCGCCGCCCGCCCATCGTTGCCGAACTCCATGTACTCCCCGGACGCGGCCGTGAACGCGGGCCAGCGCGCCAGGCCCGCGCCGTTGGGGCCGCCGGTCTTGGCGAAGTTGGTCCAATAGCTTTCCATGGCTGCCGCCAGGCCGTCGTCCAACTTTTGGAAAGGCAGCCAGCTCCATACCGGGCTGCGCAGCGCGCCGAACACATAAGGGAGTTCCAGGCTATGGAACGATCCCAAATCGCGCTCTCCCGCGCCGGGTATGGAACGCAGGAACTGGTACACGTAGGCGCGCCGCCCCGCCGCCGCGTGCAGAGTGGCCATGGCGGCCGCCGGACAGGTCATCAGCGCATCGTTCAGCCACTCGTCGGCGGCGGCCGTGCGCCCCGTGCGGGCGTCGATCAGGTACATCGCCGTAGCCAGCGCGGCCATGCCTCCATAAGAAATCCGCAGTGTCTTCTTGGCGCCTTCGCCGGCCGCGGCGGAACTTCCGGACGCGCCGCGAAAGACGCTGGCCTCCCGCCCGTTATTGCCGATCATCACGTCCACCGGCAGTTCCGCGCCATCGGCGAAAACGCGCTGGGGCGTTCGCGGCAGCACCCACCCGTCCAGGACGAAGCCGGGATCGGGTTCCTGAAGGGCGGCTCGCGCGGCCGCGGCCAGGATGGCCTCGGCGGGGAGCGCTCGCAGCTTCTCGACGCCGCCCGGATGTCCGCTCAAAGCCAGCGCGGCCACCCGCTCGCCAAAGCGCTTCGCGCGCGCCAGACCGTAGGCATAACCGATGCCCAGCACCGGACCGCTCTCCATGATCGCGCGCTGAAACAATCCGGCGGCCAGCGGGGAACACATCAGCATGCCGGTGTCGATGGCGCCCGCCGACTCGCCGAAGACCGTGACCCGCGCGGGATCGCCGCCAAAGCGGGCAATGTTGCCGCGCACCCAGCGCAACGCCGCGATCTGATCCAGCAATCCATAGTTCCCCGACGAGTGGCGCGGCGATTCGCGCGTCAGGTCCGGATGCGCGAAGAAGCCCAGCGGACCGAGGCGGTAGTTGATGGTCACCACCACCACGCCGCGTCGGGCCAGGTCGGCGCCGTCGTACCCCAATTCGCTCCCGCTGCCGATCCGGTTGGACCCGCCATGGATCCAGACCATCACCGCGTGGGGCTGCGTTGCAGGCCATTCCGGCGTCCAGATGTTCAGGTACAGGCAATCCTCGGAAACGTTCCAGCGCGGCATGGGATAGGTCGCGCCGTAGCGCCGCGCCAGGGGCGCCAGGAAAGCGCCGGTGCCGGCGGGGTTCTGCACGCACGCCGCGGAATAGCGGGTGGCATCGCGCACGCCGCGCCAGGGTTTGACGGGTAGCGGTTCGCGCCAGCGCAGATCGCCCACCGGCGGCGCGGCGAAGGGCACGCCCTTGAAAACCGCGCCGGGCGCGGCCGCATATCCGCGCACCACGCCGTCCGCCAGGCTGGCCTCGGGCTCCTGCCCGGCGAACGCGGGCCACAACAATCCGGCGGCGAGCCAGCCCAGGCGCCTAGACACTCGCGCCGCGCTCCTTGTGCCCGCCGAACTGGTAGCGCATCGCCGAAAGCAGCCGGTCGGCGAAATCCTCCTCGCCGCGGGAGCTGAAGCGCTGGTACAGCGCCGCGCTCAACACCGGGGCGGGAGCGGATTCCTCGATGGCCGCCATGATGGTCCAGCGGCCCTCGCCGGAATCGGACACCCGCCCGGAGAAGCCGGCTAAATCGGGCTGCTCGGTCAGGGCGATGGCGGTCAGGTCCAGCAGCCACGACGCGATCACGCTGCCGCGGCGCCAGACCTCGGCGATGTCCGCCAGCGGCAGGTCGTACTGATAGTCTTCCGCGTGGCGCAGCGGCGCGGTTTCGGCGTCGGCGCTGCGGCTTTGCTTCCCCACATTGGCGTGCTTGAGAATGTTCAGGCCTTCGGCGTAGGCGGCCATCAGGCCGTACTCGATGCCGTTGTGCACCATCTTGACGAAGTGGCCCGCCCCGGCCGGACCGCAATACAAATAGCCCTCCTCGGCGGTGCCCGCGGTCTTGTCCCGCCCGGGCGTCGCCGGCGCGCTGCCGCGGCCGGGGGCCAGCGTCTTGAAGATCGGATCGAGATGCCGCACCACTTCGGGTTCGCCGCCGATCATCAGGCAGTAGCCGCGCTCCAGCCCCCAAACGCCCCCGCTAGTGCCCACATCCACGTAGGCGATGCCCTTGGCCTTCAGTTCCGCGGCGCGGCGGATGTCGTCCACGTAATAGGAATTGCCGCCATCGATCACCATGTCGCCGCTTTCCATGCGCGCCGAAAGCTCCGCCAGCGTGCCATCCACGGCCGCCGCGGGAACCATCAACCACGCGGCGCGCGGCGGCTCCAGCATCTTCAGAAAATCGTCGAGCGTCAGGGCGCCCGCCGCGCCTTCCTTCGCCATCGCGTCGACGTTGGCTTCATCCCGGTCCCACACCACGCACTGGTGTCCGCCGCGCATCAGCCGGCGCACCATGTTGGCGCCCATGCGGCCCAATCCGATCATCCCAAGTTGCATCTATGGTTCCCTCCTGGTGCTCTGGTAAGCGAAGTTCGCTTCCGCGATAATCTGCTTCAGCGGCGCCCCGGATTCCCGCGCGATGCGCCGGCAGTCCTCGTATTCCGGCGCGTAAGCCCCTTCGCCGGCCACCTTCATGCGCACCTTGCCGTGCGGCGTTTCCACATCCACCCAGTGCCGCGCCTGCACGCGGCGCTCGGCGCTGTACATACGCAATCCCAGCGTGGACGTTTCCGCGAAAATGGTGGCCGCCAGCGCCTCGCGGTCTTCCGGGCGCGCCAGCACGCGCAGCAGCGTGCCCGGCCGTCCCTTCTTCATCTGGATGGGTTGCAGGGTCACATCCAGCGCCCCTTGTTCCAGCAGGCGGTCCATGGCGTAAGCCAGAATCTGCGGGTTCAGATCGTCGATGCCGGCTTCCAGGACGGCGATAGTGGTGGCCTCCGCGGCGCCCGTTTCCGTGCCCAGCATCACGCGCAGCACGTTGGCGCGGTCCGGAAAATCGTGGCCGCCCGCGCCGTAACCCGCGGCGGCGATGCGCAACGGCGGCAGCGCGCCGAAGTCGCGGGCCAGCGTGACGGCCAGCGCCGCACCGGTCGGCGTGGTCAGCTCCACGGCCGGCCCGTCGGAATAGACCGGCTTGCCGCGCAGCAGGGCGGCGGTGGCCGGCGCGGGCGCCGGCAGCACTCCATGCGCCGTGCGGACCGTGCCGCCGCCCACGTTGAGCGGCGAAGAAACAATAGCGTCCACGCCCAGCAACTCCAAAGCCACGCAGGCGCCCACGATATCCGCGATGGAATCGGCCGCGCCCACTTCGTGGAAATGCACGCGTTCCACCGGCACCTGGTGAACCGCCGCCTCCGCCTCGCCCAGCCGCTGGAACACCGCCGCGGCGTTCTGTTTGGCGAGCTCCGGCAGCGCTCCGCGTTCGATCATCTTCAGGATGTGCGCGAGGTGACGGTGCGCCTGCTGTTCCGCGGCCGTCACGTGGAACTTGGTGGCGCCGATGCCGCAACGCTTGACCCGTTCGAACGAGAGCGCCGCGCCGGTATCAAGCGAGGCCAGCGCATCTATGATGGCGGCCTGGTCCGCGCCGGCATCCGCCAGCGCGCCCACCAGCATATCGCCGCTGATCCCGGAGAAGGCGTCCAGATAGCAAAGCAAAGCCACGATCTCTCCATTATGCCTCCCCCGAGCACAGCCGCCGTCCCGTCCGGTACAATAATCAGGAAATGTCTCGATTGCTGTTCTGTTGCACTTTTTTGGCGGCTTCGCTCTTCTGCGCTCCCGCCACACCGGACAAGACCGCGGAGAAGCCCACGGAGAAGAAATCCGCCTTCGACAAGCCCACCTTTGAAGCCTATGTGCGGCACCTGAACGTCTGGGGACCGCAGATCAAAGTGGACGTTTCCGACCCCAAGCCGTCGGATATGCCCGGCTTCTCCACGGTGTCCGTACACGCCTCGGCCGGCCAGGCCAGCGCCGACGTCGACTACTACGTTTCCAAGGACGGCCAGAAGATCGTGCAGGGGAACGTTTACGATATCGCGCAGAACCCGTTCAAGGCGGATCTCGACAAGCTCAAGACCGATCTGCAGCCCAGCTTCGGCACCCCGGGCGCGCCGGTGGTGCTGGTGGAGTTCAGCGATTTTGAATGCCCGGTCTGCAAGGAAGAAGCCAAGATGCTGCGCGACAACCTGCTGAGCACCTATCCCACGCAGGTGCGCATGTACTTCCAGGAGTTCCCCATCGATCAGCTTCACCCGTGGGCCCGCGCGGCGGCCATTGCCGGCCGCTGTATCTTCCGCCAGAACGCCGCGGCTTTCTGGGACTATCACGACTGGATCTTCGCCCACCAGGAAGAGATCACGCCCGGCAATGTGAAAGACAAGATCCTGGAGTTCGCCAAGGGCAAATCCATCGACACGCTGCAACTGGCCCGCTGCATGGACAACCGGGAAACCGAGGCGGAAGTGAACAAATCGCTGGCGGCCGGCAAGGATGTGGGGGTGGGCGCGACGCCCACCCTGTTCGTCAACGGCCGGCGGGTGGTGGGGCGGGTGGATTGGCCCACGCTGCGCGGCATCATCGATTACGAAATCGACTATCAGAAGGTCGCCCATAACGCCGGCGAAAACTGCGGCTGCGAGATCACCTTACCCGCTCCGAAGTTGAAATAGGAACCCATTCATGAAGCTCTTTCAACGCGCGCTGTGGAGCGCCGCCGTGTGCTCCTGCGCTATTGCCGCATTGCCCGGCGCGACTCCGGCCACCATCGACCCGAATCTGTACCTGGAGGACGTGAAGTTCCTGGCCTCGCCCAATCTGAAAGGACGCGGCACGGGCACGCCGGAGTTGGAGAAGGCCGCCGCCTTCATTGCCGCCAAATTCCGCGCCTTCGGATTGCAGCCGCCGCCGGGCAGCAAGAGTTACTACCAGGCCTTCAGCGTCACCACCAATGCCAGGCTCGGTCCCAACAACCATTTCGCCTACGAGGCGGCCGGCACGCGCGTGAAGCTGGTCCCGCGCGAGGATTTCCTGCCCTTCAATTTTTCCGCGCGCGACAAGATGAGCGGAGCGGTGGTCTTCGCCGGATACGGCATCACCGCGCCGGAGTACAACTACGACGATTACCAGGGCATCGACGCGGCCGGCAAGATCGTGCTCCTGCTGCGCCACGAGCCCCAGGAGTTCGACGACAAGAGCGTGTTCGCAGGCAAAATCTACACCCAGCACGCGCAGTTGTTCAGCAAGGCCAGCAACGCCAAAATGCATGGCGCGCGCGGCGTGATCTTCGTGAACGACCGCGCCGCCCACCCCGGGGACGCCGATGAACTCGAAAAGTTCGCGGGCGAAGCCGGCCCCAACGACGCCGGCATCCCGTTCGTGCAGGTGCGCTACAACATCGCCGAGCGCTGGTTCGCGGTGGCGGGCAAGGACCTGGACGAGATTCAGAAAGGCATCGACAAGGACCTCCACCCGCGATCGTTCGCCTTCCCCGATTCGCTCCAGGTGGAGGCCAACGTGGACGTCGAGCGCGTGGTCAAGACCGTGCACAACGTGGCCGGGTACCTGCCGGGCGACACCGGTGAGTATGTCGTCATCGGCGCGCACTACGATCATTTGGGCCTGGGCGGACAGTATTCGCTGGCGCCCTCGCTGACCGGCACGATCCATCCCGGCGCCGACGACAACGCCTCCGGCGCCGCCGGCGTCATCGAACTGGCGCGCTGGTTCGCCGCGCAGCCCAAACAGAAACGCGGCATCCTGTTTTTGGCCTTCGCGGGCGAGGAGCTGGGGCTGCTGGGTTCCAGCTTCTACGTCAACCACCCCGAACTGCCGCTCAGCCAGGACGTGGCCATGATCAACATGGACATGATCGGCCGCGTGCGCGACGGCAAGCTGTTCATCGGCGGCGTGGGCACCGGCACCACCTTGCGCAAGCTGGTGGAGGATGCCGCTCCCAGGTACAGCCTGCGCATCGATTATTCCGACGCCGGCTATGGGTCCAGCGACCACACCTCCTTCACCGCCAAGCAGGTGCCGGTGCTGTTCTTCTTTTCCGGGCTGCACGCCGACTATCACAAGCCCAGCGACACCTGGGACAAGATCGACGCGCCCGATGCGGCCCGCGTGCTGCAGTTGGTCGCGGAGGTGGGTGAGGACCTGCGCGAGGCGCCCGAACGGCCGCAATTCGTGCGCGTGAAGGAACCCGAACACTCGGGCGACATGGCCGGTTCCTCCGGGCATTCCGGATATGGCCCGGATTTCGGCAGCATTCCGGATTTCGGCGAGGGCGTCAAAGGCGTCAAGTTCGCCGACATTCGTGAGGGCTCTCCGGCGGCCAAAGCCGGCCTGAAAGCCAACGACATCCTGGTGGAATTCGACGGCAAGCCTATTCAGAATCTCTACGATTTCACCTACGCCCTGCGCGCCAAGAAGCCGGGCGACGAAGTGATGGTGAAGGTGCTGCGCAACGGCGCACCGGTGGAAGCCAAGGTCCTGCTCACCAAACGGAAGTGAACTATGCTGTGTAAGCCACGCCTGGCCGCCGCGCCGCTGATCGCGCTGACCGCCGCTTGTTTGCAGGGCCAACCCCTGGTGCTCGGCCGCGGAGCCGGCAACATCGCGCTGGAAGCCTACGCGCCGAATATCGTCCGCGTCACGCTGAGCCTCTCGAAGGAGCAGGCCGCGGCCGGGCCGGGCTACGGATTCACGGCGCAGCCCGATGCGCGCGGATGGCGGCGCCAGGGCGACACCTACCGCTCGCCGCGCCTGGCCGTCACCGTGGAGCCGGATCGCCCGGGCACGCCCCTGCCTACCCAACTGGACATTGCCAGGTTCTTCAACGGTTCCACCCCAGGGGCGCACATCACCGTGACTGGCGCGGATGGCAAGACCCTGGTGGAAATGACCGACTGGTCCATGTCCGTGCCCAACTACAAGGACGGCAACGCCGGCGTGCTGCACGACCGCCGCGCCTCGGACGCCGACTTCCACCAGGTGGGCGCGACCTTCGCCTCGCCGGCCGACGAGCATTATTACGGCCTGGGCCAGAACCAGGAGGGCTTCCTGGATCATCGCGGCCACGTGGTGGATTGCCGCCACAATTACACCGCCCCCGGCGGTCCCAGCGTGTGCGTACCGTTCGTGGTCACCAACCGCGGCTACGGCCTGATTTGGGACAACCCCTCCCGTACCGTCGTCGAGCCGGGCTTCAACGAGCAGACCCGGTGGACCTCGGACGTGGGCGATCGCGTGTCCTACTTCGTGATCGCGGGCCGCACCACCGACGAGATCTACGCCGGATACCGCCTGCTGACCGGCGCCACTCCCATGCTGCCCAAGGCCGCCTATGGCTACATCCAGTGCAAACAGCGGTACAGCTCGCAGGAGGAAGTGCTGACAGTGGCCAGGGGCTACCGCTCGCGGCATCTGCCCGCCGACGTGATGGTGGTGGACTGGTTCTATTGGACCCGCATGGGCCAGATCGACATGGACCCCGCCCGCTGGCCCGATCCCGCGGCCATGAACCGCCAGCTTCACGACATGGGCTTTCAGACCATGATCAGCGTGTGGCCGCGCTTTGTGCCGGGCACGCGTTATTACGACAGCCTGCTGCAAAAGGGCTGGTTCGAGCACCTGGCCGATGGCACGCCCACCAACGGTTTGCCCTACGACCGCGCCGGCTCCGACATCGACACCACCAATCCCGAAGCCGCGCGCTGGTATTGGGAAACCATTCGCGACAACATCCTGAGCCTGGGCTTCGACGCCCTGTGGATGGATGAGACCGAGCCCGACCTGCCGCCCAACGGCAGCTACTTCCACATTGGGCCGGGCACGCGCTACTTCAATCTCTACCCGCTGTTTCACACCGCGGCCATCTACGACGGTTTCCGGCGCGACACCGCGCATCGCGCGCTGATTCTTTCCCGCGACGCGTATCTGGGCGCGCAGCGCAACGGAACCATGTTCTGGTCCTCGGACATTTATCCCACCTGGGACACCCTGCGCCGCCAGATCCCCACGGGACTGGACTTCGCCGCCTCCGGCATGGCGTATTGGACCAACGACATCGGCGGCTGGCAGTATCTGCCCGCCGAGCACCACCCGGCCCATCCGCCGCTGCTCGACCCGCGCGACGCGCGCGACAACGTGGGCGGTTACGACGACTATCCGGAGCTGTACACGCGCTGGTTCGAGTATGCCGCCTTCCTCCCCATCTTCCGCGCGCACGGCAGCCGCAAATCCAACGAAGTGTGGTCGTACGGCAAGGCCGCCGAGCCGATTCTGGAAAAGTACCTGAAGCTGCGTTACCAGCTCCTGCCGTATATTTACTCGATCGCCTACCGCACCCACGAAACCGGCGCGCCGTACATGCGCGCGCTGTTCATGGACTTTCCGGACGATCCGCGGGCGGGCGGCGTGCGCGACGAGTACATGTTCGGTCCGGCGTTTCTGGTCGCGCCTGTAACCGAGCAGGGCGCCGCCGGCCGCGCCGTCTACCTGCCGGCGGGGACGGACTGGTACAACTACTGGACCAACGCGCGCGTGCGCGGCGGACAGACCATTCAGGCCGCCGCGCCCATCGGGACGCTGCCGCTGTTCGTGCGCGCCGGATCCCTGGTGCCGCTGGGCGAGCCGGTCCTGAGCACCAACGAAACGCAGAAACTGGCCAAGGTGCGCGTGTACCCGGGCGCGGACGCGGACTTCACCCTGTATAACGACGACGGCAAGACCTACGCCTACGAAAACGGCGCATCCAGCATCACGCGCCTGCACTGGAGCGACTCCGCGCACCGCCTCAGCCACGAAGGCGCGCCCTTGTGGCCCGGCTCGAACAACGAAATCCTGGAAGTGATCGGGCGCTGAGAAAGGGGGACCCATGACAAGCGATGGGAATCTGTGCGTGCAACACGAGGGACCGGCGGCCATCGTCACGCTGAACCGTCCTCAGCGGCGCAATGCATTGTCGCTGGAGCTGATGCTGGAACTGATCTCCTGTCTCGACGCCATCGGGCGGGACCGCGCCGTGCGCGCCGTGATCCTGGCGGCGGCCGGCAAGGTCTTCTGCTCGGGGCACGATCTCTCCGGGATGACCGGGCGCGATATCAACGAATACCGCCGCCTCTTCGACGTGTGCAGCGACCTGATGATGAAAATCCAGGCCATCCCGCAGCCGGTGATCGCGGAAGTGCAGGGCGTGGCCACCGCCGCGGGCTGCCAGTTGGTGGCCGCCTGCGACCTCGCCATCGCCTCGGAGCAGGCTGCCTTCGCCACCCCCGGCGTGCGCATCGGCCTGTTCTGCACCACGCCGATGGTCGCCCTCAGCCGCGCCGTGGGGCGCAAGCGCGCGCTGCAGATGCTGCTGACCGGCGAAATGGTGGACGCGGCCACGGCCGCGGACTGGGGCCTGATCAACCGCGTGGCGCCCGCGGCCGATCTGCGCGCGGAAACGCTCGCGCTGGCCACCCGCATCGCCGCCGCCAGCCCCTTCACTGTCTCGCTCGGGAAGCAGGCCTTCTACACCCAGATCGATCTGGATCAGCCCAAAGCCTACGCTTACGCCAAGGAAGTCATGTCCATGAATTCCCTGGCGGACGACGCCCAGGAAGGCATTACGGCATTTCTCGAAAAACGCGCGCCCTGCTGGGCCGGCAGATAACCGCCTATCCCCAGTTATCGGCGATCCACTAACCTTCCGCAACGTTATCCGTTACGCGGAGTACTTTGGTAGGCTTGCCGCCGGCGCCTCCACCGGGTTATCCAGGTACCAGAGACTGGATTAAAGTGCCTGAGAAGAGAAAAGAGGCGCGCCGCTTTACCAATGCCATGTTCGCCGTTTCGTGGCAGGATGCGCGCGGCCAGAACCGCGCTCTGCGGGCGCGCGGGCTGAACATCTCCAAGTCCGGCATGCGCATCGAGGCCAACGAGGAGATCAATCCCGGGGCGCCCGTCAGCGTGCAGGCGGAGCGCCACGAACTCAGCGGCAAGGCCATGGTCCGCAACTGTTCGCGCCGCGGATCGAACTACGTGATCGGCCTGGAGTTCTCCGAGGAGACCAGGCGCACCGTGCGCCTGCCCCTGGTGGACGCCATCGATTACTACGAAGTTCTGCAAGTCAGTCCCAACGCCGAGCCCGAGACCATCCACCGCGTCTATCGCATCATGGCCGCGCGCTTCCACCCGGACAATCCTCAAACCGGCGATTCCGAGCGCTTCCTGCTGCTCAACGACGCTTACGAGATACTTTCCGATGTCGAGAAACGCGCCGGCTACGATGCCGCCCGCAAAGTGGGAGAATGCCAGCCCCTGCCCGCCTTCGAGCTCAAGGAGTTCGTCGACGGCATCGAAGGTGAACAGAACCGCCGCCTCGGCGTGCTGTGCCTGCTGTATAACCGCCGCCGCTGCGACATGGATCACCCGGGTCTCTCGCTGCTCGATCTGGAACGGCTCATGGCCTTTCCGCGCGAGTACATTTCGTTCGCGGTCTGGTACCTGCGGGACAGGGGCTTCGTGCACATGGGGGACAATTCCGATTACGTGCTCACCGCCGAGGGCGCCGATCACGTCGAGGCGAACTCCCCGCGCCACGCCGTCCTGCACAAGTTACTGAGAGCCTGATCCCCGCGCTACTTCAGCGCCAGCACGGCCATGCCGCCGTCAGTGTATGGAGACGGGCGCCTCTTTGTATCCGCGGTCTTCCACGATGGCGCGCGCCGTCTGGATCCTGGAGATATCGCCCAGCCGCGCCGCCCGGCTCGTAAATGACGTCGCCCGGGGCCTCCTGGAATACCGCGCCCTTCACCGCTTCCAGAAAACCTCCGAAGCTGGAGAAGCGGTCGCTCACCTTGCCGATGCCCGCATCCATGCGCGCAGAAAGCGTCTCATTGGCCAGCATGCCCTGGATCAGCCCTTCGCATTGACGCTCTCGCGCGCGTTCTCGACCGCGGTCAGCAGCGTTTGCCCTTCACCGGCCGGAATCGAAGTGTTGGAGGCCATCCCGGTCTTTAGGCGTGCCTGAATTTCCGTGCCGCTGGGGATCTCCACGGCCCGCGCCGGCAGGGTCAACGCCCAGCCGGCCAGCAGGCTATTTCTCAACCAGCTCGGATACCGGACCATCCACGTCCTCGATACGCACCTTCAAATTCTTGCGAGCATCCAGTTGGGCGACGGGAATCTCGAAGCGCGCCACGATCATGCGATCCTCGGAGTGCCGCCCGGGAATCTTGTCGCGCGACAACAGCGTGACATTGAACTTCTGCCCGAGCACCGGGTAATATTCGAAAATTCGCTTGGCGTCCACTTCCGAGACCGGCGTGCTGGTATAGTCCTCCCCGTTCGCGCCGGTGGCGGATACATCCACGCTGCGCACAACAAACGGATAGTCGGAGGGATTCGCGAAACGGAAATCCACCACCGCCAGCGAACTGCTGTCGTCCATGCCCATGGTGCGCACTTTCAGCACCGCGCCTTTCAGCTCCACGTGCGCGCCGCGCTGCAGATACAGAATGCCGGCGACCGCGATGGCGATGGCCGCCAACCCAACGCCGAAGGTCAGCAGGAACTGCTTGCTCAGAATCACCGGCCGGGATCCCGGCTCATAGCCGCTCATATACGAAGATAATAGCAGCAGGCAAGGAGACTGCGTCCCATGCGCGGAAGCTGCGATCTGCAACGGTTCGTCGACGCCCAGGATCCCGTCTACGGGCAGGTGTGCGCGGAACTGCGGCAGGGCCGCAAGACCGGACATTGGATGTGGTTCGTGTTTCCCCAGATCCGCGGGTTGGGCCACAGCCCCATGGCGGACCGCTACGCCATCGCTTCGCTGGAGGAGGCCGCGGCCTACGCCGGGCACCCGGTTCTTGGTCCCCGTCTCACCGAATGCACCCGCCTGGTGAACCTGGTGGAGGGGCGCACCATACGCGAGATCTTCGGCTATCCGGACGATCTGAAATTCCGCTCGTGCGTGACCCTGTTCGCGCACGCCACGCCGGAGAACCAGGTGTTCCGCGACGCCTTGCGCAAGTATTTCGATGGCGCGGTCGACCCGCTGACCATCGAACGTTTGCCGCACTGAACGGCGGCGCCAGGTGTCCGGCGGCGGACCGCCGGTCCCGGAATCGGACAAAAAGGTCCCGCTGGTCGCGTCTAACTCCTTATGCCGGGCATTGGCGCGTGAATTGCACTTAGCGCCGCTTCAGGAAACGCTCATGGGCACGCTATTCAAAGACCTGCAATACGGGCTGCGCGTGTTGCGCAAAAGCCCGGGGTTCACCGCGGTCGCGGTGCTCACCATGGCCTTGGGGATCGGGGCCAACACTACGGTCTTCAGTTGGGTCAACGCGGTGCTGCTCCGCCCGTTTCAGGGCGCGGGCGACCCGGACCGGCTGGTGTCGCTGGAGATGGTGGCCCCATCCGGCGAACACCTGACGGTCTCCTACCCCGACTACCGAGATCTGCGCGACCGCAGTAAGCTGCTGGACGGGATCATGGTCACCCAGCCGCGCCCGCTCAACCTCGGCGATGGCGTGCACGCGGCGCGCATCTGGGCCGAACTCGTATCCGGCGATTTCTTCGATGTCATGCGGGTGCAGCCGGCCCTGGGCCGCTTCTTCATGGGTACGGAGCGCGACGACATACCCGGCGGCCACCTGGTCGCCGTCATCAGCTACACCCTGTGGAAGAACCGCTTCCACGCGGATCCGGCGGCGGTGGGGACCACCATACGCGTGAACCGCTATCCCCTCACCATCATCGGCGTGGCGCCGGAGAAGTTCGGCGGTTCCATGAGCAGCATGACCTTCGATCTCTGGACTCCGGCCATGGCCTTCGGCGAGCTCACCGCCGCCGGCGATTTCTACTTGCGGGATCGCCGGACCCGCATGTTTCTCTCGCTGGCTCGCCTGAAACCCGGCGTCACCATCGAACAGGGACGCGCGGAGTTGCAGTCCCTGGCGCAAGGCCTGGCGGAGTCGTACGCGGATACCAACCGCGGCGTCGGCGCCACCATCGTGCCGGTCTGGCAGGCGGCCTTTGGGGCCCAGAAGACCTTGCTCGCGCCCTTGAGCATTCTGATGGGGGTCTGCGGCGTGGTGCTGCTGATTGCTTGCGCCAATGTGACCAACCTGTTGCTGGCGCGGGCCACCTCGCGGGCCAGGGAATTGAGCGTGCGGTCGGCTCTGGGCGCGCCGCGCGCACGCCTGGTGCGCCAGCTTCTGGTCGAAACGCTGCTGCTGGCGCTGGCGGGATCGCTGCTGGGCCTCGCCGTGGCGGACCAGATGCGCGCTTCGCTCAAGTGGCTGATGCCGGCCGTCTCCACGCCCGCAATTCTGAACCCACCCCTGGATGGGCGCGTGCTGCTGTTCGCCGAGGGGCTGGCCCTGGTAGTAACCCTGACGGCGGGGCTGGTTCCGGCGTTCAGCGCCACCCGTGGGAGTATGCGCGATGCGCTCAAGGAAGGCGGACGCGGCGGCTCGGGCGGCGCGCGTTCCCACCGGCTTCGCGCGGCCCTGGTTGTGGCGGAGGTGGCCCTGGCGGTGGTGGCGCTGGCGGGCGCCGGCCTGTTCCTGAAGAGTTTCCAACTCGCCAAGGGCGTCCATCCCGGTTTCGATGCCCGCAACGTGGCCATCGCGGAATTGGACCTGTCCTCGGCCGGTTATAGCGCCGCGCAAGCGGCCGTCTTTTGCCGCCGCCTGCGGCAGGATCTGGAGTCCAAGCCCGGCGTGCGCGCGGTCGCTTACGCCGACTCCGTGCCGCTGGGCTTCGTGGGATCGGCCTGGGAGGACCTGCGCATCGAGGGCTACACCCCCGGACCCAGCGAGAACATGAAGATCTACCGCAACCTGGTGTCCCCCGGCTACTTCGGCCTCCTGCGCATTCCCCTGCTCGAAGGGCGCGATTTTACCGCGCACGACGACAACACCGCGCTGCCGGTGATGATCGTGAACCAGCAGTTCGTGCGGCGCTTCCTCCCGCACCAAAGTGTCCTCGGCCGCAAAGTCAATGGCTGGGGCCAGTGGTTCACCATCGTGGGCGTGGTCAAGGACGGCAAGTATCTCAGCTATACCGAGAGCCCCCAGCCATATTTCTACATTCCCATCCGGCAGATCTACCGGCCCGAGATGGGAGTGAAGTTTTACGTGCGTGCGGCGGGTGCGCCGGAGACCGTGGTGGGTATGGTCCGGCAGGCCGTGGCCGCCGTCGATCCGAACGTGGCCATGCTGAGCGGGGAGGCCCTGACCGAGTATATCGGGGCGGCCCTGTTCGGTCAGAAGGTGGCGGCCAGCCTGTTGAGCGGTCTGGGCGCCATCGCCCTGTTGCTGGCCGGCGTGGGCCTGTATAGCGTGATGGCTTACGCCATGATCCAGCGCACCCACGAGATCGGCATTCGCATCGCGCTGGGCGCGCGCCCGGGGGATGTGATCCTGATGGCGCTTGGCCGCGGAATGGCCCTGGCTGCCGGGGGACTGGCCATCGGACTGGCGGCCGCGGTGACCCTGGCGCGCGTGGCCTCGGCCGCCCTTGTGAACGTGAGTCCCACCGATCCCGCTGTTTACGGCGGCGTCGCGGTCTTCCTGTGCGCCATCGCGGCCCTGGCCTGCTGGATTCCCGCGCGGCGCGCGGCCAGAGTCGATCCCATGGTGTGCCTGCGCGCGGATTAGCTCAGGCCGTGCGGCGTTCGGCGCGGCCGCGGACGGTCTCGTTGTTCACGATCGGATTGGCCCAGAATCCGATGCTCAGCACCCATCCGAAAGCCAGGTACAGCAGCAGCATTCCGCCGCGCAGGCCGAAGTGATCGCTGAGGTATCCGATGCACAACGGCGCCACCGCGCCGCCCGCGATTCCCGTGCACAGAACGCCGGAGACCGTCCCGTGGTGTTCGCTCACCGAGTTCAAACCCAGCGAGACGATCACCGGCCACATGGTGCTGGCGCCCAATCCCACCAGCGGAAATGCCACCATCGAAACCGCATCCGGGCCGAACAGCGCGGCCGTGAGCATCACCATGGTCAGGCACGAACCGCCGATCAGCACCCGGCGCGAATCGAACCGGCGCATCAGCAGCGCTCCGGCCACGCACCCGGCGGTCATCAGGCCCCAGAACCAGGAGACCGCCAGCGCGCCCGTGGTCCGCGGATCGGCATGGTGGTAAGTCTTCAGGAATTGCGACATCCAGTTGGCCGTTCCCTGCTCCGCGCCCACGTACGCAAAGGTGCTGGCGAAGAACAGCAGCACCACCGGCGTGCGGAACACCCGCCGGTGCGTCTGCCAGTTCCCGGTGATTTCATCGGCCTGCCGCTGCACCTTGGGAAAGCGGATCAGCGCCAGCAGCGCCATCATCAGCGCGGCGGTGAACGCCAGCACCCAGTAAACCGAAACCCACGCCAGGCCCCGTGGAACCACCGCGGCGAGCATCCCCATCAGCGGGCCGGCGCCCGCCGCGCCGCTCTCCAACCGGCCCACCAGGTACGAATAAATCAGCGGGCTGATGAACGATGCGCACCCGAATACCAACTGCGACAGCGTGGCGTTGAACGCGAAATGCTCCGATCCGCCGGCCACCCGCAGCAGCGGATTGATGGCCACCTGCAGCAGGGCCATCCCCACCCCGATCAGGAACAGAGAGGCCACCGCCACGGGGTAAACCGGAACCACGGCAAACAGCAGCGCGCCCGCCAGGGCCAGCCCGAATCCGCCCAGGATCACCCTCTTTTCGCCCAGCCACTCCACCAGCATGCCCGCCGGTAGGGAGGCCACCCCGTAGGCGATGAAGAACGCGAATGGCAGGAAGCCCGCGGCTGTCAGGTTCAGGCGGAAGCTGCGGATGATGTCCGGGATGATCGGGCCGAGCATGTTGGTCAGTAAGGCGATGACGAAAAAGATCGCCAGCACCACCGCCACCAGGTAAGGGCGCCTGGCCGCCGTATCCTGGGCGCTCATTCGATGGTGGTGACCTTGGTCAAAAGTTTGAAATTGCCCGGTTCGATGCCGGCCTGCGCCGCCAGGGCCAGCGACACCAGTTGCACCGGCAGAATCTCCAGCACCGGGCGGATCGCCGCCGGCACGGCCGGAATGCGCAACGCATCCACGTCCGATGCCGGACCCACCAGGTAGGCGCGGCCCCCCGCCTTCCGCACGTCCGCCACCAGGTTCTGGTTCAGGGCCGCGGTTCTGGGGTCGCCCGCGAACACCAGCACGGCTACCTCCGGCCCGGTCAACTCGAAGGGTCCGTGCCGGAACGCGGAGCAGGTCATGCCTTCGGCGTGGAAACGCGCGGATTCTTTTAGAATCAGGCCGCCCGTGCCGGCGGCCGCCAGCGAGGTTCCGCGCCCGGTGACGAATAGCGAGCGCGTGCCCTCCAGCAGGCCGGACAGCGCTCGCACCCTGGCTTCCCATCCTCCCAGGTAGCTCTCCGCCGCGGGCGCGGCTTCCCGCAACGCGCCCTCGATTTCCGCGCGGTCCGCGCGGCGCAGCGCGGCGCTCAACCACTCCAGCGCCACCAGCATGGCCACGTAAGTCTTGCATGAGACCGACGTCTCCGCGCCGGCCTGCGTCATGATCGTGACATCCGCGCGTGCCGCCAGCGGCGACCCTGGCGTGTTGGTGACCCCGATGGTGCGCACCCGTCCGGCAACCGCGTCCAGCAGCCGCACGGTCTCCACGCTGCGCCCCGATTGCGAAACCGACACCAGCAGGGTGCGCGCCGTCAATGCGGCGCCCGAGTAGTGGAGCAATTCCGCGGTCTCGAAGAGCGCCGCGTTGCATCCGTGCTCCACCAGCTCCAGGTACAGCGGATAAACGGCGTGGTAGGAAGCGCCCATCCCCGTCAGCACGATGCGCTCGAAGCGCTCCTCCGCCAGGGCCGGCGCGCCGCATAGCCTCGCCACCGTATCCGCTATGGCGCGCGGCTGCGCCAGAATGTCGCGCAGATAATTGCCTTCCACCATCGACGGTTCAAAGCGCATGCGTCTTCCTTTCGGGCCCGAAGCGGTGCAGCCACGCCTGCGCGGCGCCCGCCAGGGCCGCGTCCGCGCCCAGGGCGGCCACGGCAAGCTCAGCCTTGTCGAACGGAACCAGCGCGCAGTGCCGCCGGATCACCTGCCGCGCGCGGTCCAGAAACAGGTGGCTGCTCTCCATCACGCCGCCGCCCAGCGCGATCATGTCCGGGCAGAAGACGATCACCAGGTTCGCCAGGCCCACCCCCAGATAGAACCCCAGCCGCGCCATGGCCGACAGCGCCAAGCCGTCTCCCGCCTCCGCCAGTTCCCGGATGCGCTTCATGCTAAGGCCCGCGCTCCCCGGAAAATCGGGCGCCAGCCGCGCTTTCATCCAGGCCTCGATGGCCGGCCCGCTCGCCAGCGTTTCCCAGCAGCCGCGCGCGCCGCAATAGCAGGGCGGCCCCGACAGGTCGATCACCTGATGGCCGATCTCCGGATGAAACCCGTCCACGCCGCGGTACAAGCTTCCGTCCACGATCAGGGCGGCGCCGATGCCCGTGCCCACCGTGACATAAAGGAAACGCCGTTTGCCCCTGCCGGCGCCCCATACGGCTTCCGCAAGGCCGGCGGCGTCGGCGTCGTTCTCCATGGCCGTGGGCACGCCGAAGGCCTGCGCCAGCCCGTCCACCAGCGCGCCGCCACGCCAGCCCGGCAGCAGATCCACGCTGCCCAGAACCCCGCTCACCGGATCCACCGGGCCGGTGCAGCCGATGCCGATGCCCTCCAGCGGCGCGTCCACGCGCGCGGCGGTCTCCCGCAGCATCGCGATCATGCGCCGCAGCCCGTCGGGAAATCCGCGCTCCGCGGCCGTGGGACACGCCGCCCGGCCCAGAATGCGGCCCTCGCGGTCCACCACGCCCGCGGCGATCTTCGTGCCGCCGATGTCGATTGCGCCAATCAGGCCCGTCTTTCCGGAAGTCAAGCCTACAGACTATCAGCCGGACATCCGGGATGCCAGGCCCAGTCTTATCTCATACAGGATGAGCCTGGAGGAGGGGGCTGTTTCGCATACAAG
>VFSW01003174.1_pt1 | contig 24626 bp, 24 predicted proteins | sample 5358111 | NCBI WGS metagenome assembly VFSW01 (sample SAMN11554181, study PRJNA540505) | mine drainage metagenome | isolation source: sediment from site ElyBrook_90M | place: USA: Ely Copper Mine, Vershire, VT | collected 2017
CCATTCCACCCATCCCCGGAGGCATACCCATCGGCGCGGCCTTGCGAGGCTTCTCCGCGATGGCGGCTTCCGTGGTGAGCAGCAGGGACGCCGCGCTGACCGCATTTTCCAGCGCTGAGCGAACAACCTTGGCAGGATCGATGACACCGGTCTCGTTCAACTTCTCGAAAGTGTCGGTGCGGGCATTGAAACCGTAGTCATCTTTCCCTTCGCGCACCGCGTTGAAAACTACCTCGGGCTCGCGGCCGGCGTTCTTCGCAATCTGACGCAGAGGCTCGCCCATCGCGCGCGCGACGATTTCCGCACCGGCTTTGCGCTCATCACGAAGCTTGAGCTCGAGAACCGCTTTCATCGCACGAACCAGCGCAACGCCGCCGCCGGGCACGACGCCCTCTTCCACCGCGGCGCGCAGCGCGTGGACCGAATCGTCGACGCGCGCCTTCTTCTCTTTCATTTCAACTTCGGTTGCCGCGCCAACTTTAAGCACCGCGACGCCGCCAGTCAGCTTCGCGAGGCGCTCCTGAAGTTTTTCCTTGTCGTAGTCGGAAGTGGTGTCCGCAATCTGCCGGCGAATCTGCTCGATGCGGCCGTTGATATCAGACTTCTTGCCGGAACCGCCGATGATGGTGGTGTTGTCCTTGTCGATGACCACCTTGCGCGCTTTGCCCAGCTGGGTCACCTTCACATTTTCCAGCTTGAGGCCCAATTCCTCGGCGATAACTTCGCCGCCGGTCAGGATGGCGAGGTCTTCGAGCATCTCCTTGCGTCGGTCGCCGAAGCCGGGCGCTTTGACGGCCACGACCTTGAGCGCGCCGCGCAGCTTGTTGACGACTAATGCCGCCAGCGCCTCGCCCTCGACATCTTCCGCGATGATGAGCAGCTGACGCCCCGACTGCACGATTTGTTCGAGCAGCGGGATCATATCGCGCAGGTTGGAAATTTTCCTCTCGTGCAGAAGGATCACCGGCTCATCGAGCTCGACCGTGAGGCGATCCGGATTGGTGACAAAATATGGCGACAAATATCCGCGATCGAAAACCATGCCCTCGACCAAATCGAGGGTGGTTTCGAGGCCGCGCCCTTCTTCCACCGTGATGACGCCTTCCTTGCCGACTTTCTGCATCGCATCCGCGATGAGTTTGCCGATAACCGAATCGTCATTGGCCGCGATAGTGGCAACCTGCTCCATCCGCTCGCGATCCTTAATGAGTTTCGCCATCTCCTTGATCGCTTCGCGCGCCGCTGCGAGGGCAAGGTCCATTCCGCGCTTGATTTCCATCGGTGCGAGGCCCGCCGCCAGCAGCTTGATGCCCTCGGTCACCATCTCTTTCGCGAGGACGGTGGCGGTGGTGGTGCCGTCGCCGGCGACATCGCCGGTCTTTTGGGCGACCTCGCGAATGATCATCGCGCCCATGTTCTCGAACCGATCTTCGAGCTCGATTTCCTTGACCACCGTGACGCCGTCCTTGGTGACCAGCGGCGCGCCAAAAGATCTCTGAATCAGGACGTTGCGGCCTTTGGGCCCGAGGGTGACTTGCGCGGCTTTGGCGACCAGGTTGGCGCCGCGAACGATGCCGACGCGGGCTTTCTCGTGAAGCTCAACCACTTTGGCTGACATTGATTTTCGTCTCCGTTAGATTCACCTCGGCCGACCGGAGCCTGCCTCAGCAATTTTTGACTTGGGTTATCTTACTTCGGTGAATTCCAGAAATTATTGGCACTCGCGGCTTTAGAGTGCCACAAGATAGCCGACAACTTAAGCATGCAGCACGAATTTGCAAGGGCTCAGGCTGGATTGCCATGATGGGCCTTTCAGAGGCGTCGGCCAAATGCCACTATGGGGTTCCTGCATCATGGTACTCGCCGGAGGTCTGGATTTCGGGTGGATAGAAGTAAAAAATCTGAGCTGATGTTGTCGCGTCTGGCGATCTGTTCTGCGGTTGCCGGTGCGTTCCTATGGCCCGCGATTTCGATTGCAGCGCCCGCGCAGTCAAATCACTCCCGTCGGCCCGCTCTTACGCGGCCCGATCTGATCTTGGCGCAGGATGACGACAGCATTCCCGACGAAGACGCGGTTCCTACCGAGCAGGTCGATAAATACATCGCGGTGTATTCATCGATGCAGAAGAATCATGGCCTCAGCGTAGCGGAGGCGGCCTCGAAGCAGGGCCTGACCGTCGACGAATTTCGCACGCTCGAGAACAAGATCGAGCGCAACCCGATCGTCCACGAACGGGTGCTCGACGCGCTCAAGGCGTCCGCCAGCGGCGCCAAGACCGCCACCTCGGGTTCAGACAAACCCAAGTAGACCCGCGCGGCACCAAACTAAAGCGGGAGGATTTCTCCTCCCGCCAGTTCCAAACTCGCTACGAAAAATTTACTTCGTGACCGAAGTCGAGAAGGCCGCCTCGAGACGCGATACTGCGTCATTGGCGCGGCGAACTGCATCTTCAGCACCGGAAGCGGCTTCTTCGGCCTGCTTCGAGGCCGCATCAGACTGATTCGCCGACTGCTCCGCCGAGGTCGCCGAGGCTTCCGCCTTGGTCGCGTCGGCTTCGGCCTTATCGCCCGCGGCGTTGATGGTCTTCATGTCGGGACCGCAGCCGGCAATCATTGCCGCGATCGTAAGCGCCCCGAGCAGACTTGCTAACGTCTTCATCCTAACTCACCTCCTGGTATTACCGGATACGAAACCCAGTTCTTGTCGTCTAGTGATCGTCCGTGGATGTCGGCCAAATACAGCAAGGCCGCTGTTCCGTGAAACTCGCTCATAGTTACAAATCGATTTAAGCTACGCAAGCCGCATCAACTGCATAGCTTGGCGCTCGGCGGGACGATTTGCCAACGCCGCGCTACCAGAAGCATCCCGTTAATCCCGAATTGCGGGGTGCAAGAACAAACCCAACCGAAGCCTTAAATGTTCGCGACGCCTCTTCGCGAGGTGATGCAGGTTCGCAAAATCGTCGAGAGTTCCACCGGATCGACCGGCTTGATCGCGTGGCTATCGAAACCGGCGGTCAGAATCTGCACCTTGTCCTCGACTCGCCCATACGCAGTCAGCGCGACGAGCGGCGTTCTGCTTTCGGTTCCGGCACTTCCGGCGCCGCGCTCGCGCTTGCGAAGCTCCCGCGCTAGCGCGTAGCCATCCTCGACCGGCATTCCGATGTCCGAGACAATCGCGTCAGGATGAGCGTCCTCATAGATCGCCAATGCCGCTCGTACCGAGGTCGCCGTCGTCACGTTCGCGCCCAGCGCACCGAGCAGGCTCTTGAGCGCATCACAGGTGTCGGGATCGTCATCGACGACGAGGATCGCAACTCCATCGAGGCGTGGAGCGCTGGCCCCATTTGCGATCTGAGCCGTAGTCGGATGGCGGCGAGACTCCCACGAAGGGGTGCTGGCGGGTAGCGGAAGTCGCACCGTGAAGGTGCTGCCCGTGCCGAGCCCATCGCTATGCGCCACCACTGTGCCGCCATGGAGACCCACCAGCTCTTTAACGATCGACAAGCCGAGGCCGACTCCGTGCCTGCTCTCATTTGAATCGCCGCCCTGCCAGAAGCGCTCGAACACCGAACTGAGCGATGCCGGTTCGATGCCTTGTCCATTATCGGCCACGACGATCTCGATATGCGAATTTATTCGCTCGAGGCGGACCTGGATCCTGCCGCCCTTGGGGGTGAATTTGACCGCATTGGAAACCAGGTTCCAGACGATTTGCTGCAGGCGCCCGGGATCGCCCGCGATCGAATTCACGCTGGGATCGAGAATCTCCCGCAGCGTGATCGATTTCGCCTCCGCCGCCGCGCGGATGCTTTCCGCGCCTGCCTTCACCACTTCCGCCAGATCGACAGTCTGCACGTCGAGGCGCAGGCGGCCACTTTCGATGCGCGAAATGTCCAGGAGGTCTTCGATCAATTGACCCTGCACCCTGACTGCGCGTTCGATCGTGGTGAGGCCGCGCCGGGCGTTCGCGCTCAAGGTTTGGTCGCGCAGCAGCGCGGTGGACCAAAGCAGGATCGAATTCAGGGGGTTGCGCAGTTCATGGGATACGGTGCCGAGGAAGTTGTCCTTGGCGCGATTGGCTTTCTCCGCCCGCTCGCTGGCTTTCTCGGCCTTCGCCTGCGCTCGCTCGGCGTTGTCCAGTGCGGCATGAAACTGAGCGGTCGCCAGTTTGATCTGCCGCCATCCCCAAGAGCTCAAGATGACCATCACGATGATGGACAACAGGGGGACCAGGACAAACAAGACCAGGTACTGCGATCTCTGATGAGTGGAGCGGCTGGCCCGCAACCTCTGCTCCGCTGCGATGAAGTCCTCGAGTGCGGAAACCACCGCTTGCGCATGGGGCTGGATTTGCATGAAGGCGTCCGGCTTAACTAGCCCCGAATCCTTTTGGGCGATCAGCCGTTCGATAGCTTCGACCCAGGCGTCGCGGGTTTCACCAACTTTGAGCAGGATATCCTCCTGCTCCTGGTTGTCGGACACCAGGGAGGCAAGCTCGCCGAGATTTTTGTTAAACTTTTTTCGCGCGTCAGCAAGTTTCGTCAGATATTGCTGCTCGGCCACCATCAGGTAGTCTCGGTATGCGATCTGGATATCGCGGATTTCGAGCTCCGCGTCTTTCGCGCGCAGCATCACCTGGTCGCTATGTTCGATCCATCCTGTTAGCGCGACCTGGCTCTGAACTCGCCACAGAAAGACCGCCGCGAGCATGGCGAGCGTCACGATGAAAGGGGCCAGGTAGCTGACGGTAAGGTTCCGTTTAAACGCTCGATAGGGCACGGCGAGTTCCCCTGATACCGCTATCGCGAACAGGACTGGCGCAATGGCCCGCGACCGGTGACTGAAGGTCTAAAAGCAAATTTATTGTGCGGATTGCGCACCCATTGCACAAGCGCAGGCGCGCTTGAGCCTCGCCACGATGTACGTTCACAACTGGTCGCCTTGAACGGATAAGGCAGCCGGAACATCGCGAGCGGTCGCGCGCGGCAGGGTTCAACCATCATCTGGTAAAACCTGCCGAGCCCCAGCCCTTGAGCGATTTGTTGAATTCCTTGCGCAAGAAGTAGACAAGTAAAAGCGATCCGCTCTTCCGATTGCCTCCTTGGAGGCTAATCCCAACGACGAAGGTTGTGATACGCGAAAACAAACCCACTTGGGCCGAGGTGCCGCAGGCCGCGAAAGACGCCCTGGAGCGCATCGTGGCAGGACCGATTGCCGACGCGACAATCGCATGGGGCGGCTATGGCCCTTCGGCGACGTTCATTTTGCATCTGGCAGATGGGCGGAAATTCTTCTGCAAAGGAACCCCTCCGGGATTCACGGAAATGGGAACCTCCGCGTTCCACACCGAGCTTTCCTACTATCGCTCGATCCCGGAACTGGCCGAGTTCGGCCCCAGGTTTCACGGCGATACGCATCATGAGGACTGGTATCTGCTGGTTCTCGATTATGTCGAGCGCGCCTTCGAGGTCCCGCCCTGGACTCCGCATGCTTTTCGCGGCGCGATCGCGATGCTGGTGCGATTTCATGCCCGGTGGCCTATCAAAGCCCGCGATCTGCTTCCGGTTGCGGAAGAGCAGGCCGGGTTCATGGGACTTTATCGCGGCGAGAGTGGATGGAAGGCGCTCGCCAATCCGCGGCAGCGCGAAGCCTTCCTCGGGCTGTTCAGCGATCCCGTCGGCGCCGCGCGATGGCTCGACGCTCACATCGATGAATTGGTCGCGCTCGAGGCGGGCGCGGCATCTCTCGGCGGGCCGCGCTCCTGGATCCATCATGATGTTCGCTCCGACAATCTCTTGTTTCGCGCCGCCGACGCCCCGATATTGATCGACTTTCCATTTCTCGCATATGGCCCGACGCTGATGGACGTGGTGTTCTTTCTTTCCAGCGTAACCGGCGAAGGCGGTCCGCTTCCTGGCGAGGGCCTCCGACTCTATGAGCAGGTGAGCGGCCATCGATTCGACCGGCGCGATCTGGCCATTACCGTCGCCACGGTGGCGGGATTTTTCGCCGCGCGCGGGGCAACCGGACCTCCGCGGACTGCCGCGCCTGCGCTGGGTGCAAAAGCTGCAATTATTCCCGAGCCTCAATTGGCTGACCGACGTGATGGAGATCGCCCATCTTCCGATCGCTAAGCCGTTCTGACCCTCGATGTTTTCTCTATTAGAGCACTCCGCGTCCGGTAGCATGCTGACGACCGCGCGACCGGCTGCACGCATCCTACCAAGGTCCAATAGCGCAGACGGTCGCTTTGTTGAACGATGTCGGAGCCGCGAGAAGGGCGCAAAGTTTAATTCGACGCATTCAGCCGACAGGCAGAGCTGGAGCTGGCGCGCGGCCTAAGGAAAAGCCATTCACAATCGGTAAGTTCACCAAGCTTCGAGTAGATGCGAGGAAGGTTTAATGCAACTTTCGAAAGTGCCCGCCACGATCGCCCATGCATTGGTCGGCTTGGTACGCGAAATGGCCCCGGTGGTCCTCTTTTTCTTTGTCGCCTTCGGCCTGATCGGTTTGTTGTTCAAGCTGTTCGTCTCGCAATACTCGATCGAGTTCTCCGCCTTCAGTAAAGCAGCGATCGCCGCGCTCGTTATGGGCAAGGTGGTCCTGCTGCTCGATTGGGCGCAAACCGGACATCGCTTCAATCGCTATCCGCGTGCGGTGGGAGTCGTCGTCAAGACGATCATTTACGCCGTGGTTGTCATCGCAGTCGGTCTGGGTGAGCGGATTAGGGATAGCGTGCACAAGGCGGGCAGCTTTCAAGCCGGAATCCGCGCGTTGATCGCCAATGCGAACGTCAATCGATTTTTCGGCCTGGTGCTGCTGGTAAGCGTGATCGTCGGATTCTATTTGGTGGTGCAAGAGATTAGCCGTGCGATGGGAAAAGATGCGTTGTTCCAGCTGTTCTTCGCCCCACCCCAGGACAACCCGGTCGAGCGTCGCGATCCGGTTGCGGACCGATAGCGGGAATCGTGCGGGCCTTGTGAAGCCTGCGCGGATTTTTCGTGGGCAATGCGGTAAAGTCTTTTATAAGTGCCGGATGGATCCGATTTCGGCTCCAATGAGTCTTGCTGATAGCGTTGACACGAAAAACTTGCTCCGGTTATGGTCAAAGGGATCAGGCCTGTGACCTGCTTCGCGTTCGCTAGACCGGGGCTCGCAAGAAATCTTTACTTTCGAAATTTTCTGAGGTCGGGAAAACTTTAGATGGCGACAGTCATTACCAGCGATTGCATCAACTGCGGGGCGTGCGAACCCGAATGTCCGAACACCGCGATCTACGGCGGCGGGGTTTCATGGGAGCTCAACGGGCAAGTCAGTCCCGCCATTGCGCAGGATATTTATTACATCGTTCCGTCCAAATGCACTGAGTGCGTAGGCTTTCACGATCAGGAGGCATGCGCCGCAGTGTGCCCGGTCGATTGCTGCCTGCCCGACCCCAATATTCCGGAAACTCCGGACGTGCTGCTGCAGCGCGCCCGCGCCCTGCATCCTGAACTCACGATTCCCGACGATGCGCCCTCGCGCTTCAACAAGGAAGGCGGAGCTGCCGCGCCCGCAGCCGCTCCCGCATCGGCAGATGGCGCCGCAGCCGCGACCAATGGCGCAGCGCATGCAGCCCCGGCCGCTCCGACGGCTCCAGCTGTGGCCAAAGCGCCCGCGGTAGTTGTGGCTCCCGCGCCAGCCGCAGCGCTTCGCGCAACGGTGGCCGCGCCGCCCGCAATGATGAATCTTCCCAAGGACATCGGCACGCTGCCGGGTCCGATTGGCGAGAAACATTTCCCCGGCGAGCTGGAGGAAGACTTCGATACGGTCCTGGCATCGGTCGATCTTTCGACCGTCAAAAAGGTTCCGCTTCCGGTGAAGCTTACGCTGAGGCTGCTGGAACCCATCCTCGGGGCGATGCCCGACACCAACAAACGCAACCTCGAATACTCAGTCGGTGATTCAGGCGCCTTTTCGCGTGAGCGCTCCAGCGCACTCAACGCCCTCGTCAACGCCATCCTCTATCCCGCGATCCTGCTGATATTCGCGGTCGTCGTCATGGGTGACGGGGTGTTCTCTTCGGGCACCTACGGATGGATCCTGCTCGGTATTTTGCTCGGAGTAGCGGAGGCTACCTCCCGCATGCGCGAAGGCATTTTGCACGGCAAGCCGGCCAAGGATATCACCTATCGCGCCGCGGTTTACGGACTCGCGATCGTGCCGCTGGGATCGATCTTCGCGGGCGGCAGCAAGCTTCGCAGCAGCGAGCGCAAGGTCGCCTTCGATGGGTTCATGTCGGACCTTTACGACGAAAAAACCGAGCGCGATCGCCGCTACGGAACGGTTTACACGGTCTCCGAACACGCCAATGCGTACCTGGTGCGCCTCGAAATGCCGCGTAAGTTGCCGCCTTCGTCGCTCAAGCGGCTGTGGAATCTTCCCGACGAGATGCCCGACTACGATTATAACATCGCGCTTCTCGACGGCGTGTTGACTATCAGCGCGAGTGTGCGCGGCGAAGCGCTGCGCCGACTATGCCACGTCTCGTCATCGTGCCCGGCGGATTTCACCACCCGGGTCGACTTCGCCAAGCCGGTCACGACCTTCAAGCATCGGCTGCAAAACAAACTGCTCGATATCATCGTGATGAAAGGCGATATGGGTGAGGTGCGTGCGGCAGCTTAAAGATCCTAAAACTGCCAAACGAAGCCACTCGGAGGAAGAAACAAAGCCCACTAGAATCCGACCAAACAAACCCACCATCGTGCTATGATTGTTGACGATGGCTATGGAATTAAGGGACGCCATTGCTCGTGATTTACCTCGCATCATCGAGATTGAGCGGATGGCGTATAGCTCGCCTTGGAGCCTCAAATCATTCGAGCGCGAGCTGACGTTGCCGTTTTCGCGGACCGTGGTGGCCGCTCTCGATGGTTCAGACGAAAGGCCCGGAGAAGCGGACGCCTCGCGCGATTTAGTGGGATTCCTGTGCCGATGGCTGGTCGCCGACGAATGTCACATCCTTAATATTGCGGTTGATCCGGAATTTCGTCGACGCGGTGTCGGGTTCTTCCTGCTGAACTCGACCATCGCGGAAGCTATCTCAAAGCAAGCTATTTGCGTCACATTAGAGGTACGACGTGCTAACTTCGCAGCTCGGCAGCTATACCGCAAGCTGAAATTCGAAGAACGACGTTTGAGAAAGCATTATTATGGCCCCGGCGAGGACGCAATAGTCATGGAATTGCAATTGCCGACGGTTTCTGGGCAGCCATCATAACAACGTCGTTCTAATAGTCGCTAAAGCTATCTTCCGCTAAGAAACTGCGAGGTGACAGTTTCCACAAACTGTGCCATAATCAAAACATTAAATCTCCAGTCTCTCAGGCGGTGATGAACTCGGGTCTCTTTCCGGGACATCAACTATCCTGAATTCCAAGACTGTTTGGTGGTGCCAAACGAAGATGAATTTGCAGTTTAAGAAGGGCGAAAAGGTCGTCTATCCGGCACACGGCGTGGCGGTTATCGACGACATCCAGGTGAAGGTGATCTCCGGAACCGAGCGCCGCTTCTACGTGCTCAAGATTCTCGGAACCGAAAAGATGACCATCATGATTCCCACCGAGAACGTCGATTCGGTCGGACTCCGCCGGGTCATCGGCAAGGACATGGTGGACAAGATCTACCGCATCCTGCGCCAGCGCAAGGTCGAGGTTGACACGCAGACGTGGAACCGCCGCTATCGCGAGTATACCGAGAAGATCAAGACCGGCTCGCCGCTCGAGATCGCCAAGGTCTTGCGCGATCTCCTCGTGCTCAAAGGCGACAAGGAGTTGTCATTCGGCGAGCGCAAGATGCTCGATACCGCGCGCAGCCTGTTGGTGAAGGAGCTGTCGATCGCCAAGGCTCATCCCGAAGAGAAAATCATGGAAGAGCTGAAGACGATCTTCGCGAACTGAGCGCTTCGAAATTCTGATGCGAGAGCCGGGTGATTGTCATCCGGCTTTTTCATTTCGTGATCCATGCCTTCGAAAATTCGCGCTTCCATGCCGATTCGCGTATATCAGCAAAGTCGATGCAGGCATCCGCAATCATAGTCGCGGCTGGTAGTGGTGTCCGACTTGGAGTCGGCGAGCCGAAAGCCTTCGTGAAACTCCACGGCCGCCCGATGCTCCACTATTCCCTCGCGACGCTCGCCAAAATCCCGGTGGTCACCGAGGTCGTCATCGCGATTCCAACTGGCCTCGACAAGCGCACCCGCGACGAGGTCACGCGCGCCGGCCTCGAGGTCCCCGTGAAAGTCACCCCCGGGGGCGTCGAGCGCCAGGATTCCGTCCGCCTCGCTCTCGCGCTCACCAGCGCCGAGGCCCAGGTCATCCTCATCCACGACGCCGCGCGTCCCTTTGCCGATGCTGCCCTCTTTCGCCGATGCCTCGAAGCGGCCGCCGCGCGCGGCGCCGCGATTGCCGCCATCCCGGTGGCCGACACCCTCAAGCGCGTGGCCGACGGCGCTATCGTCGCGACGCTGAAGCGCGCCGGCCTCTACCATGCGCAAACGCCGCAGGCGTTTCAGCGCCGCCTGCTGGTCGCGGCGCATGAGCGCGCGGCCCGCGAGCACATCGTCGCCACCGACGATGCCGATCTGGTCGAGCAGATTGGTGGCACCGTCGAGATCGTCGAAGCCTCGGCTTTGAACATGAAGATTACGACACGCTCCGATTTGATGATGGCCGAATCCCTCGCCGCCTCGACCAAGTCCCGCTAGACCAGAATTCTAGTCATCGATAGAATAGATCGATGCCAACCTGGACGGTCAGGTTGAAAGAGTCAGTGATCGACGATCTGCTGGCGCTGGGCCGAGCGAATGGTCGGAAGGTACTCAAGGCTGCGACTGAGCGGCTGACCGCGAACCCTGTGGCGACCTCGCGCCACTTGAAAACCTTGCGCCCGAACCCGGTCGCGGATCGTCATCTAAGCTTGTTTGGCCGCTACCGGGTGTTGTTCCTCATCGATGAAGTCGACTCGATCGTGACCATCGTGTTGGTCGGTGAGAAGCGCGGAAATTCGCTCTATGTGCGGGGCGAGAGGTTTACTGCTCATGAAAGTCGTTCCACTAAGTGAGGCCAAGGCTAAGCTGAGTCGCTACGGTCAACTCTGCCACGATGAACCGATAGTAGTGACCGTCAATGGCAGGCCATCTTTTCAATTGGTGCCATTAGATGAGGACGACGATCTGATAGACCGCCTGATCGAGGACCACCCGGGGTTTCGGAAACTTCTGCAGCGGCGCTTGCGTGAAAAGAGCGTATCGATAAAGACCGCATCGCGCCGCCTCGCAGCGGCATCCTCGCGCAAATAGTGCTCGGCGCATCGTCGAGATCGTCTAAGTCTCGGCGCTGAACATGAAGATCACGACGCGCTCCGATTTAAGGATCGCCTCCAATCGCTCGCCGCCTCAACCAAAGGCAAGTAGGGTCCTCAGATCAGGTCCTCTCTCGCTTGGTGAGAAGTAGGGCGACCGGCGCGCTCAATGCATTGGCTGCGGAGCATGCAGCGCGACGGAGGGGCGAGAGCCCGAATGGATACTCTCTCCTGCCAAGGGACGATCGGTAGGAGAGATCTCACTTTTGTAGTTTCGTCTGTTGAGATCTTCTTGGAGGCCCTGAATAACGAAATCCAACGGGGTTCCGATTGCTGCCACTATGCCGAAGATCAACTCCGGCGGGTTTCCGATTGCATTGGGTGAGATTGCTAACATATTGACTCGGCTCTGAAAACACCCGCTGATTTCAGCACCACCTTCACAAACTGTTCGCAGCGCCGGCATCACGACGAAGACGTTTCAAGGCTGTAGCATTGTGCAAGCGGCGTCGGTAAGACCTACGTCGTGGCGAAGCGGAAAAAAGGGCGTTCAGACAGGAAGGGCATCGCTCCGCTCCAATCGCAGGCCAAGCCGCGTGGCAAAAGGTGGCCGATCTGTGGCGCGGGATTGGTGATTATCGCAGTCGCGGCGATCGCGATTTTTCGTTGGCATCGTCGCAATGGAGGCGGAGCATCGGGCACTCTTCGCATCGCCACAAGCGTTCCGACTTTCGTCGGGTCGAAGGCCTGCGCCAGCTGCCATGATGCTGAATTCAAAAGCTGGCAAGGATCGCATCATCAGCTCGCGATGGAACCTGCTACGGAAGCGAGCGTCCTCGGCCATTTCGACAACGCGAATTTCACCGACGGCGGGGTCACCTCAATCTTCTTCCGGCGCGAGAATAAGTTCATCGTGCGGACGGATGGCCCCGACGGCGCAATGCATGACTATGAGATCGGTTTCACGTTCGGGATCTATCCGCTCCAGCAGTACCTCATCGCGATGCCGGGGGGCAGGTTGCAAGCGCTCGGCATCGCGTGGGACTCGCGCTCGCGCGAGGCTGGTGGTCAGCGATGGTTCCATCTTTATCCCAACCAGAACCTTTCGGCGCCCGAGCCGGCACATTGGACCGGGATCGACCAGACCTGGAACTACATGTGCGCGGATTGTCATTCGACCAATGTCCGGAAGGGCTATCATCGGCAAACTCGCAGCTATGATACGAGCTATGCCGAAATCAATGTCGCTTGCGAGGCATGTCATGGCCCGGGATCGGATCACGTCGCTTGGTCGCGGAAATCGGAAGAGCAGCGAAAGCTCGATGCCACCGAAGGTCTAACTATCGCGCTTGATGAGCGACGCGATGTCGCATGGGAAATCGATCCCGCATCGAACCTGCCGCATCGAAGTAAGCCTCGCGAAAGCGCGCGCGAGATCCAGATGTGCGCGCGATGCCATGCGCGGCGCGGCGCGATTCACGAGGATTTCGTGCATGGACAACCGGTCGAGGATGACTATCGCGTGGCGCTGCTCAATCCGGACTTGTATTTTCCCGATGGCCAAATCAAAGGTGAGGTGTACGAGTACGGCTCGTTCATTCAGAGCAGGATGTTCCATGAAGGCGTGACCTGCAGCGACTGTCATGATCCGCATAGCTCTAGATTGCGTGCTGAGGGAAATGCGCTATGCCTCCAATGTCACCTCTCTCAGAAGTATGATTCGCCGCAACATCATTTTCACAAGCTGGGCACCACCGCGAGTCACTGCGTGGAATGTCACATGCCGACACGCACCTACATGGTCATCGATCCGCGCCGCGACCATAGCATTCGCATCCCGCGGCCTGCCCTATCGATGAGGCTGGGCACGCCCAACGCCTGTAACCAATGTCATACCGACAAGAACGCACAGTGGGCATCCGATGCGGTGAACCGCTGGTATGGAAAACCTCCGGTGGGTTTTCAAACCTTTGCCGATACTCTCGCAGACGGAGAGCAAGGCGCACCCCACGCCCTCGATGCACTCGACGCGCTGGTCGAGGACAAAAAACAACCTGCCATCGCACGCGCCACGGCGTTGAATCTATTGGCGCCCTGGGCGCCAGCGCCGGACAGCAAAGCAGTATCAGATGGATCGGTCGACCAGTCAGCATTAGTGCGACGCGCCTCTGCCAGTGCACTGTCGAACTCCGACTTGCAGTCTAATCTTGATGTTCCAGGATCGCTGTTGAGCGATCCAGTGCGAGGAGTTCGAATCGAGGCTGCCGAGGTTTTCGCCGGTAAGACTTCCAACGATCTGCAACCTGGTCTGAGAGATGCTTTGGACCACGCAACCAACGAATATATCGCGGCTCAGAACCTGAATGCCGACCGTCCCGAGGCCCATCTGAACCTCGCCCTGTTATTCGCGAAGGAGCAGCACCTCGATCGCGCCGAAGACGAGCTCAAGACCGCGCTTTGGTTGGATGGAGGGTTCGCGCCGGCCGCGGTTAATCTCGCAGACTTATATCGCGAAACCGGACGCGAGGCCGAGGGCGAGGCAGTCCTCAAGACTGCCATACAGCGCTCTCCTCACGAGGCATCGTTGCTTCACGCGCTCGGTCTTTCGATGGTTCGACAGAAGCGCAACCAGGAGGCCCGCAATCTTCTTCGCGCCGCCGCGGATGCGGATCCTGCCAGCGCTCGCTATGCATATGTTTACGCGGTCGCGATGCATGACAGCGGTGATGCCAAGGCGGCTATCACCATTTTGGAAGATAGTCTACGGGTGCACCCCTACGATCGCGATACCTTGGCTGCATTGGCTAACTGGTGGGATGAGGCCGGCGATCATGCGAAGGCGCTTGCCTATACCCAACGCATGAATCAATTAGACTCGAAGTCTAACCGCTAATGGTCGGGGAATGCGGTCCGCGCCCTTTCCAGGAAGGCGCGGCAACTCGATAGCTCCCGAGGACACAACTCCACCCAAAACGCTTTTCGCGTCATACTGCAGGGTGGATTCGTTTTGGGCGTGCGGCCTGAACTTCCCCCTCGAAGTTCAGGTCGTCCGGACAGTTGGTGGGTCTATTCGACCGCTACTTCGTCCGGGAACAGGAAGGTCGTGGCGCCATCGGCAAACTGCACCAGGTACATCGACCGGTCCAGATTGCGAATCTGTCGCAGAATGGTCGGCTGCTCGCCAAACCGGGTGCGACCTTCATGATCGCGCACCGGTCTCAGCAATCTGCAATGACGACCTGCCACTTCTGAAATTTCACCTTGGCTCATCATTTTTTCAACCTCATCGGCCAGTCCCGTCTGGCCCTCATCAGCGCGTCCTCAGGTTGGAGTGGAAGCAAGCAACGCGCCTGATCTTAAGGACGTATTTCGGGACTCTTTGATTCGCCTCCCCCAAGCCGCCTAACATGCCCGTAAGGGCAAAACGCATAATATTTCATCATATAGAAAAAGACGAGGCAATAACAAAACGATATTTTGTTTCACGCAGCTCGTCGTTTAGACACATTCTTGGTGTGATTCCGTGACAGCTTTGCTAGATCTCAGGTGAATCCACAATTCCCGATAATTGTGCCTTTCGCATAGGGTATTCGCATATGCCGACAGTCTATCCGATGGTCATGGGGCGCGAGGTGATGATCTCGACCGAGCACTATCTCTCGGCTGCCGCCGGCGCCCGAATTTTCGCGCGAGGCGGCAATGCCATCGATGCCGCAGTCGCCGCGGTGCTGGTCGAAGGTGTGGTGAATCCACATATGCACACCATCGGTGGCGAGGCGCCGATGCTTATCTACTCGGCATCTGCACGCCGGGTGGTCGCCATCAATGGCAATATGATCGCGCCCGCACGCGCGACAATTGAGCATTATCGGTCGCTGGGGCTGAAGCTGGTACCGTATTCGGGACTGCTCGCAGCGGGAGTTCCGGCGGCTTTGGATGCGCTCATTACGGCACTGTCCGAGTTTGGCACGATGTCGCTGGTCCAGGTCCTCGAACCGGCGCTCGCTCTCGCGCAGGAAGGTTTCCCGATGCACGTCGGTCTCGCGGGAGAGGCGCCCAGGCATTTGGATCCGCAGAATGCCGGAGCGGGTGCGTCGTTGCACGTCTTCGCCAAAAAATTCCTGACCGAATGGCCATCGACCGCGCGCGTCTACCTTCCCAATGGCGAGGTGCCCGAGCTCGGCGCCATCATCAAGAATCCGTCGCTGGCAAAATTTTTCACCCGGCTGCTCGATGCGGAAGCGGCGGCGAAAAATCGTGGACGCGAGGCGGCATTGCGCGCGGCATCGGATCGGTTTTACCGCAGCGACATTGCGGTCGATATCGTTGCGCATTCGGATGCGAATGGCGGATTGCTTCAGGCCTCGGACCTCGCGGCATTCAAAACGCGCATCGAGGCGCCGGTGAGCGCGGAGTATCGCGGAACCAGCGTGTACAAATGTGGGCCGTGGTCGCAGGGGCCGGTGTTTTTGCAGCAGCTTAAGATCCTCGAAGGCTTCGACCTCGCCGCCATGGGACATAACTCGACGGACTACATCCACACCGTCATCGAGAGCGCGAAGCTCGCATTTGCGGATCGCGAGGCCTACTACGCCGACCCGGAATTCGTTGACGTGCCGATCAAGGCGCTGGTGTCGAAGGAATATGGCGACATTCGGCGCACCCTCGTCGCCGCGCATCGAGCCTCGATGGAGCAACGTCCCGGCGATCCGATCGCGATGCGTCCGCTGCGCGAAGGCGGCGGAGAGGCGCGCGCATGGGGCGCCGGCACCATTCACGTCACCGCTTGCGATCGCTCAGGCAACATGATCGCGATAACTGCGAGTGGCGGATGGATTCCCAGCTCGCCGGTGATGGCGGCGCTCGGCTTCCCGTTGGGCTCGCGGATGCAAACTTTTTTCCTCGACGAGAAACACCCGAACGCGCTCCAGCCTGGGAAGCGTCCGCGCACCACGCTGTCACCCTCGCTCGCGATGCGTAATGGTGAGCCATACCTGACCTTCGGTACACCAGGCGGCGATCAGCAGGATCAGTGGACGCTGCAATTTTTCCTCAACACCATCGACTTCGGGATGCCGTTGCAGCAGGCGATCGAGGCGCCGAAATTTTCCAGCGCGCATTTCCCCTCGACCTTCTATCCGCATGGCACGCGTCCAGGAGTGCTACGAATCGAAGCGCGCGTCGATGAGAAGGTGCGGGAAGAGCTCGCCTCGCGCGGACACATCATCGAGATGCGGCCGCCCTGGTCGGAAGGCCACATCCTCGCGGTCCAGCTCGATCGCGCGCGCGGTCTGCTCTGCGGCGGATGCGACCCGCGCGGGCAGCAGGTACCCTCGATGCCGGCGGCAACCATCGGCTGGTAACCGCGAAAATGAGCGGCTTGGCTGGCGACACGCGATCGGTTAAACATTCGGCGTGCGCTTGAAGACCACTCGCGAGAGACCGCCAATGAACCTTCAGCCGGTTAAGCATACAATTTGTATGGCGCTGGTTTTGTTCCTGCTTGCCGGATGCGCGCCGGAACTTCAGCAGCCGCCCCCGGTTCAACCCCTGCCGGCCGAGACGGCCCAGCGCGACCAGATGTCGAGGCTCACGTCCGACCTCGGAAAGCCGGACAAGATTCGGGCGCAAATGGGCGCCGTCGCCGCCGTCCTCGGGGTCGCTTCGAATGTCTTGATTCAGAGCCCCACCGCCGCGAAGGATCCAGCGGGCTTGCAAATCACAGAGAAAGCCCTCATCGGCCAGCAGCAAAGACTTAATGCCGTTGCCCTTAGCAAATCCGACGATGACCTCGTCGCGACGGTTGCCGACCTCTGCACCGCCGACGCGCTGAGCGACGGCCAAGCGGCCGGGAGCCTGCTTGGCGGCGTCGCCGCAGTGACACCATCGAAGCGTATCGCCAACGATGACGACAAACTCGACAACTTCAAACGCAATCAACATATCTACGAGCAGACCGCGCTCTATCTGATCCAGATTCAAACCCGATGCGCGAGGAACAATCCTCCGGCGCAGGTGACCCAGGCCGCGGCCCAGCCGCAGGCTGCGGCGCAACCTCAGGTGCAGGATCAGCAGGAGGAAGAGGCGCCGCTGAACACGGCGGTGTTGACCGCCCTTCTAACCACGCAGATAACCGCACCGGTCGACGCCATCGAAAAGAACTGACGCGCAGCTATTCGCTCCCGCTCAGAAATCGATACACGAGGCGCTGGAAGTGCTGGATGCCCTGTTCGCGCGATTGCATCAACGTGCCGTTCTCGATGACTCCCGACGCGAGGCCGCGCTGCACCGATTCGCATAAGATGACGTCCTCGCGCTGCACGAGATCGCTGAGATCCTTGTATTCGCGAATCTGCTCGTCGGTCGCGTCCTCGGCGAAATAGTAATCGATAGTTTCGCGAGTATGCCCCGCATCGATAGGATAGACGCAAAGCATCTGCATCGCCATCGGATGCGTTGAGAGCGCGATCATCGCGGTCGGCCACAGGGTCGCGTAGTTCACGGAATTTTGCGGCGAACGCACCAGCGGCCCGTGGTAGGTCGAATAGTATTCGTGGCTGATGTCCGCGCGGTACTTGTCGGTATCGATGACCTCCGAAAACGCCGGATGCGCGATCGGACAGTGATAACATTCGTTGAAATTCTCGATGATGATTTTCCAGTTCGAGGCGATCTCATAGACGTCCTGCCGATACATCCGCAGCCGCGCGAGGTCGACGCCGGCGCGATCGAATAGCGCAGGCAAATCGCCGATGAGGTCGCGCAGCGATCCCGGCTCGCGATTCGGCTTCACGAAGATCATCGGCCCCCAGGTCTCGGCCGAGAACGGGATCAGCGATAGCTCCGCCTTCGCGAACGAAGCCTGTTCATTCGCGCGCGGCGCGTTGCGCAGCGAGCCATCGAGGTTGTAGGTCCAGCCGTGATAGTGGCATTGCAGCGTCTTGCGATTGCCCGCGCATTCGAGGACGACTTCGCTCCCGCGATGGCGGCATACGTTGGCGAAGGCGCGCAGGTTGCCATCGCTGTCGCGTGCGATGACGACCGGAATATCGCCGAGGCGCGTGGTGATGAAATCTCCCGGGTTGGCGACCTGCCCGGTATGGCCGACACACTGCCACGTACGATGAAAAATCCGGCGTTTCTCTTGCTCGAACACCGCGCCGTCGGCATACCATCGCGCGGGCAGCGTATGCCCGGTCTCGAGCGCATGAGATATGGTCGAATCGATTTGAAAACTGAATGCCATAAGTCGTTCCTTTAGTATCTTCTTACCAAATAGCTTCGGGGGGTCATGCGTATGAAGATGAAGACATTACTCGCAGCGGGAATGGTGCTGATGATGACCGCGATCGCTAATCTGGCCGCCGGTTTCGATACCGCGAAGCTCCAGGACCTGACCTACAGCTTCAACAGCGACACTATATACTGGCCGACCGAAAAGCCGCTCCAGCACGAGTTCGAAAAGTTCGGCATAACCGATGGGGGATACTTTTACTCCTCGGCCAAGTACGCCGCTCCGGAGCACGGCGGCACCCATATGGATGCGCCGATTCATTTCAACAAGAACGGCATCTATGCCGACCAGGTCCCGCTCGCGAACTGTGTTGGGCCGGCGGCGGTGATCGATTTTTCCGCGCGCGCGGTGACCGATCCCGATGCGATGCTCACCGTCGCTGACATCAAGGCTTACGAGGAGAAGTACGGCCAGATTCCCGATGGCGCCATCGTCGTCGCGCGCTCCGGATGGGGTAAGTTCTGGCCCGACAAGAAGACCTACCTCGGCACCGACAAACCCGGCGATGTGGCAGGTCTTCATTTCCCCGGCTACTCGCCCGAGGCCGCGGAGTGGCTGGTGAAGAATCGCAAGCTTGCCGCCATCGCCATCGATACCGCGAGCATGGACCGCGGAATGTCGAAGGATTTCAAGGTCCATCAGATTTGGCTGGGCTCGAACAAACCCGGCTTCGAGAACATCGCCAACGCCGATAAGTTGCCGGCCACGGGCGCGACGATCTTCTGCATCCCGATGAAGCTCGGCAAGGGAACCGGCGGGCCGACGCGCGCCTTCGCGCTGCTGCCTTGAAAGGAATCCCAGACCGGAGATTCGGTAAACGGGATAACCTTTTGGGGTTGATTACCAACCATGAAGTCGGGAAACTCAACTTTCGGCGACGCCGGGAAAGGCGTATGCATCCAAAAAGATAAGGCTTCGCGAGGCATGACTTGTGCTCGACTTGTTTTCACGTGCCGCGCTAATGGTCAGGTGGGCTGAATCCAAAGCAACGTCTTTACGTATCTATGGGAGGAGGGAATCATGCGGCGCAACTCCATCGTAACGGCGGCACTGGCACTGGTCGCGCTTTTTGCCGTCGCGGGATGCTCGGGGCAACCGCTCTCGACACGTGAAAAGGGGACGCTCGGGGGTGCTGGTATCGGAGCCGCGACCGGCGCGATCATCGGAGCGGCAGTGGGAGCTCCAGGCGCCGGGGCCGCTATCGGCGGCGCGCTCGGCGGTGTGACGGGCTACGTGGTCGGCAACGAAATGCAGAACAACGAAACCGCCAATCAGCAGACCCAGCAGCAGATCCAATCGCAACAGCAACAGATTGAGCAGCAGCGCCGGCAAATCCAGCAGCTTCAGCAATCGCAGGAAACCGAATAGGCCGGATGCAAGGAGCAATAGCTATGAGAAATCGAAATGTAGCAATTCTCGCCTTAGCGCTGGTCGCGATGTTGCTCGGCGCGGGATGCAGCGGGCAGCCGCTCTCGACGCGTGAGAAGGGAACCCTCGGCGGCGCGGGAATCGGCGCAGCCGGTGGCGCCATCATCGGCGCCGCGGTGGGCGCACCAGGAGCGGGAGCCGCAATCGGCGGCGCGCTCGGCGGCGTGACCGGATATGCGATTGGCAATTCAATGCAGAACAACGAGAACGCCAACGCGCAGACCCAGCAGCAGATTCAATCGCAACAGCAGCAGATCGAGCAACAACGTCAGCAGATCCAACAACTACAAAATTCGCAGGAGACGGAATAACACCGCTTTTTTCTGCGGGAGACAAACTTTATGGGTGAGCGCGCCGGAATTATCGCCGCATTGGTTTTGGCAGCGTCAATCGCGCTCGGCGGTTGCAGTGGAACTCCGCTATCGACCCGTGAGAAAGGCACCCTCGGAGGTGCCGGCGTTGGCGCGGTCGGCGGCGCTCTCGTGGGCGCGGCGGTAGGGCATCCGGGAGCCGGCGCCGCGATCGGTGCGGGCCTTGGCGGCGTGACCGGATATGCCGTCGGCAATTCGATGCAAAACAACGAAAACGCCAACGCGCAGACCCAGGGGCAGGTGCAGTCGCAACAGCAACAGATCGAGCAGCAGCGGCGTCAAATCCAGCAGCTGCAACAGAACCAGGAAACCGAATAGCCCAAGTCACATCCCGCTAATGCGAAGGGACGCCGATCAATTTGATCCGCGTCCTTTTTCTTTTGATGATGCCGAATCACGCGGGATGACAGAGCTTGCACGCGCGCAGCCCCGCGCCTCGCGCCCGCTCCGAATCCGCATAGATGTAAAACTTGCCGGAAGTCACGCGCTTCGCCGCCGAACATTGCGGACGACAATAGATATGCGTCCCCTGATGCCCCATCACCGCGCGCGCCGGAACGCGCAGATCCTTGCCTACCGTGAAACCTTCCGCTCGCAGCAGCTTCAACTTGCGATCGACGCCGCCGCCGTAGTTGCCGATGGAAAGGTCCGATTTGATCACGCGATGGCACGGCACATAGATCGGAATCGGGTTGGAACCCATCGCGTTGCCAACCGCGCGCTGGCCATCGGGGGCGCCAATCGCCGAGGCGAGCCCCTGGTAGGTCACGACCGAGCCGAGCGGCACCTTGCACAGCTTCATCAGGGCGCGCCGCTTGAAGTCGCTCTCCACCAACGAGAAATCGATCTCGTGTTTGAGCGCGGTATGGTCGCCTGCGATGAAGCCGCGAATCTCTTCGCCGATACGATCGGAGGCGGCTTGATCCTCGACGATGTCGTACTTCCCTCGCATCGCAGCGAGTGGATCGAGGCCCTTTCCGTCCATGAAACGAATCGCGAGAATTCCCCGCGGTCCGTCCGCGATGAGTAGCCGACCGACCGGCGAATCGACCACGCCAACCCGCGCAATGGGACGGCGCTCGCGCGCAATCGCCTTATCGAAGCGGCGGCGGCCTTCCGCGAGGATCGCGTCGAGGCCGGGATCGTCTTCAGCCTCGCGGTCGAGCTCAAGCAGCAAGTGCTCGTCATCATGTTGCTTGCTCATCGGATCACCTCAACTCCTTTAGCTTTCGCAGCGCCTGATACACCCCGGCGCGAGCGCTTTCCTCGGAACATCCGAGCGCCGCGCCGATTTCCGCATACTCGAGGCCCACGATTTTTCGCATCACAAACGCCTGCCCCTGCTTCCCCGGCAGACCCGCGATGGCGCGACGCATATCCAACGCGGCGTCCGGTGTACCGTTATTCGCATGATTCGAGGAATGCGCCGCGACCGCATCGAGAGCGTCGGCATCGGCATTGGGCGCGATGACACGCGAATGGCGCGCCCGATCGCGCGCGCGGTTGCGGCACAGGTTCGCCGCAATTTTGAACAGCCATGGCCGCAGTCCCGCCTCCGAATCGAGGTCCGGATACGCGCGATAAGCGCGCAGGAACGTCTCCTGGAAGAGATCGAGCGCGTCCTCGCGATCGCGGGTCATGCGAACCAGAAAGCGCATGATTTCGCGATCGTGTCGGCGCATCGCGTCTTCGAACGGAAGCGGAATCGGTGGCAGCTTAGCTCGTGCCGTCATGATCGATACCTATAACCCCGCCATCCGACATTCGTGAAATGATAAAAAGGTGCTGGACACCAACTCTCAATCGGCATAGTTCAATATTGAACTATGCTAGACGAGAGGTCACTCTTATGGATCCAGTTTTCGCGATCGCGCTATGGGCGCTGTTATTTCTCGGAACGCATTTGCTGATCTCCTCGCGCGAGGTACGGCCCCGGCTGATCGCGATGGTCGGCGAGCGCGTATATCCGGGCGTGTATTCAATCGTCGCGCTCGCAACGTTCATTCCGCTGGTTCTCGCGTTCGCACATCACAAGCACTCCGGCGCGATGCTATGGGACCTGCGCGGCGTCGCTCCGGTGCGATGGTTGGTGTGGCTGCTGATGTTGCTCGCGTTCATCGTTTTCGTCGCGAGTTTCATCACCCCGAATCCTGGCGCAATGGGCGCACCTGGTGATCTCGAAGCGAGTCGAGCGCGGGGCATCCTCAAGTTCACCCGGCATCCCAGTTTCGTCGCATTCAGCATCTTCGGGGTCGCGCACATTCTGATGAATGGTTTCGTGGGCGATGTGATTTTCTTCGGCAGTTTTCCGGCCCTCTCGATCATCGGCGGGATACATCAGGATGCGCGCAAGGAATCGCAACTCGGCGCGTCATACAAAATGCTGGAAAATTCTACTTCCTTCTTTCCCGGCCTGGCGCTCCTTCAAGGCCGCCAGCATTGGTCGGCGGCCGATACCCCGTGGCTCGCGATCGCAATTGGCATCGCGCTGACGGCTCTGATCGTGTGGCTCCATCCGATGATTTTCGGCGGCAATCCGATGGGGATGTAATCGCCGCATAGACAACCGCGCACGCCCGGTTCTAGGATGGCGATTCGGAGGGCTTCTTCAAATGGCGCAAACCCCACGCATGCTGGAAGGCTATCGCGTACTCGACTTCACCCATTTTGTCGCGGGTCCGACCTGCACCCGCATCCTCGGTGAGATGGGCGCCGATGTCATCAAGGTCGAGCGCTCGAAGCAGGGCGACCACGTGCGCGTGCTCGGATTGGTGAAGGACGGGATGAGCTCCTACTACTTCCAGCACAATCATTCCAAGCGCAGCCTCGCGCTCGACTTCCAGAAACCGGAAGCAAAGGAACTGATCCTCAAACTGATCCCGAAGATCGATATCGTGGTGGAAAATTTCGCGCCCGGCGTCATCGGCGCAATGGGCTTCGGTTACGAGGCGCTCAAGAAAATCAATCCGAAGATCATCATGGTGTCGGTTTCCGTCGCCGGCCAGACCGGCCCGCTGAGCAGCAAGCCCGGCTACGATTACCTCGGGCAGTCGCTCGCCGGCGTGACGGATCAAATCGGCGAAGCGGATCGCACTCCGGTCGTCACGCCGATGGCGATTGGCGACATTTCCACCGGCGTCTCGGCCGCGATGGCGGTGGGCTTCGCGCTGCTGCATCGCGAGCGAACCGGCGAGGGCCAGTACCTCGATGCCTCGCTGCTCGATACTTATTTCCATATGCACGAATTGAGCGTGCCGATCATTTCGATGCGCAAGGGGAAGTGGGTGCCGAAGCGCACCGGCGCGATGCATCCGACCGGCGCGCCGTGCGGCGTATTCCGGGCGAAGGATGGTTTCGTCTTCATCGTCCCTCAGCAGCATGAGATCGGGCGCTTGTGGAAGGCGATGGGCAAGCCGGAGCTGGCGACCGACCCGCGCTTTCTTACCAACCGCGATCGCGTGAAGAACAATATGGCGCTCAAGGAGATCATTGAGATGTGGCTCGCGACGTTTCCCGATCGCGATTCCGCCGTCGCCGAACTCGACAAGATTCGGGTCCCATGCGCGCCGGTGTACAAGCTGGCCGAATCGATGGCGCATCCGCATATGCGCGGGCGCAAGACTGTCCGCCAGGTAAGCGATCCGAGGCTCGGCGAGTTGGAGATCCCGGGTATGCCGGTGAAATTCTCCGCGTGGCCGGACCGAACGGATCTGAAGGCGTCGAAACTGGGCGCCGACAACGAAGCGGTTCTGAGCGAGATGCTCGGGCTGTCATCGGATCAGATTGCGAAGCTCTATTCCGACGGCGTCCTGCTCCACGCAACCGAGTCGCAGCCCGCCGCCGAAAGATAGCTCAATGGAGCATGCGGGAGCCGGCGCGCTCGATGCGTTGGAGCCGGTGCTCGCGCACTTGCGCACCATCGAGGGGTTGAAAGAAAAAAGTCGCGGCACCTTCTACCGTGGTTCGAAGGCGTTCCTCCATTTTCATGAGGACCCCGCTGGATTCTTCGCGGACTTGAAAAAAGGCGACGACTTCGTGCGATTGCCAGTTAACAATCGCGCCGAAATCGCCGCCCTGGTTCGTGAAGCTAAACGCACGCTATCGGAATTTTGATGGGGATCCGAACTCTTTTCTCCCCCGCGCGGACGCGGAGGAGCGAGGAGAAATTTTGCCTATTCTTGCAGCCG
>VFSW01003175.1_pt1 | contig 24620 bp, 22 predicted proteins | sample 5358111 | NCBI WGS metagenome assembly VFSW01 (sample SAMN11554181, study PRJNA540505) | mine drainage metagenome | isolation source: sediment from site ElyBrook_90M | place: USA: Ely Copper Mine, Vershire, VT | collected 2017
CCCCCCCCCCCCCCCCCCCCCCTCCTCCCCCCCCCCGCCCCCCCCCCCCCCCCCCGCCCCCCGGGCTCTCCTGGGCCTGGCCGCTGCCCAGGGCGGGCAGGGGCAGGGTGCCGCCGGGTCCAAGGGCGCCGGCCGCTCCGGGCGCCAGCGCGAGGGCGTTGGCCTTCTGGCTCTGGGAGAGGAAATAGCCGGCTCCGGCCACGCACGCACCGCCGGCGCCAAACACGAGCGTCGGGAAGCCGGGCACGACGCCGATGACGATGAGCGCGCCGCCCACGACCATGAAGAGCTTGGGCCGGCTGAAGAGCTGCGCGCCCAGGTCCGTGCCGAGGCCTTCGTCGGAGCCGCCGCGGGTGACCAGGACGCCGGTGGCGACGGACACGAGCAGGGCGCTGATCTCGTTCACGAGACCGTCGCCGACGGTGAGGACGGTGAACGTCGTGAGGGCGCTTCCGATGTCGAGGCCCTTCTGGAGGACGCCGACCGTCAGGCCGCCGACGATGTTGACGACGATGATGACGAGGGCGGCGACGGCGTCACCCTTGACGAACTTGCTCGCGCCGTCCATCGCTCCGTAGAAGTCGGCTTCGCGCTCGATGGCGTGGCGGCGGGCTCTGGCCTCGTCCGGGGTGATGAGGCCCGCGTTCAGATCGGCGTCGATCGACATCTGCTTACCGGGCATCGCGTCGAGGGTGAACCGGGCGGCCACTTCACTGACGCGGCCGGCGCCGTTGGTGATGACGACGTACTGGATGACGACCAGGATCAGGAAGACCACGATGCCGACGACGGTGTTGCCGCCGACCACGACCTTGCCGAAGGCGTTGATCACCTCGCCGGCATGGGCGTCGAGAAGCACGAGCCGCGCGGCCGAGACGTTGAGGCCCAGCCGGAAGAGCGTGGCGATGAGCAGGAGGGGCGGGAACGAGCTGAACTCGAGGGGCTCGCGAATGTTGAGCGCGACGAGCAGGATCGTGAGCGAGAAGGTGATGTTGAGGACGATGAGGATGTCCAGCAGCATCGGCGGCAGCGGGATGATCATCATCGCCACGATGCCGACGACCGCGGCGGCGAGCACCGCGTCGCTCCGGCGGAGGACGCTGGCGGGCGCCTGGGTTGCCTGGGTCGTCATCGAGCGCGCTCCTCATCATCGGCCCTGCGATCGGCCGGGCTGTGGGTTCGGGCCTCGCCGGCCTCGGCTTCTTCATCGGTGTCGTCGATCAGGCCCGCGGCCTCGTCGAGAGCGATCTGGGCTTCGTAGGCCGCGATCTCTTCGGCGGTCAGATCCTTGAGCTCGTCCTCGGCCATCGCCCGGGCAACAGCGGCCTCGTCCACGTCGGCCATGCTCAGCCGCGCTCCCTCGCCGGCCTCGACGGCCACATCGGCCACATCGGCCTCGGCAGATTCGCCGGCCAGTTCCAGCCATTCATCGCCGCGGTCCGCGTCGCCGGCTTCGACGTCCGCGTGGCTCCCGGCGCCCAACCCGTACACGCCGGCGGCCGTCGCGACGTCGAGGTCGCTCTGCCGGCCGATCACCTCGCCCCCGATCGCGGAGCTCGCCCCGAACGCGCCGGCTCCCCCACTCCCGCCGCCCCACCAGGGCCGGGCGGCAAGCCCGCCGGCGGCGCCGCGAGCGCGATCCGCGGTCCAGCCAGCCGTGCCCGCGCCACGACCGCCACCGGTCCTGTTGAAGCGGGCCTGGTGGACCAGGACGAGCAGCCGGGCGACGGCGCGGTAGAGGTGGGCAGGAACCTCGGATCCGACCGGCCGCGAGAAAAGGGATCGCGCGAGCGGCTTGTCCTCGACCACCGGCACCTTGTGCTCGCGCGCGATCGTCTTGATGCGCTCGGCCATAAGGCGCTGGCCCTTGGCCACGATCCTGGGCGCGCGCATCGTCAGCGAGTCGTACTTGAGGGCGACGGCCAGGGTCGTCGGGTTGGTGACGATGACGTCGGCGGTCGGGACCGCGTCCATCATCCGGGCGAAGGCCATCTGCCGGGCCCGCCGCCGACGGGCGCCCCGGATCTGGGGATCGCCTTCCGATTCGCGGAACTCCTGCTTGACCTCGTCCTTGGTCATGCGGATCTGTTCCATGGCCCGGCGGCGCTGGACCACGAAGTCCACCAGGGCCACGACGGCGAGCAGGATCGTGATCGTGAGGCCCAGCTGGAAGATGGCCGCCAGGCACGAGCCAGCGATCTGTGGCGCGGTGTTCCCCTGTGAGTTGACGATCGAGGGGATCTTGCTGAACACGATCTGCCAGGAGATCACCGCCAGGATGGCGAGCTTCGCGCTGGCGAGGCCCAGGCGCGTGAGGGCCTGGCGGTCGGCGAGCCGCTTCATGCCCGATATGGGGTTGATCCGGGAGAGATCGAAGCCGACGGCCTTGAAGGAGAAGACCAGACCGCCCGAAACCAGGTTGCCGGCGATGCCGGCGATCATGACCAGGCACGCGAGCGGCAGCGTGAGCGCGAGCGTGCTCAGGATGGCGTCGCCGGCCGCGCCCAGCACCTGGGCGTTCGAGGCTCGCGGATCGAGGTTCAGCACCGTCGACTGGGTCTTGTTGACGAGGCTTGCCCCGACGCCCGGCAGGAGGCTGGCCAGGGCCAGGGTCCCGACGCCGAGGGTCAGGCCCATCGAGAACTCCCAGGACCGGCCGATGCCCTGGCCTTTGGCCCGGGCTTCCTGGCGCTTTCGTGGAGTTGGGGCTTCGGTCTTCTCAGCCATCGTCCGCCCTACGCGCTGACGGAGCCGCCGGTGGCGGCATTGAAGACGAACCGGAAGATCGACTGGGCGCCCGCGATGAGGCTGGGCATGGCCATCGCGAGGACGACGACGCCGACGAGCATCTTGAGCGGCAGGCCCAGGATGAAGACGTTGATCTGCGGGATGGCGCGGGCGAGCAGGGCCACCGAGAGCTCGACGAGCAGGAGGACGAGAGCGACCGGCAGGGCCACGCGGACGCCCAGCTCGAGAGCCAGGGCGATGGTCTGCGCGCCCGTCTGGGCGAGGTCCGCCGGCCAGCCGCCGCCGACGGGATAGACGATGAAGGAGTTGGCGAGGGCCTTGACGACGGCGAGGTGGAGGCCCATGGCCAGGAAGGTGAGCCCGGCGAGGACCGAGAAGAACGGGTCGATCGCGGTCGAGGCTTCCTGCTCGGTGGGGCTGAAGACCGAGCCGAGCGAGAGGCCGAGCTGGATGGCGATGACTCGCCCGGCAATCTCGATGGCGTCGAAGCCCATGCCCAGGATGAAGCCGAGCGACATGCCGATGACGATCTCGAGCGGCGCGGCCAGCAGGAGCGGCAGGCTGCCGGCATGGAGACCCGCGCCCGCGGCGAGGGCGATCGTTAGGGAGGCCGCGAGCCCGAACTTGACCAGCGTCGGCAGGGAGTGGTGGCCGAAGATCGGGGCCGTGAAGACGAGCCCGGTGCAACGCATCATGACCAGGAAGAGAAGGGCCGCCTGGCCGCCGCCGAGCGTGAAGGTGGCGCCGCCCGTCATCGCCCGGCCTCCGTGGCCATGCGGAAGATGTAGTGGGTGAAGTCGCCGAGCTGGCCGGCCATCGCCGGACCCAGGAGGATCAGGACGGCGGCCACGACGATCAGCTTGGGCACGAAGGTGAGGGTGGCCTCGTTGATCTGGGTGGCCGCCTGGATCACGGAGATCACCAGGCCGACCGCCATCGAGATGATCACGATGGGGCCGCCGACCACGGCGGTCGTCCACATCGCCTGCTGCATCAGAGCGCCGACGTCGCTGGGTGTCATCGCCCGGCCTTCAGTTGAAGCTCTTGACCAGCGACTGGACCACGAGAACCCAGCCGTCGACCATGACGAAGAGGAGGAGCTTGAACGGCAGCGCGATCTGGGTCGGCGAGACCATGACCATGCCCATGGACATCAGGGCCGAGGCCACGACCAGGTCGATGATCAGGAACGGGATGTAGAGCAGGAAGCCCATCGTGAAGGCGGTCTTGAGCTCGCTCACGACGAAGGCAGGCAGTAGAACCTCGAGCGCGACGTCGTTGGAAGTCGCCGGCCGAGGCTCCTTGGATAGCTCGATGAAGACCTGGAGATCCTCCTCGCGGGTCTGCTTGAGCATGAACGTCCGGAACGGGTCGACGCCCTTCTGGAAGGCCGTGTTCTGGTCGATCGTGTTGTTCAGGTAGGGCTGGAGCGCGTCGTTGTTGGCCTTCTGGAAGGTCGGCGCCATCACGAAGAGCGTGAGGAAGAGCGACAGGCCCAGGATGACCTGGTTGGGCGGCAGGTTCGGGATGCCGATGGCGCTGCGCAGCAGCGACAGGACGACGACGATGCGGGTGAAGCTCGTGGCCAGCATGAGGATCGCGGGCACGAGCGACAGGACCGTCAGGGCGATCAGCAGCTGGACGGAGAGGGCGGCCTGGCCGTTGCCGCTGGCTGCCTGGCCGTCGCCGATCTTGACCGAGATGTCCGACGAGCCGCTCGTCGAGCAGCCTGCCGCGACGAGGGCGACGACGCCGATCAGCGCGAGCCGCCACAGGTTACGCCTGGTCCGGAGGGCGCCGATCCGGCGGCGAAGCGGGCGCATCATCGGGCTCTCACCGCGCCGAGCACCGAAGCGATGCGCCCGGCGAAGGCGTCGATGGGGGCGACGACGGCGGCCATGAGGGAGTTCGGCGCGATCAGCGGCTTGCCCGGAACGAGAGCCCGGTCGCCCTGAGCCGCGGCCTGCTGAGCGGCCAGCTCTGTGGCGAAGTCGGCGGTGTCGAGCTCGTCGGCCTTGAGCTCCGCCAGGGAGACCATCCCGTTCGGCGTGAGTCCCACGACGAGGCGCCGCTCCCCTACCGCGACCAGATGAAGGCTGGCCTTCTGGGCCAGCGGCCGCGATTCGAGAACCTGGAGCCGGCCGCCGTGCTTCGGTCCGGTGGACTGCATCCGGCCGAGAACCTTGAGAGTGACGAACAGCAGGCCCAGAACGATGACGGACTTGGTCGTGAGATCGATCAGGTCGAGTCCGCCGAAACCGGCGTCGATCATCGCGCCCGACGGCGAGACGACCGCCTCGGTCGCCGTCGCGGTGGCGGCCGGAGTGGGCGTGGCCGTCGCCCTGGCGGCCGGAGTGGCCGTGGCCGTGGCCGTGGCCGTGGCCGTGGCGACGGTGGCAGTGGCGGCCGCGGCCGGAGAGGCGCTCGCGGCGGGCGCGTCCGCGGACACGCGGGCCGGCTGCGCGCCGCTCGCGAGGGCCACCAGGCCAAGACCGGCGATCACGCCGAGGACGGCGACGCGGCGCCAGCCCGGGGCGATGTGGCCACGCAACGAGGCCACTCCGCGGATGCCCTGCGACGCCGGTCCGGCAGCCATCGGCCACCGAACCGTGGAGCGCGTCGTCATCGACCGGCGGGAGTCAGGCGGGCCTGGCGAGAGACGACGTCCGTGATCCGGACGCCGAAGTTCTCGTCGACGACCACCACTTCCCCCTGCGCGATGGGCCGGCCGTTGATCAGGATGTCGACCTTCTCGCCGGCCAGTTTGTCGAGCTCGATGATCGAGCCCGGGGTGAGAGCCAGGACGTCCTTGATCGGGAGCGTCGTCCGGCCGATCTCGACCGCCACCTGGAGATTCACGCCGAGAAGCAGATCGATGTTGTAGGCGGGCGAGCCCGACGGACTCGCGGTCAGCTCGGGCAGCTGGGCGGGCCGGACGTTGCCCGGCTGACCCGCCGACACGGGCATCGGCGCGGCAGTGGCCGGGGCGGGAGCGGCCGCGGCGGGCGCGGACTGGGGCGCGGGAGCGCGGACTTCGCTGTTGCGCGCGGCCACGGGCGGAACCGGCGCCGGGGCCGGGGTCGCCGCCTCGGCGGCGAGGGCCTGGAGGGCGACGATATGCGCTGACAGCTCGTTGGCGACCGCCTCGTCGTAGGCGGAAATCAGGACGACTTCCTCGTTGTCAACCGACGTCATCGGCAGGCGCAGGAGGAGCATCGGCGCGTCGGGGCTCGAGATCTCCACTGGCTGGCCCAGGCCGAGGCCTTCGCCGAGGATCGATTCGAACGCCTCGCTCATGGCGTCGAGAACGAGACTCTGGAGGACGTCGGCGGTGTAGGTCTTCCCGCCGATCTTGTCGCCCTTGTCCGGGTCCAGGGCGCCCCAGGCCCCTCGCCGATCCGTGCCGAGCAGCTCGAACGAGCGTGACGGGATCAGCGGCGTGGGCGTCTCGGAGAAACCGACGTGGCCGACCGTCAGCTCCCCGACGGTGATCGGGCAGAGCGCGTCGGCCGAGATGTTCTCGGCGATCGCGGAGCGCAGCATCGGCCACAGCGGCAAAATCGACGCTCCGGCTCCAAGGGATTGCCCGTCGGCGGGCTTCCAGCTGAACGATTGCCAGCTCATGTCAGGCCTCCATGGGCTGAAGTGGGCTCACCAGGCGAAGGGCGACGCGATCCCCGACACGACCGGGGATCGCCCACGCCTGGGCCTGATCGGCGACCGCGACGAGCACCGGCTCGTCGAAGTGCTCGTCAAAACGGATGACGTCGCCCGGGCGCAGCTCGGTGAGAGCCTCGACCGGGATGTCGACCGCGCGGAATGTGGCGGCGATCGGTATCTCCACCGACCGGATCTCGTTCTCGATGTCCTCTCGGGCGCTGGAGCTCCCCGCGACCTGGCGGCGCTGCGAATACCACATCGTCGCGGCCAGGCGTGGGAGCAGCGGCTCCAGGCTTGCGTACGGATAGCAGATGGTCATCGGCGCGGTCTGGCCCGCGAAACGGACCTCATATGTCATGACCGCGACCACTTCGGAGGGTGACGCGACGCGGAGCAGGATCGGCGTCAGGGCGGCTTCGGTGACGGTGACGTCGAGCGTCTGGAGGTGCGACCAGCCCTCGTTGAGGGCGTGCGGCAGGTGGCCGACGACGCGGGCGATGAGGTCCGTCTCGATCGGGGTCGGCTCGGCGCGCTCGGGCGGGATGCGTCCGGGGCCGCCGAGGAGCCGGTCGACCGACGCGAGGGCGAAACCCAGGTCCATGTCGACCATGAACGGGCCGGCGAGGCCGGTGCTGCTCATGACCACGAGCTGGGTCGGCAGGCTCAGCTGGCTGAGGTAGTCGTCGAAGATGAGCTGGTCGGTGCCCGCGAGCTGGATCACGACGGATCCGCGGAGCGATGACGACAGTCGGGCGGCGGCCACCCTGGCGACGGTCTCGTGGATGGCCTGGAGCGTCCGCAGCTGCTCGTTGGAGAACTTGGCCGGGCGGCGGAAGTCGTAGGTCTTGACGAGGCGCCCGTCGGCGCTGAGGGACGGCGGCTGATCCTCCGAGGGCAGCGTGCCATCGGCGACTGCTCCAAGGAGCGCATCGATCTCGGCCTGCGACAGCATCTCTGGGGCCCGCCTACTGCATCACGAGATTGGTGAAGTAGACGTCGAGGACCTCCTCGGGCCCGAGGATCTTCCGGAAGGCGTCGAGCAGCTCACTCTTGAGCTTGGCCCGGCCGTCCGGCGTGATCAGGGTCGCGGAGTCGTGCGAGGAGACGACCTCGCCGAGGGCGTCGAGCAGCCGGGGCAGCTCGTCCTGGTATCCCTCGAGCTCGGTGGTTTCGCTCTTGGTCCGATCGGCACCGTGGAGGTCGTAGAAGCTCGCCTTGCTCGGGCGGATCTCGATCGAGACGCCCACCTTGGCGTACTTGTACGAGGTGGCCGTGGTGGTGTTCAGGTTGATCACGCGATCTTCGAGCGCGAGCATCGGGCCGAGCTGGCCGGTCTGCGGATCGGGGACCTTGACCGGCGTGCTGCTACCGGCCGACATCTGCATAAAGCCGAAGGCGCCGGCCGCGGCCAGGCCCAGAGGCAGGCCAAGGACCAGGATCGCGCGCTTCCCCTTCGGGATCGGAAGCTTCATCGATAGGACTCCAGGTTCAAACGATTGCCGCCGGTGAGAGCGGGGCTCTGGATACTCATGGGAACGAGGGCTCGGCAAACGGCTCAAGGCTTGCGGACGGGTAGGTGCCGCCGCCGCTCTTGTAGATCACGACGATGTCGACCCGCCGGTTCTTGGCCCGCGAGGCGTCGTCGGTGTTGGCCACGAGTGGGTTGTACTGGGCGTTGCCGAGCGCCGAGAGACGGCTCGGGTCTACGCCCATGTCGACCATTGCCTCCAGGACGGCCAGGGCTCGGGCCGTGGAGAGGTCCCAGTTGTTGGCGAAGAGGACGCCGTCGGGTTGTTGGTCGTCCGTGTTGCCTTCGACCCGGACCGCGTTCGGCAGCGGCTTGACGATGTTCACGACCTGGCCGATGAGCTTGAGGGCGTGGTCGTCGAGGTGGGCGCGGCCCGAAGAGAACAGCAGCGCGTCGTTGAGTCGGATGACTATCCCCTGCGGCGCCATTCCGACCTCGACCTCGCCGCCGAGCCCCTGGCCGATCGCGTAGTCCTCGAGCGCGGCCCGGATGGCCTGGAGGTCGGACTGCACGGTCGAGGAGCCGGCCGCGTTCTGCTCGTCCTGGACGGTCACGTCCTGGCCGTCGCTGATGCTGATGGCCTGCTGGCCGCTCATGACGTCGGCGTTGAAGGCCGCCGAAACCGACTGGGCCAGGGCCGTGAACTTGCGTATGTCCGTGGTGCTGATGGCGTACATGACGATGAAGAGAGCCATCAGGAGGGTGATCATGTCCGCATATGTGAGGAGCCAGCGCTCCTCGTTCTCATGCGGTCCGTCGGCGTGGCCGCGGCCTCTGCGTCTGGCCATCAGGCGGCCTCCGCCACGGGCGTGGCAGCGGTTTCCTTCTCGGCCGCTTCGGCTTGGACCTTCTCCGGACCCGCATGAGCCGCCAGCTTCTGGGCGACGATGCGCGGGTTGTCGCCGGCCTGGATCGAGAGGATGGCGGCGAGCGCCAGGCGGCGTTCGCGGACTTCCGCCTGGTCCTTGCTCTTCAGGTTGCCCGAGACGGGCAGCCAGAGGATGTTCGCGCTGCCCACTCCGATCAGCGTGGCGATGAACGCGACGGCGATCGACTCGCCGAGGCCCGCCGGGTCGGCCAGATTGGCCAGGACGTTGATCAGGCCCATGACGGTGCCGATGACGCCCATCGTCGGGGCGTAGCCGCCCATCTTGGCGAAGAGATCGATGCCCTTGGCGTGGCGGGCTTGCATCGACTCGATCTCGATCTCCAGGATCTCCTCGACCGTATCGGGCTCGAGGCCGTCGATGACCATCTGGAGGCCGTGGCGGATGAACGGATCCCGGATCCCCTCAACGTCGCTCTCGAGAGCCAGGAGGCCTTCGCGGCGGGCTCGCTCGGCGAACTTGACGAGCATCTCCCGGATCGAGCCGATGTCGCTGACCCGCGGCTTCATGCTCTTCCCCAGCAGCTTGGGGAAGGCCATGAACTGCTTGACCGAGGTCGTGGCCATGGTCGCGCCGAAGGTCCCGCCAAAGATGATCATGATCGCGGACGGGTTGAAGAACGCGGCAGGAGAGCCGCCTTCGATCAGATCGGCGACTACGAGCGCTCCAAGTGCGACCAGGATTCCGACGCCAGCATCCATGCTTCAGGTCCGGTCCTCGACTCGTTCGTTGTAGGCGCGCAGGCGCCCGCGATTGGGGTGCTCGTACCGAGCGGGATCCATGTCCGTGGGAGGGTCGTAGACCCGCCGGCCGCCGAAACGGGCGTCGACGTGGAGAGATCGCTGGTAGAAGTGGAAACGCGTCGCGACCTCGGTCGCGGTCTCGCGGACGAGGACCTTCTTGCCGTCGGCGAGAGTGATGACGGTGTCCGGCGTCTCCTCGACCAGCTCGATCCGATCGGGATTGACGAGGAAGGGCGAGCCGTCCTGGCGCGTCAGCGGGATCATCGATCTAGGCCAGGCTGCCGGTCAGGGCGAGGCGCATGAGGCCGGCGCGCGATCGCACGTTGAGCTTCCTGCTGAGGTTGGCCCGATGGGCCTCTACGGTCTTGACCGAGAGGACCAGCGATTCGGCGATCTCGCGGTTGGAAAGACCCTGACCGATGAGATAGAGCATCTCGCGCTCTCGAGGGGTCAGGAGCGACACGGGGCCTTCGTCCACGGTGGCGGCGTCGAGGCGCTCGTTGACCGACGGGAAGCCGGCGACGATCGGGCCCATGCCGTCCATGACGCGACGGATCACGACAAGGAAGGTTTCGCGGTTGACGTTGTCCATGAGCATCGCCGCGTCCGCGCCGACGGTCAGGCAATCGTTGGGCGAGACTTCGCGGCCGCGCGTCACGAGCGCGACCAGCCGGGGCTTGGGCCAGAGGGCGGCGAGAAGCCGGCAGACCTCGGGCCCTTCGGTCGGGGTGAAATCGAAGAGGACGAGCTGGGGATGAACGTCGGAGGCGAGATGGAACGCCTCGTAGACGGAAGCGGCGCTGGCGACTTCGCAGGCCGAACCGCTGCTCAGCATCGTCGAGACGCCCAGGCGGACGATCTCGGCTTGGTGGATCACGAGGGCGTGAGTGATTGCGCGTGAGGGCCGTGGCGGCGACGCCGACGAACGGCCGGCTCCCCTTCGGTCCTGCACGGGATAGGTGACGATCGACATCTGGCCAATCCTTGGACTGCGACTTGGCTTGCTCACGGGCCAACCGCGGTGACGGTCCGAGCCTCGTGGCGTGGCCTGAAGCATTCGGCAGGGAGGGCGTGTAGGTGTATTCCCGGCTTGAGCCAATCGTTCAGGGAGTGACCCTAGTCCGGGTCGGTGGCAGGGGGTACTAACACTCCCGGCATGCCCGGACGGCCCGGTCGGGGTATCCGGGCGTGCTAATGCCGGCCTCGATTACGTAGACGCAGATGCCCTGGTATGAGCCTTTGGGGAGGGTCTACGGCCCACATGGGGGCGTCCTCGGGGCCATCGAGCGTGCTAGTGCGGCGGCATCTCTACGTAGACTGCCCGGCGGCGCATCAGTTCAGTCTTGACTGAACTGATGAAACTGACTAGAGTGCGCACCGCACACAGAACGCGCCCACCCATGGTTTCACCCCGCCTGAGGCGGAACCGCTGCAGACGCGTGTGCGCAGGACAGCCGGGTCGCGCCGGGCAAAGGCGGGAGTGTCGAGCATGGCTGACGTGTTCAGGGCCAGGAGCAGGGGAATAGACAGCCGGGATCGGTTCATCGGCGAGATCGGCCTCGTCTTCGAGTCGCTGCACCTGCCGCGCATCGCCGGCCAGATATTCGGCGCGCTGCTGCTGGCCCCGCCGGAGGGCTATACGGCCGGCGATCTGACCGAAATGCTGCAGGTCAGCAAGGGCTCGGTCAGCGGCATGACTCGACTGCTCATGCACTACGAGATGGTCTCGCGGATCTCACTGCCGGGAGACCGCCGCGACAGGTTCGTGGTCAAACCGGGCGCCAGCGCCGAGATGCTGCTCGGCCGCATGGCCCTGCTCACCCAGCTCCAGGCACTCGCCCACGAGGGTCTGGACCTGCTGGGTCCGGACGGCGACCCGGGGCCGCTCATGGAGGTACGCGACATGTACGCCTTTCTGCAACGCGAGCTGCCCCTCCTGATCGACCGATGGGAAGCGCAACGATCGGCGGCGGAAGCCGTCGAGCCAAAGCTGAGCACCGGATCCCCCCGAACGGCGGCATCCGCCGGACCACGAGAGGAGGCCAGGCAATGACGCCGGCCATCGAAACCAGCCATCTGACCAAGTACTACGGCAAATCGCGTGGCATCGTCGACGTCGACCTGACCGTCGAGGCCGGCCAGATCTTCGGCTTCCTGGGGCCCAACGGGGCGGGCAAGTCGACGACGATCCGGCTCCTGCTCGACCTCATCCGGCCGACGAGCGGCTCGGCGAAGGTGCTGGGCATGGACGCCCGGCGCGATCGACTGGCGATCGATCGACGGGTCAGCTACGTCCCGGGCGAGCTTGCCCTCTATGGCGAGCTGACGGGCAGGCAGCTGCTCACCTACTTCGGCAACCTCCAGGGCGCGGTCGACGGCGGCTACCGGGAGAAGCTGATCGAGCGACTCGAGCTCGATCCGACCAAGAAAATCAAGAGCCTCTCGCGTGGCAACAAGCAGAAGGTCGGTCTCGTCGCCGCGTTCATGATCCGGCCGGAGCTTCTGATCCTCGACGAGCCCACCGCCGGCCTGGATCCGTTCATCCAGCTCGAATTCGAGCACCTCTGCGAAGAGGCCCGCGAGGAAGGCCGGACCGTCTTCATCTCGTCGCACCAGCTGCCCGAGGTCGAGCACCTGTGCGACCGGGTCGGGATCATCCGGGAGGGCCGCCTGCTCGCCGTCGAGTCGATATCCGCGCTCAAGGATCGGGCCCTGCGGAAGCTGGAGATCGATTTCGGGGAGCCGGTGCCGGCGGAAGCGTTCGCGGACGTGCCCGGCATCAGGGATCTCTCCATCGACGATTCGACGCTTCGATGCACGGTCATGGGATCGCTCGACACGCTGGTCAAGACCGCCGCGCGCTACGAGGTCTGCAACCTGCGGAGCGTGGATACCAGCCTCGAAGAGATCTTCCTCGCCTACTACGGCGCGGGAGAAGGTTCGGGCGAGGGAGCGGCGTCCTCCGACGCCGGAAAGGAGACCAGCGATGCTGCTGCGTAGCGTCTTCGGCAAGACGGTCCGCGACCTGCGCTGGCCGACCTTCTGGGTCGCGCTCGGCATGGGCGGGATGACCGGCTATTTCGCCATCCTCTTCCCAACCTACAAATCGATCATCGACCTCAACGCCATCCTGGAGAAGATGGGGCCCGCGGCCAAGCTCATGGGCGCGAGCGTCGGCGACGCGAGCTCGCTGGTCGGGTTCCTCCACATCGAGCTCTTCTCGATGATCCTGCCGGCCTTGATCATCGCCTTCGCGGCCGGAATGGCTTCCGGCTTCACCGCCGGCGAGGAGTCGCGGGGCACGATCGACGTGCTCCTCTCCTACCCGATTTCGCGCCGGCGGCTGGTCCTGGAGAAGGCCGTCGCGGTCACGCTGGCCTGCGCGGTCTCGGCCGTGGTCGTGTGGGTGATGGCCCTCGGCGGCGCGGCGGCGAGCGCGAGCCCGCTGCCGGCGGACAAGCTGGCGGCCGCGCTGGTGATGCTGGTCCTGCTCGGCCTCGATTTCGGTGCCGGCGCGCTCGCGATCTCGATTTTCACGGGGAACCGTGCGGCCTCCATCGGAGTTGCCATAGCCCTCATGGTGGTCATGTACCTCGTGGATGCGCTGGCGGCCATCATCGACGTGTTCAACAACATCAGGCCGCTCTCGCTATTCCGCTACTACATGGGCAGCGATCCGCTCAGAAACGGGCTCAACCTCGCCGACGTCGCGGTCCTCTCCGTGGTCGCGCTGTTCCTGCTCGTGGTGTCGCTCGTCGCCTTCGAGCGGCGGGATCTGGCAGCCTAGCTACCGGGCGCTCTCAGGCGCCAGCCAACGGGCGCTCCCCGGCGCCGCCGGACCTCTCCGGCGCCCGGTCCCCACTTCGGCCGTACAACGCCTCCGCGGGCCTCTTCAGGACTCGCGGAGGCGTTTCTCGTACCGGCTTGCCGGGAAGGTCAGGTGGGCCGGCTGGATGTCACCGCGGTATTCGAAACCGGCGTCTTCGTAGTAGCGGCGGATCCGCGCGTCGGCCGCCACGCAATCGAGCCGCATGAGGTTGGCGCCCCAGTCGAGGGCGATCGTCTCGGCTTCGCGTAGCATCAGCCCGCCCAGTCCGCGATAGCCCGTGCGAGTGGCGAACCTGTGCAGATACACGGGCCGCGTTCCGTCCGCACCCCACGCCGAGATGCCGCCGGTCGCCTCCACGGCGGCCGGCCAGAAGACGGGATCGCGCCGCTGGAGCGTGAACGTGCCGGCTGCCAGGTCGCCGTCCCAGGCCAGGTAGCAGACCGCGCCACTATCCGGGAACAGGACCTTGTCAACGGGGAACGGAACGGGCCACTGCTCCCAGCCCATCTCTCTGAGGCGCTCGGAGGCATCCTCGAGCACCGCCGCGACCAGCCGGAGCTGGTCGGAGGCGGCGGGGCGGATGCGGATCAGGTCCAGCGATCGTGAAGAGGGGGCCACGGCGGAAACCTTAGCGTGGCCCGTCGCGGCACGTGCCCGCGCCGGTCGTTCGTTCCTCCTGGCCGGGCGAACGCACCGGTTCGCCCGTGGCCGGCAACACCTGAGCGTCGTCGTGCCGCAACTGGTTGGCAACCGGGCGGATGGCAATCACAACTCGGTTGCTCCTCATTCGTCGCCCGTGTGTTGCTGATTCGGGCGCGCCTCTCTCCGATCCTGTCAATCAGGCACGGCAGCATTGGGTCTGGGACCCGGACGCGATTCGCGTCCCGGTCGTGTCCGAACAGGAGGACAGAAGATGGCCGCGGCGCCTGGGACCGAGATGAAGCGAACCCTGACGATGACAGGGCTCACGATCAACGCGATGGCGCTTATCGCGCCGGGCGCGTTCCTCTGGACGACGTTCCAGGCACAGGTGGTCCAGCAGAATGCCGGCTCCACGACCGCATTCGACATGGTGCCGGGCCTGCTCTTTGTCCTCGTCCTTGCCTTCTTGACCGCCTTCTCATACGCGGAGCTCTCCAACATCTACCCCGAGGCCGGCGCCGGTTCTTCGTACTACTTCGCCGAGGCGGCCTTCCTGCAGAAGGAAGAGGCCATCCACTACAAGTTCGCCCGGCTGGCGAAGTTCATCGTCGGCTGGGTCTCGCACCTCTACTACTGGATCTACCCGGGAATCATGGTCGCGTTCACCGCGACCCTGCTCGTCTACATCCTGGCGCTCTTCGGCGTCACGCTGAACACACCGCTCGAGATCGCCTCGGCCTTCTTGTTCTCGGCTGTGGTCGGCCTCATCGCCTATCGAGGCATCTCGGGCTCGACCATGACGGCCATCGTCATCAACGCCATCCAGCTCACGGCGCTGGTCGCGTTCGCGGTCCTGGCGATCGGCTTCCGGCTGACCCATCCGGACCTGCAGTACGCGCATTCGACGCTGGGCTCCGTAGTCCTGCCGCACAACTTCACCAACGTCGTCTTCCAGGGCACCATCGCCATCCTGCTCCTGGTGGGCTTCGAGTCCGTGACCGCTCTCGGCAGTGAGGCGATCAATCCCAAGCGCGACGTGCGACGGGCCGTCCTCCTGTCGCTGGCCATACAGGGCGCGGTCGCCTACGTGATCGAGTACGTCTCCGCCAACTTCTTCGTGAACAGTGGCGTGACGGCCACCAACGCCGCCGGCGAGCGGGTCTCGGGCTACGCGGCCGCGGCTGCTTCTTCGGCCCCCATCGGCGACATGGTCCGCTACATCGGCGACAGCTGGCTCGGCGGAACCGGCTTCATCATGGTCTTGATACTCGCCGCCAGCGTCCTCGTAGCGCTGATCGGCACCACGCTTGCGTGCCTGAACACGGGCGTCCGGATCACCTACGTGATGGGCCGAGACAAGGAAGTGCCCGGCATCATGGGCATGCTCCACTTCAAGCACGCCACCCCTCACTACGGCGTCATCGCCCTCACTTTGGTCTCCGCCGTGCTCGGCGGATATGCCGTCCTCTCCGCGGACAACCTGCTGCAGATCACGCTCGCGAGCAACACCGGGACCTTCCTCGTCTACGGCATGACCAACGCGCTCGTGCTCTTCGCCTTCGGGGGAGTCCACAAACGCAACGTGCTCAAGCACGTGATCGTGCCGATCGCAGGATTGCTCGCCAACCTCGGGATGCTCGCCGGGATCATCTTCATGAGCGTCTCGGCCGGTGGCTCCACTCAGACGGACACGCTGATCGCCCTCGGAGCCGTGGTCGTGTGGATCGTGATCGGTGCCGTCTGGCTCGTCGCCAACTCGGCGGCGACCAGGACGAGCCTCCTGGTGAGGCCGGCGGTGATCAGCCCCGAACGATAGAAGAACTCCTCCTCTCCACGGGAACGAGACTGCGCCAGGGAGAGCTCCTGCCCTGGTGCAGTCTCACGTATCTACTGAGGTGGCGATGCCATCCGCCATTGGACGGGCCAATCGAATAGCCTCGTTCGCCGCTCAGAGAGCCTCCGTCCGATGCAAGCCGTGAGCTCGGCGCTCGCCGTCGACTACGCGGGCCTGACCGTCATCGGGAACGTGCGTGAGCACAATGAGGACCGGCTGGGCTGGGTCGCCCTGGACGGCGGAGAGCCGTTCGTGACGCCCGCGGCAGAGATCGTGATCGACGAGGCGTCCGCAGGCTCGGACCTGGGTCTGGTGTTCGCGGTGGCAGACGGCCTGGGCGGCTACGGCGGCGGAGACGTGGCCTCCGGCATGGCCGTGGAGTCCAGCCTTGCCCAGGTCCAGCGCAGGCTCGCCGGCGGCGGCCGCGTCCCGAGCAGCGTTCGCGATGCCTTCAACCTGGCCAACCAGACGATCCTGGAGGCAGCCCACACGGGGCAGGGCGGCCGCAAGATGCAGTCCACGTTGAGCACGCTCGTCTTCACTCCCGGGGAGGCGCACCTGGGCCATGTGGGCGACAGCCGCATCTACCGGCGCCGAGACGGCGAGCTGGAGCTGCTGACGACGGACCACAGCCAGGTGATGGAGCTGCTCCGGCTCCACATCATCACCCCGGAGCAGGCGATCGACCATCCGGCTCGATACGCGCTGACTCGGTCTGTCGGCGGCGACATCCTGGTCCGCATCGACGTCCGCAACGAGTCCCTCCGATCCGGCGACCAGTTCCTCCTCTGCTCGGATGGGCTGTGGAGCAACGTGACCTCGTCCGAGATAGCCGCGGCGCTCGGCGACAACCCGGCGGCAACGTGCCGTCGCCTGGTCGACCTCGCCCTCGAACGCGGCGGCGACGATAATGCGACAGCCCTGGCCATCTGCGTCCGCGAAGCCGGCGAGCGGCCCGAGGCGCGCCAGGGCTGGCGGAGGTTGTTCTCGTGACCGCAACTGAGCTCCAGCCGGGCACGAACCTGGATCAGTTCAAGATCATCAAGGCCATCGGCCACGGCGCGTACAGCGACGTTTTCATGGCCGAGGATCCGAGCGGCCGCCGCGTCGTGCTCAAGTGCCCGCACGAGTCGATCATGGGCGACGTCTCCACGTTCGACCGCTTCCGTCGAGAGCTGGAGATCGCTCGCCACCTGGACCACCCGGGGATCCAGCGGCCCATCGAGTTCACCGAGAACCGCAGCCGGCCGTACATGGTCATGGAGTACGTCGAGGGCGAGACGCTCCGATCGCTTCTCGATCGTGAGAAGCGGCTCCCGATTGACCGGGCCGTGGACTTCGGTTGCCAGCTCGCCTCCGCGATGGCCCATGCCCACGAGCGCGGTGTGGTTCACCGCGACCTCAAGCCCGAGAACGTGCTCGTGACCCCCGAAGGCCGGCTCGTCGTCACGGACTTCGGCGTGGCGTTCATGGCGGGTGCCAGACGCCTGACCTGGCGCTGGTTCTCGAACGCCCTCGGCACGCCGGACTACATGTCTCCCGAACAAATCCAGGGCAAGCGCGGAGACGCCCGCACGGACGTCTACGCGATCGGCGTGATGCTTTACGAGATGCTCGCCGGCCGCGTCCCGTGGGAAGGCGACAACGCCCTGGCCGTCATGAGCCAGCACATAAGCTCGCCGGTCCCGCCTCTCCACGAGTTCAACAAGGACGTGCCGCCGCCCATCGACGGCATCGTGCGCAAGTGCCTGCGCCGCGCCCCGGACGAGCGATACGAGGACGCCAAGTCGCTCGAGTCGGACCTGCGGCACTGGCGCGACCTGCCTCTCTCGCAGTTCATCTTTGGCGACGAGGTGGTGGTGACGACGTCGGGCAACTCCGATCTGCGGCTCGTGCTGCTCATCTTCGCGATCAGCGCCGCCTTCCTGTCCGCCAGCATCTTGCTGATCGTGATTGCCTATCTCATCGGCCATGCCCAGTAACCACATGCCTGCCGCCGCCCGGGAGGGACGATATGCCTGACACAACCAGACGCTCGCCGGCAGCCGGAGCTGGCGCGGGAGCCGCAGCCAATTCGACCGACCCGACTCGTCCGGGGCATCCGCCGAGCGCGGGCGCCGGAAGCGCGAGCGACACCGATCGCCGGACGATCGAGCGCGTCCTCTCGTCCGTCAGGGAAGCCGGGGTCCAGCAGGTCGAGCTCCAGTTCGCGGACGTCACGGGCGCCATCAAGACGGTGGCCGTGCCGGCCCGCCGGCTCCAGGCCGTTCTGATCGACGGCGAATGGTTCGATGGATCCGCGATCGAGGGCCTGGCTCGGGAGGTCGAGTCCGACATGTACCTGCGGCCCGACCCGAAGACCTTCTCGATAGTCGAGCCCGGGGGCGTGCCCTGCGCCCGGCTCATCTGTGAAGTGCGCAAGCCCGACGGGACTCCCTATCCGGGCGATTCTCGTGGAGCTCTTCGAGCCCTGCTGGATCAGGCCGAATCGGCGGGCCTGGGATACCTCGTGGCACCCGAGATCGAGTTCTTCCTGTTCCCGGCGGGCGAGCACCCTGAACTCCTCGCAGACGACCCGAGCACGTACTTCGAGCGCGGCCGCGGCCGGTCCCGAGAAGTCGAGCTGGAGATCGTCAGCAGCCTGGAGTCGGTGGGAATTCGGATCGAGTCGAGCCACCACGAAGTGGCGAGCGGCCAGTTCGAGCTCGACATGCCGCTTCTGCCGGCTCTCGCGGCGGCCGATTCGTTCACGACGCTCAAGCCCGCGGTCAAGGAGCTGGCACGGGAACGCGGGATGCAGGCGACGTTCATGCCGAAGCCGCGCGTGGATGCCGCGGGCTCCGGCATGCATACCCACCAGGTGCTCGTGGACAAGTCCGGCCGTTCGGTCTTCGACGACCCGGCCGACCCGTACGGCATGTCGACCATCGCCAGGGCGTTCCTCGCCGGCCAGCTGGAGCATGCGCCGGGCATGTCGGCGCTCGTTGCACCTGTGGTCAACTCCTACAAGCGGCTGGTGCCCGGTTACGAAGCGCCCGTGGCCGGCTCGTGGGGCCGGCATAGCCGCGGGGCCCTGATCCGGGTTCCAACCCCCGTACGGGGCGACGCCTCGCCGAGCGACTTCTTCGGGACTCGGCTGGAACTGCGTCTGCCCGACCCGAGCTGCAATCCGTATCTAGCCTTCACCGCGATGCTCGCCGCCGGGCTCGACGGCCTCGATCGAGGGCTGGAGCTCGGGCCGCCACTCGAGGAGCTGGAGCGGGCGTTCGGCGGGGGGCGGACCGGACGCCATGCCTCGGCGCCGGGCCACAGCGTCACGCGACCGCTGCCGGCGTCGCTCGGGGAGGCGCTCGTGGCGCTCGAGGACGACGACTGCATCACCGATGCCCTCGGCAGCGAACTGATGGAGCTGTTCCTCTCGGCCAAGAATCTCGAGTGGGAGGCCTATCGACGCCAGGTCACCAACTGGGAGCGCGACACCTACTTCCAACGCTGCTAGCGACGGCTCGAGTTCGCCCGGCGGCCTCCGCAACCAGGCCGCTACCATCGGCGGGCTCCGTCCTCCCAATGCACGCGCTAAGCTAGTCGGGCGAGGGGCGTTTCGATACGGAGGCCGTCACGACCTCGGCCGCCACGGAGGTATAGGTGCGCGTCTCGATCGGGATCGACCTGGGTTCGTCGAGAGTGAAGCTGCTCGCCCTTGACGAGAGCGGGGAATGCCAGGGCGTGACCATGGCCTCTTATGCCACGGACTCTCGCCGTACCGGCTACGCGGAGCAGAACCCGGATCGCTGGTGGGACGCCCTGCGGCTGGCCATGTCGGAGCTCCTTTCGCGGCCGGCCCTGCGTGGCGCCGCCGTGATCGCGCTCGGTCTCACGGGCCAGATGCACGGCGCCGTCTTCCTCGACGAGTCCGGCGTGCCCGTGCGACACGCCCTGATGTGGTCGGACGCGCGGGCCGAAGCGGAGACCGAGGAGATCGAGCGGCTGATCCCGCGCGAAGAGCTCGTCCGTGTGACCGGCAACCGATCCAACGTGAGCTTCACGGCGCCCAAGATCATGTGGGTCGCCAGGCACGAGCCCCAGGTCCTGGAACGGACCCGCTGGATCGTCCAGCCCAAGGACGCGTTGCGAGCCAGGCTCACTGGATCCGTCGGAGGCGACGTCTCGGACGCGTCGGCGACGCTTCTCTTCGACCTTCGCGAGCGGCGCTGGTCCGACGAGATCGTCTCCAGACTGGGCCTCGACCGGAGCCTGCTTGCTCCCCTGTCGGAATCGGAGGCGACCGCCGGCGAGCTGCGCGAGGACGCCGCCCGAGCCCTCGGCCTGCCGTCCGGCATCCCGGTGGCCGTGGGCGGAGCCGACGCGCCGGCCGCGGCGCTGGGCCTCGGATTGGCCCGCGAGGAAGACGCCGACGGGTGCGTGCTCATCTCCCTCGGCACCGGCGGCCAGGTCCTGGCTCCGGTGGCCGAGCCCAAATACGATCCGCTCGGGCGGCTCCACGGCCTTGCCCACGTGGTTCCGGGCCAGTGGTGCGTCATGGCCGCGATCCTCTCGGCAGCCGCCTCGCTCGACTGGGTTGTGCGGCTGCTGCGGCCGGACGACCCGAACGGCTCGCGAGAGCTCATCGCCTCGGCGGCCAAGGTTCCGGCCGGCAGCGACGGTCTGATGTTCCTCCCCTATCTTCGCGGCGAGCGAACGCCTCACTTCGATCCAGCCGCGCGCGGCGCCTTCGTCGGGCTGCGGATCGGCCACGGACCGGCGGAGATGACCAGAGCGGTGCTCGAGGGAGTGGCCTTCGCGCTCGACGAGGGCATGGACATCATGCGGGAGCTCGGCGTCGAGCCCAGAGCGGGCGTGGTCGCCGGCGGCGGCGTGAACCGCCTGTGGCAGCAGATCATCGCCGACGTGCTGAACATGCCGGTGGCCCTCGGGGCCACGGAGCACGCTTCGGCGAGGGGCGCGGCGCTCCTGGGCGCCGTCACCGCCGGCATGGTCCCCTCCTCCGCCGGGGGCACGCTGCCGCTCCCGGCGGACACCCGCGTCATGGAGCCCATTCCCGCGAACGTGTCCCTCTACGGCGACATGACCGCCACCTACCGTGAGCTCTACGGCCGGCTCCCGAAGATCTGAGCCTCTGCCGAAGATTTGAGCGGCTGCGAAGACTCCAGCCCGCGGCGGACCGGTCTCCGGAGAACGCGAAGAACCCGGCCGTCCCGCGGAGCGCGGCGGCCGGGCATCGGAACTCGGGGATCGCCCGAAGCCCGGATAGCATGTTGCCCGGGCAACTACTTTCGCGTGGAGATCCGATGGCCAGCCAGACATACGCCGACTTCACCCGATCACTGATCGAAGACTTCCGCGCTCACAACGGCAAGACGACGAGCGGACCGTTCGTGAACTCCGATGTGCTGCTCATCCACACGACTGGGGCAAAATCCGGCCAGGAGCACGTAACGCCCGTCGTTTTCTCGCGCGACGGCGATCGGCTCGTCATCGTCGCCTCCAAGGGCGGCGCTCCCACCCATCCCGCCTGGTACCACAACCTCGTGGCCAACCCGATCGTCACGGTGGAGGCCGGGGGCGAGAGCTTCAAGGCCCGCGCGACGGTAGCCGATGCCGCGGAGCGCGACCGGCTCTACGCCCAGCACGCCGCCAAGTACCCGGGCTTCCTCGACTACCAGAAGAAGACCGATCGGGTCATTCCGGTGGTCCTGCTCGATCGCGAAGGCTAGCCGGCCGAGAGCTCGCGGAGTGCCTGCGCCTGCCCGTCCGCGAGCTCGATGAAGCGGCAGAGGGCGTTGGCCAGCCGCATCTGGCGGGGCGTGCGTGCCTGAACGCGCACCAGCGCCGGACTCGCGACGACGACCGCCAGGCCCCGGGCTCTCGACGTGGCCACGTTGAGTCGATTGAGGCTGTAGAGGAACTCCATGCCGCGAGGCGCCTCCTCGGGCGATGACGTGGCCATCGAGTAGATGGCGAGGGCGGCCTCCTGGCCCTGGAACTTGTCGACCGTCCCGACACGAACTCCGGGCAGCGCCGCAGCGATCTCCGCGACCTGGAGGTTGTACGGCGCGACGACCAGGATGTCCTCCATCGTGAGCCGCCGTGTCCGGCCCCGCTCGTCGGTCCAGGAAGCACCGCCGGCTACGAGCGCGCGGATCAGGTCCGCGACCATGCGGGCCTCTTCCGGCGCCGAGTTGCGGTTGCCCGAGTGCTCGACCGGGACGAAGCGGACGCCCGCGCCGGTCATCACGGCCGCGCCCTCGTGGATTGCCCCCGGCCGCGGCGCCGGTCCGATCCGCTGGCGTTCCAGGCCTTCGAGCGAACTCAGCCGCCCCTCGTAGAAGACCTCCGAGGTGAAGCGGCACAGCTCGGGGTGCAGCCGCCTGGTCCGCTCCAGGAAGAGACCCATCTCCGGCGGCATCGTCGCATTGCCGTCCAGGACGTGGCCGAGCACCGAGGCTTCCGCGCCGGGCGGATGAGTCCCCTGGAGCGGCTGGTCGAGCTGCTGAGGGTCGCCGAGCAGGATCAGGCTCTCGGCCGCCTGCGAGACTGCCGCCGCGTTGGCGAGTGACAGCTGGCCCGCTTCGTCGATCACGAGCACGTCCACGGAGCCTGCGAACTCGGATCTCGACCACAGCCAGCCCGTCCCCCCGACGACATCCACCTCATCCGCGTCGAGCGCCCCGAGGAGCGCGCCGTAGTCGCCGAATCCGGTCGCCGAGCGGCAGGTTCGGTCGCCCGACCTGTCCGTCTTCTGGCCGATCCGAACGTCCACTCCACGAGCGACCGCTCGTTCGTGAACCTTGTCCAGGAGATGGCCGATGACACGGTGACTGTTGGCCGTGACGCCGACCCTGCGCCCAAGACGAACCAGCTCGACGATCGCTTCCGCGCCCAGGTAAGTCTTGCCGGAGCCCGGCGGCCCCTGTACCGGCAGGGTGGTTTCGACCAGGTGCGGGGCGACGCGCACTGATGCTTCGAGCGGCTCTTCCCCGGGTCGGTGCAGCTCCATATCGTCTGCCAGCCGCGGGGGGCGCCGCATCAGCAGCTCTCTTATCGCGCCGAATTCCCCGGCGCCCTCCATGCCGTGCTCGGCGACCCACTCGCCGATCCGGAGCAGGCTGTCCTCCAGGCAGCCGTTGTCGATCCAATCGCAGGGCACCAGCGAGGTGGGATGCGGCCCGTCCGTCCTCGGCCCACGCCGCAGGTCGATCGTTCGGCCAACCCGGTCCACCGCGGCAACGCTCCCCGGCGACGACCCGGTGGCCGGATCGCGAACGGTCGTGTCGACGTCGATCGCGTGCTCCTGCTCCGGATATCTGTACCGGTATATGACCGAGCGAGCCGCCTCACCAACCTTTCCGACGAGCTCCAGGCGGCCGATCGGCTCGCGCTCGGCCACGCGCTCGTCGTCGGTGAGGTCCAGCAGGTAGAAGTAGCGCCACCAGAACGACTTGCCCTCACGCCGATGCCAGCTCAGGAGCTGTGCCAGGAGCCAGCGGCCGTGCTCCTCGGGCGTGCGCGCGGCGGGGTCGTCGGGCACGCGGGCGCATAGCAGCTCCATGACATGGGCGACATGGGCCAGCCGCTCCGACAGCTCCTCGCGGGCCTCGGCCGCGCCTGGAACGGGCCTGGGCAAGGGCTCACCGAAGCTCGCCGCGGCTTCGACACGACGCTCTTCCAGCCAGTCGCGGAGTCGCCAGTTGGAGACGCAGTCGTCCTTGTTGTAGGCCTCGATGCTGACGAGGATCGGATCCGTCGCGGGCCGCCTCGGTGCCGCCCCGTCTTCGACCTCTGCCAGCCAGGCCTCGAAGGCGACTATGCTCGAACCGGCGTCGCGCAGGCTTTCCTCTCGCGCCAGCCCGTACAGAGGCTCGAGCTTCTTGATCGAGTAGCTCTCCACCGACGCCCGAAGCCCCTGGCGTACTGCCCTGAACAGATCCACGAAGACATCGCCGCGCAGCAGCCGATCGACCTCCTCCTCGCGCGTGGCGTGCCGGCCCATCAGCCGGCCGGCCGCGGTGGGCTCGTACGGGGCGTAGTGATAGATGTGGATGGCCGGATCGCGGGCCAGGCGGTCCATCATCAGGTCGATCGTCTGCTCGAAGGCGCGCTTCTCGGCCTCCGCCGTTACCTGGCCGTTCTCGTCGACGGCCCAGAAAGCGTGGAAGGTGGGCTCGCCGTTCGCATCGGGAAGCCCCGGCTCCAGGATGCCGAACAGGTAGTCCACGCCGTCATCGAGGGCAAACGGATCGCCTTCGATATCGAAGAAGAGGTCGCCCGGCTGGGGCTCGGGAAGGCTAGAGAGGCCGCGATCCGGCGCGAGCCCGCCGTCGCGGAGCCGTTCCGGCGGCAGCAGCTCGTAGATGACCCGGCCCGCGTCCGAGCCGCGGACCTGGATGGCGGCCTGGTCCCGCGCCTTCTGCAGCGCCGCCGCCCCCACGCCGTCGAGTGGCTCGGAGAGGGGCAGCTCCAGGGCCGCGAAGGCGCGGCGGCTGGCCACTCCCCTGCCCTTGAGGGCGCGGCGCAGCCGAGTGGCGGCGTTGGCGACGAGCGAGAGGTCGTCGTCGGAGCGGCGCCGGGCCACGCACAGCTCCCGCCAGCGGCATACGTCGCAGTGCTCCACCGGCTCCGGGTACGTACCGAGTGGCGGGTAAGTGGCGCCCCCCGGGGGGGCGCCGCGGCGGGCCCCGGGGGGCGGCCCCCGGCGGGGGGAGGGGGGGGGGGGGCGGGGGGGGGGGGG
>VFSW01003176.1_pt1 | contig 24619 bp, 23 predicted proteins | sample 5358111 | NCBI WGS metagenome assembly VFSW01 (sample SAMN11554181, study PRJNA540505) | mine drainage metagenome | isolation source: sediment from site ElyBrook_90M | place: USA: Ely Copper Mine, Vershire, VT | collected 2017
TTCTTCGCCCGGGCGATGCCTTCGGCGATCAGCCGTTCGGCGCCGGCCGCGTCCACCCATTCGCCGACGCGGGTCCATTTGGCCGGCTCCAGGTCCTTGTAGTGCTGGAAGAAGTGCTCGATCTGCTGCAGCAGGATCGGCGGCAAATCCTTGTAGGACTTCACGCCGGAATGAAACGGATGCAGCGCGTCGACCGGCACGGCGATGATCTTCTCGTCGGGACCGGCCTGGTCGCGCATGGCCAGCGCGCCGACCGGGCGGCAGCGCACCACCGCGCCCGGGATCACGGGAACCGCCGAGATCACCAGCACGTCGCAGGGATCGCCGTCTTCCGACAGGGTGTGCGGGATGAAGCCGTAATTGCCCGGATAGTACATCGCCGTGTGCAGGAAGCGGTCGACGAACAGCGCGCCGGAGGCCTTGTCCATCTCGTATTTCACCGGCGGTCCGCCGGCGGGAATCTCGATGACGACGTTGACGTCGGACGGCGGGTTCAGGCCCGCGGAGATTTGTGAGAGATCCATGGCGCACGCTTTATAGGGTGAGCAGAATTTTTCCAATATGATCCGACTTCGCCATCCGTGCATGGGCGGCCTGCGCCTCGGCCAGCGGGAAGGTGCCGTCGATCACCGGCTTGATCCTGCCCGCCTCGATCAGCGGCCAGACCTCTTTCAACAGCGCGTCGCGGATGGCGCCCTTCTCGTCATTGCCGCGCGGGCGCAAGGTGGTGGCGGCCAGCGTCAGGCGCTTGCGCAGCATCGGTGCGAAATCCACCGTCGCCGTCGTCCCCGACTGGTAGGCGACGTTGACGATGCGGCCCCACAGCGCGGCGGCCTGGAAGTTCCGCTGGATATAGTCGCCGCCGACCATGTCGAGAATGACGTCGACGCCCTTGCCGCCGGTCGCCGCCTGCACCACCGCGACGAAATCCTCGCTGCGGTAGTTGATGGCGCGCGCCGCCCCCAGCGCTTCGCAGGCTTTGCATTTCTCAACGCTGCCCGCCGTGGCGAACACCGTTTGGCCGCGCGCCGCGCAAAGCTGGATCGCCGTGGTGCCGATGCCGCTGGAGCCGCCATGGATCAGCACGCTCTCGCCCGGCTTCAGCCGCGCGGTGTCGATCAGATTGGTCCAGACGGTGAAATGCGCCTCGGGCAGGCCGGCGGCCTCCACCAGGCTCACGCCCCTGGGAACCGGCAGCACGCATTGCACGGGCGCGACGGCGTATTCCGCATAGGCGCCGCCCGCCACCAAGGCGCAAACCTGATCGCCAAGCTTATGATTGACGACGCCGTCGCCCAGCGCGGCGATCTCGCCCGACAGTTCCAGTCCCAGCGTTAACGATGCGCCGGGCGGCGGCGGATACATCCCCATCGCCTGCAGCAGATCGGCGCGGTTGACGCCCGCGGCGGCCACCTTGACGAGGATTTCGCCGGCGCGCGGCCGCGGCTTTTCGCTCCCGGCAAGCGTCAGAGCGTAAGCAGGGCCCGGGTTTTCTATCCGTATGGCGTTCATGGTTGATGCTCCCAGGTGCTTGCGCGGCGGCGGATTGCGGAGAAACATTAGCAACGCCTTGCAGGGAGCGAAACGATGGCGATCGATCCGGAAGAATTGCCGCCCAGGAAAAAGCCGGCGGGCGTCGCGCTCGGCGAAGACCTTTCCGCCATGTCGGCTTTTGAACTCTCCGAACGAATCATGGCGCTGGAAGCGGAAATCGCGCGCTGCCGCGAAGCGATCACCGTACGGCATTCGACGAAATCGGCCGCGGATACGTTTTTCAAACGGTGAATTTCGCAGCCGCAACACATCAATGATTAATATGAACAGGATACGTTGCACACACGCAACCATGCGCGTGGTTATGCGCCGGCGAGGCGTTGTTGCATCTTGCATGGCGCGGGCGAGTTGATAGCCTTGTGCCAGTCGAACACCGGGCGGGACAGTATGGCGTACATCGAGAGTAGCGGCGACGACCTGCACCAATTGACCCTTCAATCTTTCACCGGTTCGGCGCTTTTCGAGCGCACCTTCGACGAAGGCATGTCGCTGGTGGAAGAGACCGCGCGTTATCTCGACGGACCGGGCCGCGAAGATCAGCGCCAGCTGCCGCGCAAGACCGCGATGCTCTATGCCGGCGAAAGCATGCGCGTCACCACGCGCCTGATGCAGGCGGCGAGCTGGCTTCTGGTGCAGCGCGCGGTGCACGAAGGCGACATGAATCCGGAAGACGCATCGGACGAACGCTATCGCCTGGGCTCGAAGGACATCTGCTTCGGCGGGCGGGTGGACGGCGTCGAACACCTGCCGACCATGCTGCAGGACCTTCTCTCGCGCAGCGACAATCTTTATCGCCGCATCGCGCGGCTGGACGACGTGCTGTTCGGCAATGCCGAGCCTGCGCCCGGCGCGCGCGGTCACATGGCGATGCTGGAACAGGCCTTCGGAGCGAAGTAATCCGCCGGACCTAACAAAAAAGGCGCGCCGTCGAGCGCGCCTTTTTTGTTGTCGCCACCAGGCCGATGGTTACTTCACGAAATCCTTGAACTTCTTGTTGAAGCGCGTCAGACGGCCGCCGCGGTCGAGCAGCTGCTGCTGTCCGCCGGTCCAGGCCGGATGCGTGGTGGGATCGATGTCCAGCGTCAGCTTCTGGTCCGGTTCGCCCCAGGTGGTGCGCGTGCGATAGCTCGTGCCGTCGTTCAGGTGAACGTTCACGAAGTGATAGTTGGGGTGAATGCCCTTTTTCATGACGGCCGGCCCTTTTTCCACAAGGGGGCGGCTTATAGGGGATCGGGCGAAAAGGCGCAAGCGCCCGGGTTTTCCCTTCGCCGCCGGTGCCTATATAAAGGCGGTCCATCACCAAAAGGCGGACCTGAACATGGCGCAATCGGGCGCGGAATACGCCGAACAATTGCAGCAGGTCGCGGCCGGCCGGGCCAAGTCCCGCTCGCTGGCCCCCCTGCGCGGGCTGCTGCCCTTCCTCAGACCCTATCGCTGGACGATCGTCGCGGCGATCGTGGCCATGCTGGTGGCGGCCACCGCCACCCTGGTCCTGCCGCTGGCCGGACGGGGGCTGATCGATCACGGCTTCAACGCGGCCGACGCCGCCCGCATCTCGAAATATTTCCTGGCCTTCCTGGCGGTCGCGGCGGTCATGGGGGTGTCGTCGGCGACGCGCTATTATTTCGTCACCTGGACGGGCGAGCGGGTCATCGCCGATCTGCGCAAGGCGGTGTTCAGCAATGTCATCTCGCTGACGCCGTCCTTCTTCGAAGTGACGCGCACCGGCGAGGTGCTGTCGCGGCTGACCGCCGACACCACGCTGATCCAGACGGTGATCGGTTCTTCCGCCTCGGTGGCCGCGCGCAATGCGGTGACGCTGACCGGCGGGCTGGCGATGATGTTCGTCACCAGTTTCAAACTGTCGGCGCTGGTACTGGGCGCGGTGGCGCTGGTGATGGTGCCGCTGATGCTGTTCGGCCGCTGGGTACGCACGCTCAGCCGCAAGAGCCAGGACAAGATCGCCGACACCAGCGCGCAGGCCAGCGAGACCATCAACGCGGTGCAGACCGTGCAGGCCTTCACCCATGAAGGCTTCGAACGCAAGGCCTTCGGCGCGGCGATCGAGGATTCCGTCCGCATGGCGATCCTGCGCACACGGGCGCGCGCGGTGATGACGGGCGTCGTGATCTTCGCGGTCTTCGCCGCCATCGTCTGCGTCGGCTGGGTCGGCGCGCACGACGTGATCACGCATCGCACCACCGGCGGGCTGCTGCTGCAGTTCATCCTCTATGCCATCCTGGTGGCGGGCGGCGTTGGCGCGCTCAGCGAAACCTGGGGCGACATCCAGCGCGCCGCCGGCGCCTCCGAGCGCCTGATGGAACTGCTGCATGCCGAGCCGGACATCGCCGCACCCGTACATCCCAAGGCCTTGCCGAGCCCGGCGCGCGGCGCGGTCGCGATCCGCGACGTGACGCTGCGCTATCCCTCGCGGCCGGATTACGCCGCGCTCGACGGTTTTTCGCTCGATGTCGCGCCCGGCGAAGCGGTGGCGCTGGTGGGTCCGTCGGGCGCGGGAAAATCCAGCGTGTTCCAGATCCTGCTGCGTTTCTACCCGACCCAGGGCGGGCAGGTTCTGTTCGACGGCGTCGATGTCGCGGATGTCGATCCGATCGACCTGCGCCGTCACATGTCCATCGTGGCGCAGGACCCGGTGATCTTCTCCGGCACGCTGGCCGACAACATCCGCTACGGCCGGCCGGATGCGAACGACGAAGACGTGCGCCGCGCCGCGGACGCGGCCGCCGCGACCGAGTTCATCGCGGCCCTGCCGAACGGGCTGGAAACCCTGGTCGGCGAACGCGGCGTTACGCTGTCGGGCGGACAGCGCCAGCGCATCGCCATCGCCCGGGCCATTCTGCGCGACGCGCCGCTGCTGCTGCTCGACGAAGCCACCAGCGCGCTCGACGCTGAGAACGAGAGGCTGGTGCAACGCGGCCTCGCCAATCTGATGACCGGGCGCACCACCATCGTCATCGCCCACCGGCTGGCGACGATCCAGCGTTTGAAGCGTATCGTGGTGATGGACCGGGGCCGGGTCGTGGGCGAAGGCAGCCATGCCGAACTGGTCGCACGCGGTGGGCTTTATGCCCGGCTGGCGAATCTGCAATTCTCCTCCGCGGCGGCACTCGCAGGATAGGGGGCGGCGATGAAGATCAATCCGTGGACCCGCATCGCCGCGACGGCGGGCGCGGTGGCGATCGTCGCCGTTTCGGCGGGCACCTATCGCATGCTGGAATCCCACGGCGTCTTCACTACGGTGAAGCCGGGCTTCGACGGGACCTGCCAGACGGTGCGCGGCGTGGCCGGGCCGGAAGACATCGCCATCGACGGCCGGGACAAGATCGCTTTCGTCTCGGCGATGGACCGCAGGGCGCGCGCCAAAGGCAAGGCTTCGCCGCAGGACGGCCTCTACAGCTACGATTATCTGCAGCCGGACGCGGCCTTGGTGAAACTCGCAGGCACGCCGGCGGATTTCCACCCGCACGGCATCAGCCTTTATCGCGCGCCCGACGGCAGCCTGACGCTGATGGCGATCAACCATCGCATGGACAAGACCAACACCATCGACATCTTCTCGGTTTCCGTCGCGGGCGGCGCGGCGAAGCTGACCGAAGTCGGCAGCATCGGCAGCGGGATGCTCGTCAGCCCGAACGCCATCGCCGCCGTCGACCAGGACAGCTTCTATGTCGTCAACGATCACACCAGCAAAACGATGCTGGGACGCTGGCTCGACGACAATCTGATCGTGCCGCGCGCCAATGCCCTTTATTTCGACGGCGTGAAGTTCACCGAAGTGGCGGCGGGACTGAACTTCCCCAACGGTGCGGCGCTGTCGGCGGACGGCCATTATCTCTACGTGCCGGAGGCCTATCCGCGCGTGCTGCTGACCTTCGAGCGCAATCCGTTTTCGGGCCAGCTCAAACAGGTGAGCGCGCTGGACATTCCCTCCAATCTCGACAATGCGCGCGTTGCCGCCGACGGCAGCATCTGGGTGGGGAGCCATCCCAAGACCTATGCGATGGATGCGTTCCGCAGCGATCCGACGAAGCCCGCGCCGTCCGAAATCTTCCGTGTCAGCGTGGCGAACGGCATCCCGCAATCGGCGACGCCGGTCTATGTGAACATGGGCCAGCAGATCGGCGGTTCCAGCGTGGGCGCCGTGGCCGACGGCCATCTGCTGATCGGCTCGCCGATCGACACCAAGATCCTGAACTGCAGGCTGCCGTAGAAACGAAGAGGGCGCCGTCGCCGGCGCCCTCTCGATTCCGCGGCGTCGTTTGCGCCTAGGCGGCGATCTCTTCCGACGGATCGCGCAGCACATAGCCGCGGCCCCAGACGGTTTCGATGTAGTTGTCGCCATTGGTGGCGGCGGCGAGCTTTTTGCGCAGCTTGCAGATGAAGACGTCGATGATCTTCAGCTCCGGCTCGTCCATGCCGCCATAGAGATGGTTGAGGAACATTTCTTTCGTGAGCGTTGTGCCCTTCCTGAGCGAAAGCAGTTCCAGCATCTGATATTCTTTACCGGTGAGATGGACGCGCGAACCGTCGACCTCCACCGTCTTGGCGTCGAGATTGACAATCAGCTTGCCGGTGGTGATCACCGACTGCGAGTGCCCCTTGGAGCGACGGACCACCGCCTGGATGCGGGCGACCAGTTCGTCCTTGTGGAACGGCTTGGTCATATAGTCGTCGGCACCGAAGCCCAGCGCCTTAACTTTTGCTTCGACAATGGCGTTGCCCGAGAGAATGAGCACCGGTGTCTGTACCTTGGCGACGCGCAGGCTCTTCAAGACCTCGAAGCCGCTCATATCCGGAAGCTGCAGGTCGAGTACGATGATGTCGTAGTCGTACAGCTTGCCGAGATCGATCCCCTCCTCGCCCAGATCCGTCGTGTAGACGTTGAAGCCCTCCGACCGCAGCATCAGTTCGATGCTCCGAGCCATCGCGCTATCGTCTTCGATCAAGAGCACGCGCATGTCAGACCCCTTTTGGTCAGGAAGCCGGCAGCACATTTCTACCGGACTTGGTTAACCACCGGAAAGAAGGTAAGCGGAAATGGTTAATATCCACTTTCCAACATTCGGCGGATTTCATGGGATGCGAAGGTGCCTTAACGGCGCCGGAACGAACCCGAAGGCTACGCAACATCCCATTGATTCGATTTGTTAAGTTTACCGCGACTTAAATCCTTTCCCGCAAGATGTCTTTTTACGGCCGCGCTGCGGAAGGATGTTCGATGCACGCATTGCAGAAGGAAATCGAGGGGGTTCCCGCCTTGCGCCGCTTTGGCCGGGTGGCCCGTATCGAGGGCCTGATGGTCGAGGTGACGGGGGCCGCCGGGGCCATCAGCCTGGGCGGGCAGGTGCACGTAACCCCTCATTCCGGCAAGCATATTCCCTGCGAAGTGGTCGGATTCCGCGAGGGCCGTGCGCTCGCCATGCCGCTCGGCGTGCTGGAGGGAATCACGCTCGGCGCCCGCGCCGATTTCGAAGCCAACGCCGCCTCGATCTACCCCAGCGAGGCCTGGCTGGGACGGGTGCTGGACGCCTTCTGCCGGCCCAGCGACGGCAAGGGACCTCTGCCCCAGGGCCATCAGGCCTACCCCCTGAAGGCCGCGCCGCCCAAGGCGCAGAGCCGGGCGCGGGTCGGCGGCAAGCTCGATCTGGGCGTGCGCGCGCTCAACTCGTTCGTGACCTGCTGCAAGGGCCAGCGCATGGGCATTTTCTCGGGCTCCGGCGTCGGCAAGTCGACGCTGCTGGCCATGCTGGCGCGCAACACCGACGCGGACGCCATCGTCATCGGCCTGGTCGGCGAACGCGGCCGCGAAGTGAAGGAATTCGTCGAGGACGATCTCGGCGAAGAGGGTCTGAAGCGCTCCGTCGTGGTGGCCGCCACCTCGGACGAGCCGCCCCTGGTGCGGCGCCAGGCCGCCTATGTGGCGATGACCATCGCGGAACAACTCCGGGACCAGGGTTTGCATGTGCTGCTGCTGATGGACAGCGTCACCCGTTTCGCAATGGCACAGCGCGAAGTCGGCCTCTCCGCCGGAGAGCCGCCGGCCTCGAAAGGCTATACGCCGACCGTGTTCGCGGAACTGCCGCGTCTGCTGGAACGCGCCGGTCCCGCCCTCCAGGGATCGAAGGGATCGATCACCGGTCTGTTTACCGTTCTGGTGGAAGGCGACGACCACAACGAACCGATTTCCGACGCCGTGCGCGGCATTCTCGACGGCCATATCGTGCTCGATCGTGCCATTGCGGAACGCGGAAGGTTTCCGGCCATCAACATTCTGAAATCGGTGAGCCGCGCCATGCCGGCCTGCAATACCGATGAAGAACAGAACATCGTGGCGCAGGCGCGCAAGCCGATCGCCGTTTACGAAGACATGGCCGAACTGATCCGGCTGGGCGCCTACAAAACGGGCACCAACGCCGAGGTGGACGCGGCCATTAAAATGCACGGCCAATTTGAAGATTTCTTGAGCCAGAAAAAGGATGAACAGGCGACGTTAACGGAAGGGTATGAAGCGCTGGGCAGAATAGTCGGCGGCGGGTTGGGGAAGGGTAGGGTGTCATGAAAAGACAAGACACATTGATCCGGTTGCGCAGGTTCCGCGTCGACGATCTCAAGCGGCAGATGGCGACGCTCGACGGCATGAAAGCCGACGTCGAGAAGAAGCTCGCCGATCTGGAAAACAGCGTGACACGCGAACGCCAGCGCGCCGGCGAAAGCGATATCGGCCGGCTGGCGTTTCCCTCGTTCCTGCGCTCCATCGAGGACCGCCGCGAAAATCTTCGCGCCACGTTCAAGAACATCGAGCGCGAACGCGTGCAGTGCCAGAACGATCTGACCGACGCCTTCCAGGAACTGAAGAGCCTGGAGTTCGCCGCCGAACAGCAGACCAAGCGTCTGGCCGAGATCGAGGCCCGCAGGGCCCAGTCGCGGCTCGACGAGATGGCGCTGGTGCGGCATCTCAGGAAGCACGCGCTGCGCGGCGCCTGAAAAAAGCGAATGGCGAATGGATTTCTATTCGCTATTCGCCTCTTGCCCAAATAGCTTTAGAATCCCCCATGCGGGCGTCGCGCCGCAGGGGGAATCCGCATCATGTCGATATCCGAATATCTTTCGCCGCTGATCGGACGGCTGGTGTTCGTCTGGTTCTTCCTGACCCAGGTGAAGCACTACGGCGGCGACTGGGGCGCGACCGTTTCGCTGATGAATTTCAGCGGAATCCCGGCGGCCGGCTTCCTGCTGCTGGTCGCCTTGATGCTGATCATCCTGGGCTGCCTGTCGCTGCTGTTCGGCTTCCATACCCGCCACGGCGCCGTGCTGCTGTTCGGGGTGACGATCGTCGCCACCGTCCTGATGCACGATTTCTGGCGGATCAACGACAATGCGTCGGCGCGGGCGGCCGATTTCGAACTGTTCGCGCGCAACGTGGCGATCGCGGGCGGGCTATTGCTGCTGGTCGGGATGGGCCCCGGACCGATCGCATTCGACAACCGGCCGGGCGGCAAGCGCAAGAAATAACGGCTTCACCCGGCGGAAAGCGTGCTCTCCGCCGGGGTCCAGCCCGACTTGCCGGTGCGGGTCCGGCAAAGCGTCAGCGAAAGACCGCCGAGCGGATGACATGCACGACCGCGATCAGTACCGCAAAGATGACGGCGTAGGCGATCAGCGTGAGCATCTGCAGGCCGAGAAAATCCTGCCAGCTGGTGTGCGCGTAGGCCGCGACCGCGTGCCCGCCCATCAGGACGGCGCGCGCGAAGACCAAGATCGCAAAACCGACCAAGGCCAGCACCGTCGCCGAGACGATGGAGTTCAGACCCTGAATGGCGAACCCCGCCGCCAGGACACACACCGCGATAAGCGCCAGCGTGATCCAATCGGCCGATGTGAGGATGAGGTGAATCGAGTGCCAGATATCCATAAGTGCAGACATTTATATTACCCCCTTGGACGCGCGTTCTTCCCTTGACCACACGATTCTACGCGCCCGCAGCGCGTGGCCATCCAACAAGCCCGTTAATGCATCATACACCAATTGCGTCCTGCTGCGAATTCGAGCAGTGCGCGGCGCCGGTCTGATTTTTCTTGGTTAACGAAGGGATTGCACGTTTTGCGGTCTGCCCAGTTGCGCGCCAAGCGCGCCGGTCAGCGCCGCGATCGCGGCGACCGCCGGGCTTTGCGGGTAGAGCGCGCACAACATCATCTGACGCCGGATCGCCTCCGCCGCATGCGCGTCATGGGGGACGTAACCCAGATAGGCCGGCGAGGCGTCGAGGAAGACCTGTGCCGAACGCAGCAAGGCGTCGGCGGTGCGTTTGGCGTCGCCGGCGCCGGAAGCCAGGTTGACGACGATCGACGGCGCGCGGCCGCCGGTGCGTTTCAGCATCAGTTTGACGAAGACATAGGCGTCGGTGAGCGAGGCGGGATCGGACGTCGCCAGCACCAGCGTGTCGTCGGCATGGGCGGCCAGCGTCATCACCGCGGCGCCGACCCCCGCGCCGAGATCGATCAGCACGCGGTCATAGCCCGACGCGCGCTTGAGCAGCGCCGTAAGCTTCTCGGCGGTCGCCGTGTCGGCGTCGGCGAGCGAGCCCACGCCGGCGGGGGCGGCCAGAAGATCGAATCCCGCATGCGGAGGGATGTTCACGCGCACGACCGCATCCTTCAACAGTCCGAGCGTGCCCGACAGCAGCGCCGGCAGATCGCCGCCATGCGCCAGACCGAGCTGCACCGCGGTGTTCGAGAGACCCAGATCGGCGTCGCAGACAAGCACGCGCTCGCCGAGATCGGCGAAGGCCTGGGCCAGCGACAGCGTGAGGAAGGTCTTGCCCGTGCCGCCCTTGCCGGAGCCGATGGCGGTGAGACGCGGTCCCATGGATCTGAGGGTCATTGCGCGCTCTCCTGTTCGCTCTCGGCCAGCAGACGCGCCAGCGCCAGCGGCGTGAGCGTCTCGAGGCCGCCCGCCACGAAGGGCGAGCGCGTGATATGGGCCAGCCCGATCCCGGGCGTCAGGGCGGCGGCGGCCAGCGCGCCGGCGCGGCGCGCCAGATCGGCGCCGGTGACGATCAACCGCGCGGCGCCGACCTGCGAAAGCGCCGCGGCGATCTCGGCGCTCTCCTCGGCATCGGTCAGGGCCGAGACCACGCCCAGCGTCTCGATCTGCTCGATCTTGGCGAGCGCCGCGAAGACGGCGGCGGCCTTCGGCTGGCGTGGATCGAAACCCGCGGTGTCGACGATGGCGAGCACGCCGTCCTCGACCGCATTGCCGACCATGGTCGCCAGGGCGAAGGCGGAATCGGCGGTTTCGACGCGGGCGTCGAGGTGCTCGGCGAATTCCTTGAGCCGCGCCACCGCGCCGGCACCCGTCGCGTCGCCTGCGATCAGCATCACGGGGCGGCCGGCGAGCTTGGCATGGGCCGCGAGCTTGGCGGCGACGGCCGTCTTGCCCGCGCCGTTGGGACCGATCAGCAGAAACGCCTTGGCGGCGGAAAAATCGACGGGAACGGTTTTCATCCGCCCATCGACCGCTTTTGCCAGCGCCAGGGTCATGTCGCTCAGATTGGTCTTGGCGCTCTCTTCGGCGAGGGCGTGCGCCAGGGCGTCGGGCAGACGGTGGCGCGCGAAAGACGACAGCAGTTCGCCGCGGTCGAAACGCCGGCGGCCGGGCTTTTCGGCAGGCTTCTCCCGCAGGCGCCGGATCAGCGTGTTGTGGTAATTGGCGTCGAAGCCGGCGACCGGCTCCGCATCGTCTTCGACCTCCTCGCCGAAGACGGGCCGGTCAGGATGGTCGACGGCCGCGCGCACCAGGACGCCGCCGGCCCTGGTCTTTTCGCTGGCGACGATGACCGCCTCGGGGCCCATCTGCGCGCGGACGTCGGCCAGCGCGGCTTTCATGTCCCTGGCAATGAAGGTGCGAAGCTGCATGAAGCGTTAGACCTGTCCCAAGGTGCGCAGGCGGATTGAAGCGTGGATTTCGTTCTGTGACATGACCACCGTCTGCGCGCGGAAGCGTTCGATGATCGAGCGCACGAAGGGCCTGATCTGCGGGCTGGTCAGCAGCACGGGCACGTCGTTCTTCTGCGTCGCCTCTTCGAAGCGGTCGCGTACGCCGGTGATGAACTGCTGCAGCTGGCTCGGCGCCATGGCGAGCTGGCGGTCTTCGCCCTGGCCGATGATGGATTCGGCGAACGCCTGCTCCCAGGCCGGCGACAAGGCCAGGATCGGCAGGTAGCCGCCGGGCGACATATTGGCGTGGCAGAGCTGGCGCGCCAGCCGCGCACGCACATGCTCGGTGATGTAGAGCGCGTTCTTGGTATGGCCGACGGCCTCGGCGATGCCTTCCAGGATGGCCGCCAGATCGCGGATCGAGACGCGCTCGGCCAGCAGCGTCTGCAGCACGCGCTGCACGCCGGTGACGGAGATCTGCGAGGGGATAAGCTCCTCGACCAGCTTCTTGTGTTCGGCCGGCAGGTCGTCGAGCAGCTTCTTGGTCTCCGCATAGGAGAGCAGCTCGGCCATGTGCGATTTCAACACTTCGGTCAGATGCGTGGTGAGCACCGTGCCGGGATCGACCACGGTATAGCCGCGGAAGCTGGCTTCCTCGCGCATCGACGCGGTGACCCAGGTGGCCGGCAGGCCGAAGGCGGGCTCGGTGGTGTGTGTGCCTGGAAGATCGATCGGCAGGCCCTTGGGATCCATGACCAGCAGACTGCCCGGATAAAGTTCGCCCTTGCCGGAATCCACTTCCTTGACCGAGATGCGGTACTCATTGGCGCCGATCTGCATGTTGTCGAGGATGCGCACCGCCGGCATGACGAAGCCCATCTCCTGGGCGAGCTGGCGGCGCAGCGCCTTGATCTGGTCGGTGATGCGATGGCCCTGCACGTCGTTGATCAGCGCCAGCAGGCCGTAGCCCAATTCGACGCGCAGGAGATCAAGCGCCAGCGCCGTGGCGATGGGTTCTTCCTTCGGGGCGGCGTCCGCCTTGGCCTTTTCCTCTTCGACGCGGACCTTGGTTTCCTCGTCCGCCTTGCGCTTGTAGGACATCCAGGCCAAGCCGCCGATGCCGGCGGAAAGTCCGGCAAAGGCGAAGGTCGGCATGCCGGGCAGCACGGCGACGATGCCCATCACCGCGGAGGCCATGCCCAGCGCCTGCGGATAGAACGACAATTGGCGCATCAGCGCGCGGTCGGTCGAGCCTTCGACGCCCGCCTTGGAGACCATCAGGCCCGCGGCCGTGGAGACGATCAGCGCCGGCATCTGGCTGACCAGGCCGTCGCCGACGGAGAGCAGCGTGAAGGTGCTGGTGGCATCGGCGAAACTCATGCCGTGCTGGACGACCGCGATGATGATGCCGCCGACGACGTTGATGCCGACGATCAAAAGGCCGGCGATGGCGTCGCCGCGCACGAATTTGGAGGCGCCGTCCATGGCGCCGAAGAAGTTCGATTCCGCTTCCAGCTCCTTGCGGCGCCGGCGGGCTTCCTTCTCGTCGATCAGACCGGCGGAAAGGTCGGCGTCGATCGCCATCTGCTTGCCGGGCATGGCGTCCAGGGTGAAGCGCGCGGCGACTTCGGCGATGCGCCCCGAGCCCTTGGTGATGACCACGAAATTCACCACCACCAGGATCGCGAAGACGATCAGGCCGATGACGAAATTGCCCTGCATGATCAGCTTGCCGAAGGCCTGGATGACATAACCGGCCGCGGCGGTACCCTCCGTGCCGTGCGACAGGATCAGTCGCGTGGAGGCGAGGTTGAAAGCCAGCCGCATCATCGTGGTGATCAGCAGGATCGCCGGGAACGAACTGAATTCCAGCGGCTTGCGGATGAACACCGCCGTCATCAGGATCAGTATCGAAAAGGACAGCGAAAAGGCCAGCGCGATATCCAGCAGCCAGGTCGGCAAAGGCAGGATCAGCACCACCAGGATCGCCATGACGCCGACGGCGAGCGCCAGGTCGTTGCGCTTCAGATAGTCGACGACGCCGCCGAACGAAAACGTGAAGCCGCCGGCGGGCGCAGTGGTGGCAGTGCTGATGTCAGCCATAAATCCCTATCCGGGTCATCCCGCCAGCCGCTGTTCGCCCGGCTGGGGAACGGCGAGTCCGGCCTGCGTGTATTCGCGCAGCTTGTTGCGTAGCGTGCGGATCGAGATGCCGAGGATATTCGCCGCATGCGTGCGGTTGCCCAGGCAATGATCGAGCGTGTCGAGGATCAGATCGCGTTCCACGTCGGCCACTGTGCGTCCGACCAGTCCGCGCGTGACGGCCGCGGCCGATTCCACGGCGGTGCGCACGGGAGCCGGAAGATCGGCGCGGCCGGCGCCCAGCATGGCGCCGCCCACCTGCGTGCCGTCGGGCAGGCGGATAGCCTCGGGGCCGATCTCGTTTCCGACGGCGAGCAGCACGGAGCGGTGGATCGTGTTCTCCAGTTCGCGCACGTTGCCGGGCCAGGGATGCGACACCAGCAGGCGTTCGGTGGCCGGCGCGATCGCCCGATAGGGCACGCCGTTGGCGTCGGCATATTTGCGCGCGAAATGCCGCGCCAGCGCCTGGATGTCCTTGGGCCGTTCGCGCAGCGGCGGCAGGCGCAGGTTCACGACGTTCAGGCGATAGAGCAGGTCTTCGCGGAAGGTGCCGCGCTTGACGGCGTCGGCGAGGTCGCGGTTCGACGTCGCGATGATGCGGATGTCGACCTTGACCGGTTTGGTGCCGCCGACGCGGTCGATCTCGCGTTCCTGGATGGCGCGCAGCAGCTTGGCCTGCAGGCGCGTGTCCATCTCGCTGACTTCGTCGAGCAGCAGCGTGCCGCCATTGGCCTCTTCGAACTTGCCGATGCGCCGGGCGATGGCGCCGGTGAAGGCGCCCTTCTCGTGGCCGAACAGTTCGGATTCCAGGAGGTTCTCGGGGATCGCGGCGCAGTTGACCGAGATGAAGGGCTTGTCGGCGCGCGAAGACTTCCGGTGGACGTAGCGCGCCAGCACCTCCTTGCCCGAACCGCTTTCGCCGGTGAGCAGGATCGAGGCGTCGCTTCCCGCGACCTGATCGGCGAGCGCGATGACGGCGGCCATCGCCTCGTCCTCGTAGATCATCTGGTGGGATTCGTCGGCCACCGCGGCCAGCACCGCGGCGATCAGCTCGGGATCGGGCGGCAAAGGCAGGTATTCCTTGGCGCCGGCGCGGATCGCATCCACCGCCTTGCGCGCATCGGTGCCGACGCCGCAGGCGACCACCGGCGTGCAGATGCGCTCGGCGGCGAGCCCGCGCACCAGCGCTCCGATATCGTGGGTGACGTCGCACAACACGAGATCCGCGCCCTGGCCGCCGCGCAGGCTGGCCAGGCCCTGCTCGATGTCGTTGGCGTGCGTGACCTTGGCCCCGCGATCCATCGCGATCTTGGTGGCCGCCCCGATCTGGCCCTGCAGGCTGCCGACGATAAGTAGACGCATGTTCGTGATCCTTGCCTAACCGGTCAGCTCTGACCGGCCTTGATGATTTCCGTCATGGTGACGCCGAGCCGGTCTTCGACCAGCACCACTTCTCCGCGGGCGACCAGACGGTCGTTGACGTAGATGTCGATGGCTTCGCCGACCTTGCGGTCGAGTTCGACAATGGTGCCCTTGCCGAGCTTCAGCAGCTGGGCAACCTCCATCGCCGACTTGCCGAGCACCGCCGAGACCGTGACGGGGACGTCGAACACCGCTTCCAGATCCTGGGCGGAGCGCTTGACGTTCTCGTCGGCGGGGCCGTCGCCGTTCAGCAGCGCCTGGGTGTCCGGCTCCGGTGGTTCGTGGGAGAGGTCGGGCAGATCGACGTCGTCGTTTCCCGCCATGGGCTATCCTTTCGTCTGCGAAACGGTGGAAGAATTTGCGAAATGCCGCTCTATCAGCTCGCCGATGGCGGCTTCGAGCGCGGCAAGGCTGCGCTCGGCCCCGCCGCCGCGCCATTCGATGCGGCAGTCGGCGCCGGCGATGGTGGCGTCGACCGAAGCGACGATGCGTCCGTCGTAACCTTCCTGATGGGCGATCTCGGCAAGTTTTTCGGAAAGCGCGGTGATCACCGGCTCGGCGGCGCGCAGCACGATGCGGGGTTCGCTGATCGCCTGGTGCATGGCTTCGCGCAGCGCCGCCTCCACCTCGCCCGCGGGCAGGGCCGCAATCGCGACCGGAGCGAGCTTGCGGGCTGCGGCGAAAGCCAGCTGCGACGCTTCTTCGCGGCGGGTCTCGATCTCGGTCTGCGCTTGCGCGAAAACCTGGCGCACCACGGCGGCGCATTCGACGACGGCGGCGGCGATCGCTTCGGCGGCCCGCACCTGGCCGGCCTTGAGTCCTTCATTGCGCGCCCTGGCGCACATCTGGTCGATTTCGTCCTGGGTGAAGACCTTGCGCTGGCGCGCCCGCGCCGCGTTGGAGACCAGGTCGCCCTCGGGGCGGAACTCGGTGTCGAAGGTGAATTTGCTGGTGGGTTTCGCGGTCATCAATATACCAGCTCGTCTTCGCCCTGCTTGTTGGCGATCATGATCTCGCCCTTGTTGGCGAGGTCCTTGGCGACGTTGACCATGCGCATCTGGGCCTCGTCGACGTCCTTGAGCCGCACCGGGCCCATGGCTTCCATGTCCTCGCGCAGGATCTTGCCGGCGCGTTCGCTCATGTTGGAGAAGAAGACGTCGCGCAGGGAATCGGTGGCGCCCTTGAGCGCCAGGCCCAGCTTGTCCTTTTCGACATGGCGCAGCAGCGTCTGGATGGAGCCGGGATCGAGCTTGCCCAGGTCCTCGAAGGTGAACATCAGGGCCTTGATGCGCTCGGCGGAGTCGCGGCTGCGTTCTTCCAGCGCGGTGACGAAGCGGCTTTCGGTCTGACGGTCGAAATTGTTGAAGATCTCCGCCATATGCTCGTGGGCGTCGCGCTTGGCGGTGCGCGCCAGATTGGACATGAACTCGACGCGCAGCGTTTTTTCCACCTTGTCGAGAATATCCTTCTGCACGCTTTCCATGCGCAGCATGCGCTGCACGACTTCGAGCGCGAATTCCTCCGGCAGCGCCGCCAGCACGCGCGCGGCGTGCTCGGGCTTGATCTTGGAGAGCACGACCGAAACGGTCTGCGGATATTCGTTCTTGAGGTAGTTGGCCAGCACCGTTTCGTTGACGTTGGCGAGCTTGTCCCACATGGTGCGCCCGGCCGGACCGCGGATTTCCTCCATGATGGCGCTGACTTTTTCCCCCGGCATGATGCGCGTCAGCATCCGCTCGGTGGATTCGTAGGAGCCCATCAGCGAGCCGGTGCCCGACATCTGCGAGACGAAGTCGACCAGCAGCTTCTCCACCAGATTCGAACTCACCGTGCCCAGATTGGACATGATCTGGGAGATTTCCTTGACCTCGTCCTCGTCGAGCATCTGCCAAAGCTTGGCCGAATGCTCTTCGCCGAGCGACAGCATGAGAATGGCGGAACGCTCCGCACCGGTGAGCGACCGGATGTCTTCCTTGACGGATGATTTGAGAGCGCGGGACATCTGTTACACCGGTTGATGGAGCCAAGTGCGCAGGATCGCCAGGGCCTCTTCCGGATGCGCCTGCACGACTTCACCGACTTTCTTCACGGAAGATTCGCGGACCTGTCCTTCGATGCGGCTGATGTCGATCATGCTTTCGCGCGGCGGCGGGATCAGGGCCTGCCCCGACTGGGCGGAATCCTCCGCGCCGTGGCCGCTCGGCGCCGGCAACTGCCCCATCGCCGGGATGCCCGACGCCAGCTGGGCGGTGGTCGTCGTGAAGCTGAGGGGCGCGAACATGCGGCTGATCAGCGGGCGCATGACGAACAGCCCGATCAGAAGGGCGGTGATCGAAAGGATGGCCGCCTCGATGATCTTGAACCAGTCCGGGCCGTCGAGGCCGAGGAACGGCTGCGGCGCGGGCGTGCCGACGTCCGGGTCGATGCGGGCGAAGGGCATGTTGACCACCTGCACCTGATCGCCGCGCTTGGCGTCGTAGCCGATGGCGGACTTCACCAGCTCGTCGATCTTTTGCATGTCCTGCGCGCTGCGCGGCTTGTAGACGCCGCCCTTCTCGGTCGTTCCGTCGACGACGACGGCGACCGAGAGCTTCTTGAGCGTGCCGGCGTCGTCGGTGCTGGTCTTCACCGTCTTCGAGATTTCGTAGTTGGTCGTCTCTTCGGTACGCCCGGATGTCGATTGGGTGTTGCCGCCGGTCGACGCGCTTTGGCCGCCGGGCAGCGCGCTGGCGACGGAGACCGCGGCGCCGCCGTTCGAGCCGTCCGTGTCCGAGGCGTTCTGCTGGACCGTCTGGGTGGACCGCACGACCTTGCTGTCGGGATCGAAGTCCTCGGACGTCTGGGTCATATGCGTGTAGTCCATGTCGGCCGAAACCTGCACGCGCACATGGCCCGGACCGACGACGCTCGCCACCATGGATTCGATGCGGCTGCGCAGGCGGTCTTCGTAGCTGGTGGTTTCCTGGTCCTCGTTGGAGGCGTCGGCGGCGGCGCCGGTCTTCTCCTGGCCGCCCGCCAGCAGATTGCCCCGGTCGTCGATGATGGCGACGCGGTCGGGGGACAGGGAGGCGACGGCGGCGGCGACGAGATGCTGTATGGCCTGCACCTGGCCCCGGCTGAGCACGTTGCGCGTCCTGAGCACGACCGAAGCGCTGGGCGACTGGTCGTTGCGCGAGAAGATCTGTCGTTCGGGGATGACAAGATGCACGCGCACGCTTTCGATGCCGTCGATGGTCTGGATGGACCGCGCCAGTTCGCCTTCCATCGCGCGCAGCAGGTTGACGTTCTGCACGAAGGTGGTGGTGCCGAAAGTGTCCGATTTGTCGAAGATCTCGTAGCCGACGCCGGCCGAGGGCAGATTGTCCTGGGCCAGCTCCATGCGCAGCTTGGTCACCTGGTCGGAGGGGACCATGATCGTACCGCCGTTGCCCTTGAGTTCGTAGGGCACGCTCATGGTGTCGAGCTTGGCGGTGACCTGGGCGGCGTCGCGCGTGTCCAGCCCGGAGAACAGGATGCTCTTGGGCGGCTCGGAGATGACGCCCGCAACATACAGGAAAAAGGCGGTGAGCGCGGCGGCCACCCCCGCCATGACGCCGAAACGCGCCGCGCCGATCGCTTTGATAAAATCCGGCAATGCCTGCTCCCTCGCGAACTGGCGAAGGAACGGAAACGGACCTTCATCCGCCTCGGCACCCCGCCGTGCTAGGCAAACATTGCCGCGTATTGGGTAAAGGCGCGCTTAACGCACGCAGGAATAGGAAAACAACTTCGCCGGCCGCGCGTAAGGAATTCTTTATTTCTTGTTCCTTCCGGTCTCAGTGCCGGTATTGCTGCACGCGTGTCGCGCGCAGGCCGGGCATGCCGAAGCGGTCGATGGCGCGCTGCCAGGCGAGGAACTCCTCGACGGTCAGCGTATAACGGCGGCATGCTTCGTCCAGGCTGAGCAATCCGCCACGCACGGCAGCGACGACTTCTGCCTTGCGGCGGATCACCCAACGCTTCGTGTTGGGAGGCGGCAAGTCAGCCATCGTCAGCGGGCTTCCATCGGGCCCAATGACGTAGCTCACGCGACCTCTGCGGTCTTCGCCCATGTTCATCGCACTCCTGACTCCAGTACCCGCGCGAAAGGTAACCGTGATGCCTTTAAGAAAGGGCCAAGGCGTTTGGTAAAAAGGTTCATAAGCCATTCCCGAAAATTAGACCGACTTATGAAGCAAACGCCCCGCCAGCCTTGCGCGGCGGGGCGTTTACGTTAGTTGGACGGTAGCTGATCGAGCTGCTGCAACATCTGGTCCACTGTGCTGACGATGCGCGACGCCGCGGAGTAGGCGCGTTGTGTCGTGATCAGATTGGTAAACTCCGTTGCCAGGTCGACGGTCGAGCCTTCGAGTTCCTTCGAGTTAACGGTGCCGGCGCCGCCGGAGTCGGCGCTGTTGACGATGGGCGTGCCCGAGTCCGGCGTGGTGGTGTAGGCGTTGCCGGAGATTTCGGCCAAGCCGTCCGGATTGGCGAAGGTGGCCAGCGGAATCTTGAACACTGCCTGACTGAGGCCGTTCGAGAAGTTCGCCGAGACCGTGCCGTCGGTTGCGATCGACAGGCCGTTGACGCTGCCGTACACCGCGCCGTCCACGTTGGCGCTGGCCAGAGTCGAGGCGGTGTCGTACTGCGTGACGCCGTCGGTGTTGCCGACCGTTCCCATGTTCACGGTCAAAGGCTGCGCCGTGAGCCCCGAAGCCGCCGACCACGGAATCGAGATCGATATCGAGCCGGAGGCCGGCGAACCGGACCCGCCGGTCGGCACGACGTTGGCCAGCGAGCCGTCGGCGTTGAAGGTCATCGTGCCGGACGCGATCGGATTGCTGCCGGTGATGTTGCCCGCGGCGCCCTGATAGGAGACTTCGTACGCCCAGGTGTTCGCGGCGGTCTTGACGAAGGAGAATTCCAGGGGCTGCGTGCCGCCCTGGCTGTCGTCGACGTTGATCGTGCGCTGGAAGTCCGGCGTCACCGCGCCGGAAGCCATGTTGTTCGTCGAGACGTTATATGTGCCGACGGTTGTCGCGCTCGCCTGCAGGTTGGCCTGCAACGCGACTTTCGTGGACGCGACCGCCTTGCCCGACAGGTTGTTGACGTTGATCAGCGACAGATCGCTGGGGTTGGTCGGCGGATTGCCGCTGGTGTCGAGTTTCCAGCCGAGCAGATAGAGCCCGTTGGCGTTCTTGAGGTTGCCGTTGGCATCCGAGGAAAAGCTGCCGGCGCGGGTATACGCCAACGATCCCGTCGTCGAGGCGGTCGGGCTGACCATGAAGAAGCCGTTGCCCGAAATCGCCATGTCGGTATTCGACGACGTTGACGTCAGGAGACCCTGTTGGGTGACATTCTGTCCCGACGACGCGGTCACGCCCGCCGAGGACGGATCGCTGGTGCCGGCCGCCGCGGCAAGCAAGGTCGAGAAATTGTTGGTCGCCGTCTTGTAGCCGACGGTGTTGACATTCGCGATGTTCGACGATGCGACGCTGAGCGCGTTTCCGTTCGCGGTCAGGGCCGCAACGCCGGTCATCATGGCGCCATAGAGACTCATTTGCTTTCCTTCTCGGCATTCCGGGCTTCGCCCGATAGCCGTCCTTCAGATCATGCCGCCGTTTCTCGGCCGCGGTTGATTTTCAATTCGTAACAAGCGTCGCACTCGAGAGCGGGATTTCCGTCGTCCCGATCATGAGTTGCGGTGTGGTCCCCGACAGGTCGACGCCGCTCACCAGGCCCTTGCTCGCGACGGAGGTCGAAACCGGGGTTCCGTCGCTGGCCGTGGCCGAAGCGGTGAGCGTATAGCTGCCGTCGGGAAGCTGGTTGCCGTTGTTGTCCTGGCCGTTCCAGGCGAAATCGTGGGTTCCCGCGCCGGTCTGGCCCGCGCCGGCGTAAACGACCTTGCCGGTCGAATCCGTCACCGTGAGCGCGGTCGCCGCCGCCGCGCCGTTCAACCCGTAGGTCCAGTCCGCCGCGCCATTGGTGAGCGCGCCCTGTCCGTTGCTGAGCACGACGTTCTTGCCGAGATAGCTCATGGCGTAGCTGTTGGACTGGCCCTGGCCGAGCGAGATCAGCGTATCGAGCTTGGTGTTGCTGTTGATCTGCTGCTCGACCTGGCTGTACTCGACGAGTTGCTGCGTGAACTGGTTGGAGTCCATCGGCGACAGCGGATCCTGGTTCTGCAGCTGCGTCGTCAGCAGTTGCAGGAAGGTGTTGAAATTGCCGGCCAGCTGCTGCTGGGCGCTGGATGACGAACTGGCGGGTGTCGTCGTGCTCGGGGTCGGCGTCGTCACGGGGCTGGTGGTTGTCATGGCAATGCGTCCTTAAACGCGGATGTCGAGCCGTACGCTGTCGGGCGCAAGGCTTGCGATGGGATTGGAGTTCGAGATTGCGTCCGTGCTGGCGACGGCATCGACGGTCAGCGCGCGGCCGCGCCCGTTGGGCCCATTGCCGCTTCCATTCTGCCGCTCCTGGCCCCCTCTTAGCGAGAAATTGAGGCCATTGTTCGACAGATTGAGACCGGCGTTGCTCAGCGTCCGCGCCAGATTGGCGGAGTCGTTCTGCAGCAATTGCAGGGTTTGCGGCCGGTCGGCGACGATGGTCGCCTGGGTCTTGCCGGCATCGTCGACCGAAAGACGAACCTGCACGCTGCCCAGTTCGGGCGGATCCATGCGAATGTCGAAGTGCTTGACGCCGTCCAGGGATTTCGCGGCGATCGTCACGGCGAGCGTATCCAGCCGCGATGACACAGCCGAATCATGGTGTTGCGGTGCGACCTGCAGATTGGCGGCCAGCGTGGCCGGCGCGGCCGACGGCGCGCTCGCCGCCAGGTTCGCCTGAACGGCGGCCATCGCGGGCGGCGCCGAGGGATTGTTCAATGGACCGGATGCGGAGGATTGCGCGGGCGCGGCGGTCTGCTGCGACGGCGCGGTCTGTGCCGCGACGGCATTGTCCTTGGCGGTTTTTCCGCTGTCGATTGTCTTCGCCGGAGCGATCGCCTCGGCGCCTTGTTTGATATCGGCCGGTTTGCCGGAATCCGCCGGCGCCGCGGTATTGTTGGGCAATGACGGATCAGCGGCGGGCGCCGAGGGTGTTTTGGCGTCCGTGCCCGATCCGGCCGGTTTGGTCCCGTCTACGGCGTTTGCGGCGGTCTTGGCGCCGCCCGTCTGGCCACTGGCCTTCACGGGCTGGGCGGCTTGCGCCTGCTGCGCGGCGACAAGAGCGGCCAGGATGCCGGAATCCGGCATCGCTTTCGGATCGGCAGCGGGTTTCGGATCGCCTTTGCCGGCGGGCTTGGGATCAGCCGCGGCCGTTTGTTTGTCGGCAGGCGCGCCTGCGGCGGCTGTCGCGTTGCTCTGCCCGGATTGCAGAAGTGCGGCGATGGCATCGGACGCAGCCTGGAGATTGTCGTCGGCCGCAACCTGGCCGGCGGCGGTCTTGGCAGATGTTTTCGGCGCGTTGGCGGCGCCTTTCGCCGGACTGCCGGGGCCGCCCTTCGCGGTATCGGCGGCGTCGCCGGCGGTATTGCCCGCGGCAGGCGGCGGAGCAGGAAGCAGTGGCAGGTTCGCGGCGGTGTTGGCCGCTACGGGAATATTGGCGTCGGCCGCGGCAGGGGTCGCGCCTTCGGCTGCGGGCGCGCCGCCGGGCGCACCCGGTGGCGTCCCGCCGTCGTTCTTCACGGGTGCGGGGTTCGCCGAGTTCTGCAGCAACGCGACCAGCGTCGCCATGTCGGGCTGCGCGTTGGCCGGCGATGCGTCCGCGGTGTTGTCGTTCTGCGCGGCAGGAGTGTCGCCGGCCGGTGCGGCGTTGCCCGTCGTGCCTTGCGCCGCCTGCTGCAGCATGGCGGCAAACAGGTTGTCCGAGCCGCCGGGCGCATTCGCGTCCGCACCGGTCTGGGCGCTGGATGGCGTCGCCTTAGGCACAGCAGTAACCGTTGCGATATTCGCCACGTAACCGATCCGCAATTCTTCCGCGGTCCATCAAAGCAAGGCCCGGACCACATGCGCAGGCTCGGCGATTTCTTCGTGTAATTAGAAGTGTGGGTGCCGCGACGGCGCTTTCGGGCAGGGCACGATCTGCCGCATGCGGCAAACTCTGCCGCGTCGAACGGTGTTTTCCGCGGCTTTTCCTTGCTCGCGCCGGTCCGCCGTCATGGCACGAGGCTTGCGACCCCGTTCGACGGCGACAAAGTTTTTCGGGACGCGGACCTTGAGTCTCAACGGAATCATGTCGAGTGCATTGACGGCGCTGAAGACCAATTCAGCGGCGCTCAGCGTCGTGTCGAACAACGTCGCCAATATGAACACGACGGGCTACGCGCGCCGCGTCGTCAATCTGGAGACGCTGTCGGCCGGCGGCCAGATCGCCGGCGTGGACATTGCCGATGTGCAGCGCGTCGTCGACCAGTACCTCAACCAGGAAGCCCTGGCCGCCGGCGCATCGTCGGCGAATTACGACACGCAGAGCTCCGTCTACGACCAGATCAATGCGCTGCTCGGTTCGCCGGGCGACGGCACCGCGCTGACCTCGAAATTGAGCGACGTGTTCTCCGCACTGGGCCAGGCGGCGCTGTCGCCGACCTCGTCGGCGAGCCAGCTCGGCGCGCTGAACGCGTTCCAGGGTCTGTCGTCGTCGATCTCGTCCTTGTCCAGTTCGCTGTCCGGTCTGCAGCAGCAGACCGACAGCCAGGTGGCATCCACGACGAGCTCGGCCAGCCTGCTGATCAAGCAGATCTACGATTTCAATCAGCAGATCACCACTGCCTATGCCGCCGGCAACACCAGTTCGGCGCTTCTGGATCAGCGGGATACGGCGCTGCAGAGTCTTTCGCAGCTGATGGACGTCCGCACGGCCCAGCAGTCGGACGGCACCGTCACGGTGATGACGCAGGACGGCATAAGCCTCGTCGGGAACAACAGCTACGCGCAGCTCTCCTATACGGCGGGCGGATCGAACGGCGTCTATCAGCCGATTTCGCTGCAGAACGTCAATCCGCAGAGCGGCCAGCCGATCGGCCCGTCGCAGGCGCTCGATCCCCATCTCTCCGGCGGCCAGATCGAGGGCCTGCTGCAAATGCGCGACGGCACGATCGCCGATCTGCAGAACGAGCTCGGATCTTTCGCCCAGGGCGTGGCGCAGTCCTTCAACCAGCAGCACAACGCCAACACCGCCTTCCCGCCGCCGACGACGATGACCGGGCGCAACACCGGCCTGCTGTCGACGGATGCGCTCAATTTCACCGGCAAGACCACTGTTGCGGTGACGGATTCGAGCGGCAACCTGGTCGAGAGCGTCAACCTCGATTTCGGCGCCAACAAATATTCCACGAACGGCGGCGCGACCTGGACGGCGTTTCCCAGCAATACCATCGGCGGTTTGACCACCGCCTTGAACACGGCGCTTGGCGCCAACGGCACGGCGAGCTTTGCGAACGGCGAGCTTTCCATCTCGGCGAACGGAACGAACGGCATTGTCGTCCAGGACGACGCGACCACGCCGGCAAACAGCGGCGGCTTCGGCTTCT
>VFSW01003177.1_pt1 | contig 24617 bp, 23 predicted proteins | sample 5358111 | NCBI WGS metagenome assembly VFSW01 (sample SAMN11554181, study PRJNA540505) | mine drainage metagenome | isolation source: sediment from site ElyBrook_90M | place: USA: Ely Copper Mine, Vershire, VT | collected 2017
CTGCACATCTTCTTAAAGAAAGCCGGCATAGCTCAGCTGGTAGAGCAGTGGTTTTAATGCGCCCCCTAGTATTTGTTACAAGTGGAGGTGAAGTGGTTTAGGATTGATTATCCGTAGCCCGGATAGCTCAGTTGGTAGAGCAACTGATTTGTAGTAAATGCAACTTCGATCGGAAACGATCGTCGAAAATTGGGTGAATTCAGGGAAACCTCAGCGCGTAATGGCGGTGGCAATCCTGAGCCAAGCCAGATGAATGGCAGAAAGTAATCTGGAAGGTGCAGAGACTAAGGGGTGAGTAGCCAAAGCAATAACCCCCTCGCGAGCGCCCGACACCCTAGCAGGTATGGCTGAGGGTGATGAGATAGTCCAGGCCAGTAGGAAACTGCTGGGTTGCTGAATCAGTAGGTCGGGGGTTCGAATCCCTCTCCGGGCACCACGGACGCTTTAACGGGTAGGAATTTAGCAAGGTAACCATAATTCGGTCCCGTCGAGAGCCATAAAATGGTGCAGGAGATTGTGCCGGTGTTGAATTCCGTACCCAGATGAGCATTCAAAAGGCGATGGAAATCAACACGCACGCTGCTCCGCGATTTCTCGACCATCGTGCGTAACACCTGCGAGGCACGGACCAGCCACAGCCGTCGATTGACCTTCCAGATGACTATGGCGCCCAATCCCGCTCAGCATCGAGCACCGCAGTTATTGCAATCCATCGCCGTCGAATTGCTCCAGTTTATTGATCTACAACGCAATTGCCGTCAGCAGACCGAGGAATTGCAGGCTAGCCAGAACGTCGCGACGCCGGGGTTGCGATGCTACTACCTCATCCCAGTCGCGCGTGCCCCATGTTCCTAGTTCTGCCCGAGATAAGCCGCGAGCGGAGCATGATGCGCCTTAGCGTAGCTATGCAAATAGGCCATGACCTCCGCAAACCTATCTGGTCCCTTCACATCCAACCACTCCTCGCGCATCTGTAAGGGACCCGACACGCGAAGCAGTCCGGTGGGGGTCATGGAGGTGCCAGCAGCACGCCGTTTCATATCTTGGACTGAACATGTGCCGCCGTTGTAACTCACTGGAAAGTGAGTGTTGATCGCCATATACGGAGCATAATTCGGGTGATCACGCCATACTCCGGTGATGACACGCGCGTTAGCGTCCCATTGTGACATGGGTGGAACACCCAGCAATGTCTCCATGGTTCGGACAATGTCCACCTGTGAATAATGATTCGACACGAGCGTACCGCGCCGCACCCATGGGCTTGCCAAAACGGCAAAACTGCGGTGAGCATTCACATGGTCGGCGCCTGATTGAGCGTCGTCTTCGGTGATGAACACAGCCATGTGGCGCCATTCGGGAGTATGGCTTAGGTATGCAAGCAATTTGCCGGTAGCAAGATCATTGTTCCAAACATAGTAGGCTGCAGTGTAATAGCAAGGAGTGGTTCCAGCTGTGTGATCATCGGGCAACCACACGTACAAGAAATGCGGGAACCGCCGTGCATGAGCCTTGAGCCAGTGAGTCACAATGGCTGTGCGGTACGTATCAAGAATGAAGCGGTCCCAACCCGGAAAGCCAATGGCGAGGTGCGGCTGCAGTTCTGCACTGATAGCGCCGTGCCGAGTACGCGAGACGAACTCGCCAAAATCCTCGAATGACACATCATGAGCGAGCAAGTCGTTGAACAGATAAAGACCCTTTGGGTAGACGATCCAGGGGTTGGACCAAGATCCGAGCTTGTCGAGGTCCTCATAGATTTCATACGGATTCACGGCACCGCCCGGCACCCCACCCCAGCCAGGCGCGCCACGTGGCGCTAGCGAACTGGTCCAGCCTGGATTCTGCACCAAACCGCGTTGGGTGTAATACTCCTGCCAAGTGCGCTGCACGAAATCAGAATCCGACGCGCCAGTAGTCCACTGATGACCCTGGGCGGTTACTTCTCCATCGACCATGAAGTCGGTGAATAACGCTCCTTGGCCTGCAATCCGGTACAGGTTGGGTAGCTCCTTTCGATCATATAGTGCAAGGTGGGGGTCGGCGGCTGCGCCGGCTTTGCGGTAACGTCCCAAGTCCTCATCAAATGTCTTGTTCTCACGCAGGATGAACACTACATAGCGTATGCGCCGACGGAGAAAAGATGTTGCGGTGTGGTTCTCTCGTGCTATCGCGGCGCGGGTTTCAGCGTCAAAACCGCTCAGCTGCAGTGCGCGGGCGGTCCAGCGGGGACTCCGTACACTAAGGTCGGACAGCGGCACACGCTGCACCAGGCCGTGCATCATGTTACCCACCCATTGGTGCGAGAGATTGGGACCCGAACCTAGCCCCTTTGCCGATGCCACGTACAGAATATCATGGGTGACGGCAAGCGCTGTGGGATACCAGCCGGTTGGGATGAGTCCGAGGCGGGCGCCACTCGCAAGGTCGAACACCGCCACATCATCGTTACCGGCATTGGCGACATACAGTCGCCCGTCGCTCACGGTAACTGCGTCCGGATAACTGCCCGGTGGCGCATCTGGATACGGCCCCACGTTGAAAATGCGCACCACATGGCGCGCCGCCGCATTCACTTCCACCACCTCATTCATATTGCTGAGGGCGACAAACACGTGTGCACTATTCTTGGCCACGGCAAGCGCAGTTGGGTGTAATCCACTGACCGTTTCATGGAAGCCAAGGTCATCCATGAGGTTCACCGTGCCGAGCGACCTGAGTGTGGCGGCATCGAATATTCTGAGGCCTCGGCCACCCCAGTCGGAAACCACCGCCAAACGACCGCGATCGGCCAGTGCGACAGCATACGGATAGGGTCCGGCATTCGCATAAAGCACTGCGCCATCAGCAAGATTCACACGAGCTAGACTGTTGCTCAACATGCCGGTTACAAACAGATGGCAGCCACGCGGACCGATAGCTACAGAATCCGGATAGAAAAGCCGCGGTTTGCTGTTCCAGTGACCCTGGTACTGGTAGGGATATTGGCTAGCCGGAAACGGCTGCCATGCGAGCCCATAACGTCGCACGAGCACAAGCTTCTTCCCCTTCAGGCGCAGCGCCAGTACATCATTGCTGCTGCCTCCCGCTGCGTATAACCTACCATCGGCGCCGGATACGAGGCCTTGGAAGAGATCCTGCTTATGCAGGGAGCCAGGCGGCCCATCACTTAGTTCCGTTGTTACTAATAAGCGATTCTCTGCGGAGAGCGTTGCGGCTGAATACACGCTCAGGGTGCGCGCATGCGTCGCGCCACCGGAGAGTACCAGCAGTTCGTCACTACTCAATGCCAGAGCGGTTGGGAAATTGGGTGTTCCGGCAATCCGGCCCACCGGGTCCACCTCACGGCCAGTCGGCAGACGATGGGCGAACTCCGCACGGTTGCCAGACGCGATTACCACACTGACGACCGGCACCCGCGTGGAACCAGCGGTGCTATCCGCCCAACCTGGGATGGCAATTCCACCCATGAGAGACAGGGCAGCAAGCACTGCGGTTAGCCTTCTCATGAACGCTCCCTAAAGCACCGACAGCTCTCAGCAACACACGGTGTTCACAGGAATCTTACCTGGGCCTGTAGGTAAACAAAATGTGGTTCACCGATCAAACCCTGGATAATCGGATTGTTGTTGATGTCGCTGTTCTGAAAAGCATAGTTAAAATACGTCTTGTCGAACAGATTGTAAACCGACAGCGAAAGTTTCAGATTCTTGAAGGTATAACTGCTGGTGAAATTGTATACTGTATAACTCGGGATGACATACGGCGAAGTGAATCCTGTCACGGCCGTTACCGCGTTGCGCTCGCCGACATAGTTACCATAGAAATCCAGATCCCACGGTGCGGCACGCCAGCCGAGACCGGCTCCCACAAGCCGATGGGGGATATTTGCTACTGGCGCGGCGGGAGCCGTAGTGCTGGTATAGGCAGAATAAAAACTGCCATAGCTTGCTTGATTCACAGAGTAATTCGCGAACGCGTACCATTTCTCCCAGTTATGCTTGGCGCTGAGCTCGACGCCCTGATAGACCGCAGTGCCCCCGTTGTACTGCAGGGACAGGCCAGCAAATTGACCCGTCTGGGGCGAGTAGGATTGAAACTTGTTCTGGAAGTATTCGCGATAGCCGTTAAGCTCCAAATCCCAGGCGCGGGTAATGTAGCGTGTACCAAGTTCTATATCGCGCACGAATTCCGGCTGCACAGTGACCGACGGAAGCACGTTCTGGCCGTTGTTATTCTGAACGCCGATGGCACCGTAATAGGCGCTTATCTCCGGTACCTTGAAGGTACGACCCCAAGAGGCATATACGGCCATATGCTTGCCGAAGGTGTAATTGGCCCCAAGGCTTGGTGAGGTGTAGTTCTCATTGTTGCTGGCTGTGCCGCCGAACGAGTAGAAATATCCCGGATTATCAGCATCGGACGTACCCACGTGACTATATTTTAAACCGGGGATAACGTGCAGCCGTCCGTTGAGCAGCGCGATATTGTCCTGAATGAACCCGGAAAGGAAGTTCCGCTGGTCCTGTTCATCCCAGGCATCGTTGTAAAGGTCTTGAGTTGGTACCTGTGCTTTTCCGTACCAGTACTCTGCAGAATGTAACACGCCATAGATGAGGTTCGCCCCGATGGTGAGGGTGTTGTCTGGCAACACGATTACCACCGCTGGCTTACTACCCAAGCTTGAAGTGTTGTTGATATACAGATGATAATCAGTGCCGGCATAACTGGAACCGAACAATGTCTGGGGGTTGTAGCTGTTGTTCGGTCCCGGTGCGGCGAAGGACGCCGGCTCATTGGGTAGGAAGTATGGTTGAGCACTGCCTGCCACTTCGGGAATCAGGATAGGATTGGTGTATGAGAGGCGGTCGTAGCTGTTAGCCAAGTAGTAGGTCTTGAGGGAGAACAAGATATTTGTGGCAAACGCGGTCTTCAAATCAATCAGTGCAATGGTGTGGCTATCATTTTGATTGGAATAGGTCCAGTTCAGTGGCCACTCATAGGAGTTACCGAATTCATTGATTAGGGATACAGGTACGGTATGAGGTGTAAGGCCGCTGTTGTGGTTTTCGACCAGATAGAATGAAACCTTGGTCAGGCCCTGGCTGAAAACCTTGCGGCTCGCAAGGTAAAAATTCCTATTGGTGTCAGATGTGTTCTGCTGCCAACCATTGGTCTTGTCCTGGCTAAAGGATAGCAGCGTGTTGAAACCTGCCAGAGAACCGGTGTTTACTAGGGCTTCTTCGCGTTGGGTTGCGAAGCTGCCAACGCCTAAGGTCAAGAATGCACCGAAATTATTGGTCGGCTGGCGCGGCAGATAGTTAATCGTACCGCCGAGAGAATACAGCGAATTCACGCTTGGGTTATTGATGCCACGATATATGTTGACGCCGGAAATGTTACCGAGAATAAGTGGAATGGAGTTGCGGGTGGAAGCGTAGTTGCTGGACCCGGCGTTGAACAGATCGTTGAGGGGCACGCCGTCAAACGTCTGAGATATCTGATAGCCGGTAAATCCGCGGAATTGTATGTCCGTGCGCATGCCATTTGGGCCATCGCTATAGGCGTTCACGCTCGGCGTGAGGTTTAGGATGGTCTCTATATTGAGTGCCGGTGAGGCACTGCGTATTTCCTTCTTGCTAATGGTGCTTTTCGTAAAAGCTGTTTTTTTCTTTTTCTCCCGATTCTCGCTCTTCCCTCGGGCGTTTTTGGAAACCACGCCTACATTTACGTAACTATTACTGGCCTCCTGAGCGATCGCATGAGCGGGGAGTAGGGTCAATAACATCATGAGGAGAGACGCTGAAGCAGCAAGACGAGAATAGCGCACGGATATACCCATAGACGATTGCATGGCAGTCTCCTGTAATGAATCAGGGTTCTATACGATGGCTGACATTGCAGTACCACAAGCTTCGCGGTACCGTTTCCGTGCGTGAGTGTCAGAATCCACAATACGCCACCAACGTAACGGAAATGTTAAGGTTAGAAACCGGATTTGACCGTAAGATGATATAGATGTGAAATTTCAGTGATACCGCGGTGGCATATGCGTAACTGTGCAAACTCACAACACAAGATGTCAAAAAGGCCGACGGTAAAAGAAATAGCTCAGGCGATAAGTGCCTTCGAGATAGCCCTGGGTAAAATGCATAAAGCAGCTAACAAAGTAGAGATCCGTAAACAAACATCCCCGGGGTTAATTGGTGGCAATAAAGAAAGATATCAAACTGAACAAAGGGGCCTGTAAAGATAGATTCCCCATTTGCATGGTCGCACCATTTGAATATCCGCCGGGAATCTAGAGGCGTACAAGAAATGCACCAATTCTGAGTCAGCCTAATGGTCATAAAATTGTAAAAATTTTGTCATAGTGATGCCTCACCATGAAGCAATTAAGCGTCGTTACAAGAAACCCTAGGACCAGTCGATTCAACCACGGGTTACTACTGTGCTTTTGGAATTACTCCATCATGGTGCTACCTTTCATGCGACCATCCGTCATACTGCAAATTCACATTACTTTTTAATTCGTGTTGGCACGCTCTACGCGTCGCTCGGCGTTGACGCAAACGCCTCGAGTTTCATCTCAGATAAGCAACCGGAAAAATTTTGTATCGCGGTAAAGTGTCACGATCAGAATCTATATCGTTGGTGCTCAGAACTGTTGGAAGCCGCCGGATACATAGTTCGCATGATCGAAGACCCTAATGCTATATCTTTGGAGAGTGGCCGGGGGCGTCCTGGCCTCACTCTATTGCTTCAATCTACCCTGAACGACAGGGACCTTGACTGGTGCATACGACATACATCAGAAAATACCGCCTTGCCATTGCTCGTGATCTCGACGCGTAAAGATACTGAGACTGAATTAAGTGTCCTAAATGCCGGTGCGGATCGCTACCTGAGTTTACCGATTAATCCTGAACACCTTAAGGCGCACATTGAAATATTAAGGCAGCGATTTGCAATTCCACATGCGGCGTCCTGCGCACTGCTGCATGCTGATTCCGTGAGTCGACGCGTCTGGATAGCGGGCTCCGAACTGCAGCTTCCGCCCGTTCTATTCAGGTTGTTGAATCAGTTTCTAACACATCCTAGTGAGGTGCTGTCTTTCGACATGTTACACGCTTGTATCAAAACAGATCGTAAAAAAACACAACGCACGGTGGTGAAAGCATATGTTCACCTGCTTCGCAAGATACTGGCCCCTTACGGTTTCGCTAATTTAATTAAGACGCTCCATCGCGTGGGCTATAGGTTCGACCCTCCTATTCAGTAGCTGAGTGCTTACTGTTTAATTACCGTTTAATTACCAATTCTTAAGATTCCTGACACATACTATGTTTAGGCTGCGCACTATAGCTAATGACCCAAATGGAGTGCGCGATGTCGTTGCAATACGTAAGTATGCTGGTTGCAGATTCTTATGGGGTGCTGTACGCCATGGCAGTGCTCCTTCTAGTAGCACTGGCCGTCATTATCGATCGCGGCTGGCAACTGCGTCAGACCATCCTCAAAGGCCGTGCATTTGTCCAAGATCTGGCCAATACACGGGAACTTGACCGCAAGCATCTGGCAGCCCTGATCGAACGGGCAGGCAGTCTGCCAGAAGCAGCGCTGGTGGATACCGCGTACCGTCACTTTGGTCTTGCCGACCTTGAGCAGTTGGGTAATAGACTTGACGAAAGCATTCAGTTGACTGCGCCAGAACTCGACCGGCGTTTATGGGTACTCGACACCATCGTAACGTTGGCGCCGCTTTTGGGCCTGTTTGGCACGATCCTCGGCATGTTCAAGGCTTTCCACGTGTTAGCCGCGCCAGGGCATGCGCCGACAGCAGTAACCGGAGGCGTTGCCGATGCACTGGTCGCCACCGCTAGTGGTTTATTCATTGCAATGTTGGGACTGCTCGCTTTCAACGCCTACAACAATCAGGTGCGTTTGATTCTGCATCAGCTGGATTCAGTGCGAACTATGTTGCTTAACCGTCTTGATGGCGCACCGTTAGTGCCGGAGGGGCGGATGGCCCAAAGGGTCGATATCAGTAACACCGCAGCATACCGATTGGAGAACTGAGCATGCGATTGCGCTATTTCGAGCCCCGCAAGGGACGCATCGAAATTATCCCGATGATCGACGTGATGTTCTTCCTGCTGGTTTTCTTCATATTCATCACTGTCCAGATGCTACCGGATCAGGGCCTGAATTTGTTGCTGCCGCAGTCGAATGAAACCAAGGCACTGCCGCGCCCCCAAGTCTTGATAAACATCGCCCAGGATGGTGCGGTGTCGGTCAAGGGCCGCCATCTTTCCATGACGGATCTTGCCCAATTGCTGGAGACCCTCGGTGTGGCCCAGACGCAGGTCACGATCGCCGCTTCCAAGGGCGTACCGTTTCAGCAGTTTGTCACGGTGATGGATGCGGTACGCCATGCCGGGGTGAGCGATATCGGAATTGCCGCCCAACCGGTGCCGTAACCGTAACGCTGGACACCTGAAGATTTCCCAGACCACTGCTGATCGTTTCCACGAAAAACTACTGTAGAGGAGAGTTTGTCATGCATTTCCCATCACCATTGTTGCGCGCCCTGCGTACCGGGCCGGGTGTGATAACCGTAATCCTGCTGGCGACTGTCGCCACCGGTGTTAGGGTTGCCCAGGCGTCCTCAGGACCCACAACGTCTGCTATCCGGTCACTGCGCACTCGGAAAAAAACGCAAAGCACGGCAATGGACCAAAGCCAGTCAAGCGAGCTGATTGCTGATAATTCCGGTACTCTGAATGAAGATCAAACTGCCGCGCAAACGCAGACAGGCGGCGGCGTTATCAATGCCGGCGAGGTTAGCGCGGGCGCCGAGGCAGAACCGTCCTGGAAGGGTGAATTGCCCACCAAAAAGCAGATCCTGAAATCCGGTCAGACTATCAAGGTGCTGGGACGTCGTCAGATCGACGCGGCCGGGCCGGCGGCTGGTGCCGCCCAGGCGCTCGAATACGCTCCCGGTGTACACATCAATGGCTACGGCAATACCGGCGCCAGCAAATATTCCATCAGCATCAACGGCATCAAACAAGGCTGGGGCGGCGAACCCTCCAGCGCCGGCATTGATTATGGCAGTGTGGATATCAATTTCGATGACGTTCCCATGAACGAACCGGGGACAGGGCTGTGGCAGTCGCCCTACGTCAACCAGTTGGAACTGCTCCAGGGGATCAACGTGACCTATGGTCCGGGCGACCCGGCTGATCGCTGGTATAACGCGGTGGGCGGCAGTGTTGATTTCGTACCGTTGCAACCCTCCGCCAAAGCTGGCGGAGAAGCCGGCATCATGTATGGATCGGACAACACACGCGGCATTTATGGCTACGCCCAATCCGGGACCCATGATGGCTGGAGCACCATCGCCGCAGCGGGGGCGACCTGGGCGCAGACTTACCGTACGAGTTCTGATGGTTTCAACGATCCAGGCCGTGATTACACCGGCTTCTTCAAAACACTTAAGCAACTTGATAACGGGACTTTCAGTCTGGGTGTGTATTCGGCCAAGGGTGTCGCTTTCCGGCCCACCGGGATACCTGTCACGGCCATCCAGGGGGTTACCATGAATGGAGTCGATGTCAACGGCAATCCCATTCCAGGTCAGTTGTACAGTCAGGCCACCTCGGGTTACTACAGCCAGTTGCCCTATAACGTGTGGCGCAAGGAAGACAGCGACACCATCGGTCTGCTTTACAGCAAACTTAATCTGAATCTCTCCAGCATCACCACTCTGCACAACCTCATGTGGTACGAGTTGTGGCATCGGCTCCACATTCATTACAACAATTTCCAGCAGGGCGCAAACAACGTCGATGAGTACAACAATCCGGCCAGCCGCCAGTTCGGCGACCGGCTCTATGAAGATATTCGCCTGCCCTTCAACACTGTATCAGTGGGCGCGTCTTACATGAATTCCGTCTACAATTCACGCAACTCGTTCTGGAATCCCAATCCGCCGTTCAATGCCACGCAGTTTTTGCCTAGCGGACATTACCGCAGCAATTACTGGTATCTGCGTAATGCAGCGTTGTTCGTGCAGGACGCTATCAGTCCGGTGGCTTCCTTGACTATCACGCCGGGTGCCCGGCTGATCAACTACCAGACCGACTATGTGGAAAACGGCGCCGTGGATTTTCCTGGTGCAAATCCCGCCCACAACCAGGGAACATTGCCCAACGCGATGACTTCATTCACCAAGGTCGAGCCCTCCATCGATCTCAATTGGCAGCCAACGTCGTCGCTGGCGCTCTATGCCAACTGGGCAAGTACCTACCGTCAGCCCGGCAACGGTGGTGGCGGGGGTCCGTACCAGAGCATCATCGCCTCATCGCTATCGCTTGAGAAGGGAACCGACCTGCAGGCAGGCATCAAGCTCCACTTGGCGGACGCCGGTATCCTGCACGATTTCTTTTTGCAGGCCAACGGCTATGACCTGAGGTTTAACAACCAGCTCATCGGCATCACCAGTGCAAACGGCACGTACCTGACTTCTGCGTCGGGTAGTTCCGAGTACCGCGGCTTTAACCTGTACGCAGACAATGACTTTGCGTACAACGTCCATGGGTTCGTGAATCTGAGTCTGGAGAATTCGCATTTTGTTACCTATGATCTGCAAGGCGGACTGTCCTACAATGGCCTGCCGGTGTCATACATTCCAAAAACCACGTTCAATGTGGGTCTCTATACGGCCCTGCCTGAGGGCAACGTCCTTCTTGAACCGCGCATCTGGTACCAGTACACGGGTGCCGAATACATGTTCAACGACAATCTCGCTATCCCCAGCAACCAGGAGATGCCAAGCTACGGCCTAATGAATGCCGCGCTGGAAGCCAGGGTGCCGATGCACGGCGGCGCTGTGCGCGAGTGGGACTTCAGTGTCTCTGTTCTGAACCTGCTCAACAAAAAATACAATAACTTCCAGTGGATTTCTGCCGGTGGCTACTTCGTGGTGCCACAAAGTGTGAATGCCGTCCTCGCCTATCCGGGGTCATCGCGCACACTATTCCTGACGGCATCGGCCAAGTTCTAAGGCCGGTATCCACGCGGGGGGAATATATGCAGGCTCCGCTAGGCCTAACAAGAGGTGATGGTGACAATCATCCTTCTATGAAGGAATCGGCGCTGAGCCCGGCTGTGCACCGCGTACCTGTAGTGGACGGTGTGACGGAGGATCAGCGCCCGGCTGGGTCGTACTTACGTCGCATGAAAGGCCTGCCGTTCTCGCGCTCCCTCGGTATAGGGCTGGTGCTGGAACTGCTGTTGCTGGTAAGTCTTGTTTGGCTGGTCGGCCACCGGAGACCGGTCGCGCCACCCAGACCGCCGCAGCGCATCGCCATACACGTGGTTGAACCACTGCCGCCGGCACCGTTACCGCCGGTACCGGACTTGGTGCCCACGGCCGCCGTGGTCACCCCGGCCGACATCGTGCCCAGTCTGCCGGTGCTGGCGGTTTCACGCGATGTCTCATTGCCACTTCCCACGTTCCAAGTTCCTGCCTACGCGCCTCCCCCACCGCCTCAAACTGTCGTAGAAAATACCCGCAGCGTATTGGCCCGCTACACGGCAATGCTCAATTCAGCGATCCAGTCGGGCTTAAGGGTTCCGGGCATGGTGCGCGCGATGCGCCTGCATGGCATCGCGACGGTTATATTCGAACTGAAACCGTCGGGCCGGTTGTTATGGGCGAAACTCGAGCGTTCCAGCGGAATGCCACCGATTGATCAGGCGGCACTCGCGAAAGTGAAATCCAGCCGCTTTCCGCCGTTTCTAAAAGGGCTACCTCGCCAGGCGACTACGTTCCAGATAGCCGTCAAACTCAGCACGAGACAGTGATAACTGTGACTTACGAAATAAATCTATCTCTCTCTAGATTTTTGAGCCCAAACGAGTGCGTCGTTTAATCGGGGCGAGTCTCATTGTGGTGCTGCTCATGGGGGCGGCGATTAGTTACCTGTGGCCACGGTCGCGGGGCGGAGCATTGGTACTGTACTGCGCATTGGATTATTGCGCAGACGTGGCACAGGCCTATCAGCACCTCAGCGGCGAATCGGTCGAGGTAGTGCGGCTCAGCACCGGACCGCTGCTGGCAAGGATCACCGCCGAGGGGCACACCCCACACTGGGAAGTGGCTTGGTTCGATGGACCTGAAGCCGCGGAGGGTTTGGCTGCGGCGGACTTGGCTGCCCACGGGCTGACGCTACCCGTGAGCTGGAACGCGATCGGCCGTGCAGAGCAGTCCCCCGACGGAGCCTATATACCCACGGGGCTGACATTGGCAGGCGTGTTTGTTGTGCTGCGGAGTTTTGCCGCAGGACCTCCGATTGCCTGGAAGGACCTGCTGAGGCCCGGGTTACGCGGACGGGTCGGCATGAATAATCCGGCAATCTCCGGGCCGGCGTTGCCGGTGCTTGCGGGGTTGCTGACACAAGGCGGAGGCTGGCCTGCCGGTCAAACCTTCATCGAGGCGCTCAAACGTAACGGCCTGCACGTTTATGCGAAGAACAACGCGACATTAACAGCACTCAAAAGCGGCCAGATCGAGATAGCAGTGGTGCAGTCCTCCGCCGCCTATTATTGGCAGCGGCACGATCCGGGCTTACGCGTTATTCTGCCGCAACCCGCGTATGACCTCCCGAGTGTCATGGTGATAGCCGCTGGCTTGCACGGCCGCAATCTGGTTGCAGCCAGGAAGTTCATGCAATTCGTGCTCAGTGCCAACGGCAACCGGTTGCGCAGCCAGGAGGGTTCTGCAGACAGTCTTTACTGGCCACTGACGCAAGGAGCGTCGCCGAATTCTCAGTTACCAAAGATAAGTCATGTCACGCTTGCGCATCTCAATCCTATTTATTGGGGCAAACTGGATAAGGTGCTCAGCCCCTGGTTCAGTAATGCGATGGGGTTGAATTAATGAGCACTCAACATGATTAATTACCGTCGCCTTCGCGCCGCGCCCTTGTTCGGGCTGCTGCTATTCACGGCGTTGTTCGTGATTCCGGTGATCTGGTTCCTGCTGGGTGCCTTCTCAAGCAACACTTCTTCGAGAACGATTTCGATTGTAGCTGTGCGCAATAGCGTGCTTATCGGTATTGCAGTCAGCCTGCTAAGCGTCGTGCCAGGACTTGCCCTCGGTTGGTTGTCTGACCGCTGGGTATTTCCATTGCGTCGCCTGATTACGCCGATCATATGGCTGTTGTTTTTGTTTCCAAGTTATTTGTTGACCACCGGTTGGCAGATCGTAATGGACGCACCCTGGATGCGGGACAGCGTGTGGGCCGGGTACTTTAATGGCGTTCTGGGGATCATTTTTTTGTTGACCATGAAAGGCTTGCCGTTCGCCTATTTCACTGGCTTGGCTGTATGGCGGATGCTGGGCAACGATCTTTTCGATGCCCTGGCAACTCTCGCGGTGCCGAGGGTACGCGCCTCGCGCGTCATCATCACCTTACTGCTACCCGCCGCCGCCGCCACAGCGGTGGTTGTATTCGTTGAGACCATCCAGGAATTCGGCATTCCCGCGACCCTGGGGGCCGCGATCCATTTGCCCATTGTGACGTACGCTATCTATACGCAGCTTACCAGCGCGCCTCCGGATTTTCGCGCCGCCGCGCTGCTCAGTTTGCCGCTGGTGGGACTCGCGGTGATGGCGGCTGCCGTGCAGGCATTCATATATCACAGTCGTGCAGTGGCGCTGCAAACTCGACGCTCAAAGCCGTTAGCACGCTGTGCTCTGCCGCAAAGCGGGCGTTTCGTAGCGGCACTTGCTGTTTGTTTATTCGCAATTTTTGGGGTGCTGATTCCCCTCGCCGGGCTTGCCTATGCCGCTGTGGGTGGTGCCTCGGGCACTGCCGGCGACATCGCGGCGTGGTCCAGTTTGTTCAACTCTCTGTGCTACGCGATGCTCGGGGCGGCGCTTGCACTTATGGGCGTTTTTGCAATCTGGCCTGCGTTGCGCGCGCGTGGCACCTGGTATGGGCAAGCGGTGGATATCATGACGCTGATAAACATGGCGATTCCGGGAGTGGTCCTGGGTGCAGCCTATTTGATCGCCTTCAATGGTGGCTGGCTGCCGCTATACGGCACACCCTTGCTGCTGGTGCTTGCTTACGGCGCCGCTCAGGTCCCGATGCTGTTGAGATTACTGCAAGCACCACTCAGTCAAGTGCCGCGTGGTTTGCACGAAGCGGCATCTGTGCACGTTGCCAACCACGAAACCCGTCTTTTGGATGTGCGCCTGCCCTTAATCGCTGACCCTTTATGTTGGGGTTACGCGCTGGCGTTTGGCGCGATTTTTTTCGAGTTACCGATTTCCGAACTCTTGTATCCGCCGGGTCGCCCACCCTTCGGGGTAGCCATCGTAGCTTTTAATCAGGCGCTGGATTACACCCATGCCGCGCGCCTCGGGCTTGCAGCCATGGGGGTTTTGTTCCTGTTCGGCGCTGGTGCTGCCAGCTTGATGCACCTTACCCGGAAATACCACGATGTGCCTGCTGCAGTTTGAGCTCGTCGACAAGCACCTCGACCGACGTGCGGTGTTGCAGCAGCTGGATTTAAGCGTCCAGGAAGGTGAGCTGCTGGTGGTTATCGGCGGTTCAGGGGCTGGTAAATCAACTTTGCTACGGTTGGCCGTCGGACTTGAGCGGGTGAACGCTGGACGCATCCACCTGGATGGGGTGTGCGTAGATTCACCCGCCGATGGCGTGTTTATTCCGCCGCGCCGCCGCCGCATGGGCATGGTCTTCCAGGATTTCGCACTTTGGCCGCACATGAGTTGTCTTGATAATGTGGCCGCCGCGCTGCCCGGCGACGATCGCAGCGAGGCCATGAATTTGTTGCGCAGACTCCAGATAGATGAACTGGCAGCGCGGCGGCCCGGAGAGATCTCCGGTGGCCAGCAGCAGCGTGTGGGCCTCGCCCGGGCGCTCGCCTCGCGGCCACGTCTGCTACTGTTGGATGAACCATTTTCGAGTCTTGATGTGGACACCACGGAAGCGTTGCGGCTGGAAATGTTGCGAGTGGTGCGCGAAGAGGGCATGACAACCCTGCTGGTTAGCCATGATCCGGTGGATGCTTGGCGGTTGGCGGATCGCATCGCGGTTCTGGAAGGCGGACGGCTGGTGCAGTGTGCAAGCCCCACCGCGCTCTACGCTCAGCCACGCACCGCGCGCATCGCGCGTTTCACCGGCGCTGAAGGCGGACTTGACGCAGTAATGGAAATGCGGGATGGAGTCAGCGGTGTGCGCATTGCGGAGCATTTCCTGCCCGCGACGCCACAGGATGTCTCGAATGGTGATAAGTGCAATGTCTACGCGCGCCCTGAGGGCGTGAGCATCAATGGTGCGGACGGCATTCCTTGCGAACTCGCGCATTGCGCTTTCGAATCAGGTGTCTTCCGAGCCTACTGGAGCTTGCCCGGTCAGGCCCGCTGGTTATGTACCCTCGAAAATGATCCGCCGCCCCCACGAGGTAGGTTGCATACCGATATGCGGCATGTGTTTCTATATCCAATGGAGAATCAGACATGATGATGCAGGTGAACTGGGGAATGTTTGCCGCGGTCTTTCTGGCCGCGTGCGTGGAATGGGTCGAAGCCTTCACCATCGTACTGGCCGTCGGCATTACCGCAGGCTGGCGCACAGCGCTTAGCGCCGCGCTGGGGGCGATGCTGCTGTTGTCTGGCTGTGCGTTTGCAGGCGGCGGCCTGCTGATGCTGGGCGCACACATCGACTGGTTGCGCGGCATCATCGGCCTGTTCCTGATTCTGTTCGGCCTACGCTGGCTTGCCAAGGCCATCGCACGCCGCGCGGGCCTTAAAGACCTGCATGACGAAGAGGAAGAGTTTGCCCATGCACGTGAAGGGCTTGCCCGAGCCAACCGGCACGCAGCATGGCTAGTCGCCTTCAAGGGCGTGCTCCTGGAAGGTCTGGAAGTATGCCTTATCGTCGTGGCGCTGGGCACCAAGGACAAGCAACTTGCCAGCGCTGGCGTTGCTGCGCTGCTGGCATTTGGCGTAGTGGCCCTCGCGGGCATATTGGTGCGAGCCCCGCTCAGCCGGGTTCCGGAGAACACGATCAAGTTCATTGTGGGCAGCATGCTGTTGTCCTTCGGTACCTTGTGGACCATGGAAGCCATGGCCGGCACCAGGGTCTGGTGGGATGGCGATTTGAGCCTGCTGCCGTTACTGGTTATCTATTTGGGCGGTGGCTTACTTGTCGCCCAGTGGTTGCGCGTGACTTACAATAAAGCTATGGAGGTGCAGCGATGAAAATTTTGCTAAAAGCACTATTCGGCGACTGGTTGAATTGCATCATCGCCGCTATTGCGGTTTTTGCAGCGGTTGCGGTTACCGAGATAGGCGAACCGCATCTTGCAAGCTGGCTTATGCCGTTCATGCTGCTGATGGGCGCTGGCTATCTCGCAAGCCGCTATGGACGCAGTTGATGCATATTTAGGATCAAGTCCTCGCGAAGTCGTCTTACAATCTGACCAGCCAATATCTTGAGCATTGCAACCGGACTTGCCCCGGAGTTATGCTGAGTATCCCGGTGCCAAACGGGTCCTTCCAAGACTAGCGCCAACACTGTAACAATCGCCCATAGATATTGGGCTATTCTATAGGCACAGGTAATATTAGTAAGTTGAATTTATATCCTGATACTGGGAGAACAGCGACATGTATAAATTTTTAGAGGACTCACCGGTACGCATTACCTGCCACGCATGTGGTAAGACACATGAGAAGAAGATGAAATGGATGAAGAAGAATAAGACGTTAAAATGCAAGAAGTGTGACAAGAAGATCGATCTCACAACACAAGATGTCAAAAAGGCTGTAAAAGAAATAGCTCAGGCGATAAGTGCCTTCGAGATAGCCCTGGGTAAAATGCATAAGGCAGCTATCAAAGTAAAGAACCATAAATCATCAGCAAAGCGTATGCGCAAGCCCGCGCCCGCGGCGCCAACGCCGACACCGGTCGCAAAGGAGAAGCGGTCATTTGTTTAACCGCAGCATGGAACGATTTAAGCATATTGAATTCAATCCTGGTTGGATCGGACCCCTAGGCTAAGAGACAGCCAAAATCCGGTTAGCGGATGTCCCGGTAGGAGCGCGTAACCGGCCGCTTCAAGACCACTTCCGACAGAAAATTGGCCACGTATTTCAGGGCTGTGCCCCATAACCCCTCAGCATGCAGGCGCCGCGATGAGGTAGGCATCGGTAGCCGCATACTGAATTTCACTTTGCCCACCGCGGACAACCGCCGCGCGATGTTGGTATCCTCGCCATAGAATTCAATTTTTGTGTCAAAGCCGCCGATCTCGGTCAGTGCGGTCTTTCTCGCCGCGAAATTACCGCCCACGACCATATAGCGTGTTATCCAGTACGTGGGCATTGCCAGAAGTATCCAGTAAAGACGGATTAAAATGCGGTTTAATATTGTGGCGTCATAATAAATATACGGACCGCTGACGCACACGATACGGCGATCCGCATCCAACGACTTTAGCACGCGGATGATCCACCACGGCGGCATGCGCGTATCGGCGTCGACAAACGCCAGAATGTCACCGTTGGCCTCGCTTAAGGCCCTCTGGCGTGCCCGGGTCAATCCCTTTAATGGTTCATGCACGACACGCACACCGGGAAATGATCTGGCGATTTCTGCGGTATTGTCCGTACTCGCATTATCGATCACCAGCACTTCAATCAAATCGGGGGGGAAACAGCGAAGAATATCTGTCCGCACATACTCCAGACAGTCAGATATGAACTTTTCTTCATTATAAGCCGGAATGATGATGCTCAAGCGCATGACTAATTCCTTGTGTAAATTGTAGGGTGGTTTCCGATGGCAAACTGTCAGAGGAACGGTCGTACACTAGTCGCGTGTAGACATCCTCCCAGGCATCCGCGATTGAAGATACAGAAAACTTACCGGCAAACCTATGAGCATGCCTCCCCATTTTTTGACGCATTGGTTGCGAGGTAAGGATTTGTACTAACTTATCGCTTAAGTCTGACGAACATCCTGGATCCGCCAGCAGCCCAACTGCTGCCGGAATATATTCAATCAGCCCGCCGCAGCGGGTGCCTACAACCGGTAGTCCGCAGGCCATCGCCTGCATGAGTACCATACTCTGGGATTCCGAGGTGCTGGCGATTGCAAATAGATCGGCGGCGGAAAAGAGATCGGCTAGCTCGTTATGAGCGAGCGTACCGACAAAGTACACTTGACGGGTAATTCTAAGTTCGTGTGTCAACGCCTTCAATTTATCTCTTGAGCTTCCATGCCCTGCCAGCACCAATGTGACTGCAGGCAATTTCTTCTGCACAGTGGCCACGGCACGAATGAGTACGTCGATACGCTTCTCGCGCGCAAGACGCCCGGCATAGATGATGGTGGCGACCCCAAAACCCATGTGAGCTTTCAGTCTTTGTCTTTTGGTTTCCGAAACCGCGTGGAAAAACGTCGTGTCAATCGGATTGGAAATCACCGAGCACGGTCGGTTGAGACCATTGGCCTGCATATCCTCAATCGTGAAGCGAGAGGGTCCGGTAACATAGTCACAGTACTGATAGTAGCGGACCACGGCGGGTGAGCTCACGCGCCGGAATGCGCCGCGCGCGAGCGGCGCATACATATCAAATGCACTCACGGCCCAATGATTGGTGCCCACCAGCGGCACCCCAAGGCGCCGCGCAGCCCATAAGCCTTCCAAACCAACACCTAGGAAACTATGCGAATGAATAATATCAGGCTGGAATGCCACAGCCTCACGCCAGCACCGTCCGGTCGGTATCACGACACGCGACTGCTGGCTTGAGCTATGCATCGGTACTGAGAACAGTCGTCGGATCGTAACATTCTGACCAAGATCGGGTTCCGCTACTGGCAGATTCGCGCGTTGATAATCGCGGGCCGCGGCAGCGGGAGCGAATACCATGATTTCGTGGCCGCGTGCGCCAAGTTCACGGACGTTTGTGCGAATCGAATCCTGAATCCCGCCGATTTCGGGATGAAAATTGTCAGTAAATACTGCAATCCGCATAGTTACTCCAACCCCTTTCGGTCGTTATCCGAGACACACAACCGACGCATCAGGTACATCATCATAAGCATGACCAATCCCAGGCCTATCAAACTGCCCGTTTGGAACTGGACGCTAAAGTCTTTATAGAAGCGGCCAAAGAAATACCCGATGATTATAAACACAAATGATTTCAATAAAGTTCCCAGAAAATTGTAAAGAATGAAGGCGCCCAGACGAACTCGGGCGGCACCGGCTGCCAGCAAAACTGCAAATCCAACCGAATGCGTGAGTTTCCCGAATAAAAGGATGTGTATGGTGCGTGCATGGATATGTGTGCGCAGAGTTTCGATGTGTTGTCTGACCGCGCGGCTGCGTATGCCAAAACGCCAAGGCAGGCGTCCAACAAACCATCGTCCAATTCCGTAGGTGAGCACGTCGCCTACCAGATCACCGGCAACAACTGCTACATAAACAGCGAAAACATTAAGCATGCCTTGCGCCGCGAGAAAGGCAGCGAATACCGTTACAAGTGGTCCCTCCACGATCGATAATAGGAAGACCGCAAGGTAGCCGTACACAGAAATGTAATGGGGCCAAATGTGGAAATCGAGCATTGCTTGCAGTTTCCATTCACGGAGGATACTTGTTAAGTGTAGGTAAATGGGTACGGCGTCAAGTGTACAAAGATGTTGCTGCAACAGTAGAAGAACATGATTGCAGGTTAGTGACGTAATCGTTATGGATTTATGTCACCGTCATGTCGTGGTTATAAACCACATTCTTAGATGTGCACCCTAACAACAAATTTCCAAAGCGATTTTATAAAAAACAGTATTCATGGCGTAGTCATTCAATTGACCCACATTTGTCATACCGCCAAGTTAAGTTCCACTCTCAATTCACCAGTATTGAGGGTAATCGTGACGGTTCTTCAACTAACACCACTGCGCTACCGGAGCATTTTTATCTCTGATGTGCATCTTGGTTTCAGAGGTTGCCGGGCCGACAGCCTGCTGGATTTTCTGCACAATACTGAATCAGAATATCTCTATCTTATCGGCGATATCATTGACATCTGGGAAATGCGCAACCGTCTATTCTGGCCACAGGCGCATAACAACGTAATCCGCACCATTCTCGGAAAAGCTAAGCGTGGCACACAGGTAGTCTATATACCCGGCAATCATGACGAAGTATTCCGCGATTATGTGGACATGGATTTTGGCAATGTGGCCATCCGCCGCGATGCTATTCACGTTACTGCGGCCGGCAAGCGCCTGCTACTGTTGCACGGGGATGAATTTGACAGGGTAGTGCAGTGCAGTCGCTTGTTGGCAATGCTCGGTAGTCGGGCCTATGACTGGCTGCTGTATTTCAATCGCTGGCTGAATGTGTTTCGCCGCAAACTCGGTTTTCCGTACTGGTCGTTGGCCGCGTACATGAAGCACAAGGTAAAGAATGCGACCAAGTTCATCAGTGACTACGAGCAGGCAGTCGCCCGTGAGACCCTGAAACGCAACGTGCACGGCGTGGTCTGCGGCCATATCCACCGTGCCGAAATCGCTTTGCATGACAAGGTACTGTATTGCAACGATGGCGACTGGGTCGAATCGTGCACCGCGCTGGTAGAGAAGCATGATGGCAGCCTTGAAATCCTGCACTGGACAGATCAGCAGCTGATGGTGAATCGTGAACCAGCAGAGCAGATGCAATCAGATGTATCTGCGGTTTGACGGTAAATTCTTGGATACATCCCTTTACCTAAGCGGTATATATCTCGTAAGGACCTTATTGGCGGTCTGCGTGATACGAATTAACACTCATGGCATGAACTCCTCATGAAAGTTCTCGTCACGGGCGGTACCGGGTATATCGGTTCTCATACGTGTGTAGAACTTCAAAATGCCGGTCATGACGTTGTGATCGTGGATAATCTTTCCAATAGCTCGCCCAAAGTGCTGGAGCAGATTGAAGAGCTTACCGGACGCCAGATAGATTTTTACCATCTTGATGTGCGGGATGCTGCGGCTATCGAGCATGTTTTAAGTCTGAAGAAGTTCGATGCGATTTTGCACTTCGCCGGCGCGAAGGCCGTGGCAGAATCGGTAGTTGATCCGCTCAAGTACTACAGTAACAACGTGCGCGGCAGTCTCACGCTGTTTGAGGCTGCGGATCGATATGCTGTCAAGCGCGTAGTGTTCAGTTCCTCGGCGACAGTGTATGGGCAGGCGGTTGGCTCACCGCTCCGCGAGGACTTGCCCGCGGCGCCCTCTAATCCTTACGGGCGTAGTAAGCGCATTGTGGAGGAGTATCTGACCGATCTTTGCTTGGCAAATCCAGCTTGGCGTGCAGTGATATTGCGGTATTTCAACCCTGTTGGGGCCCACCCAAGCGGGCTCATCGGCGAAGCCCCCATGGGCACACCCAACAACCTCATGCCCTACCTGTGCCAAGTGGCAGTCGGGCGGCAGCCGGAGCTCGTGGTGTTCGGCCGTGATTACCCGACTCCGGATGGTACGGCGATCCGCGATTACATCCATGTGGTAGATCTGGCGCGCGGCCATTTGCACGCACTCGAAAACTCCGCCGATAGAGAAGGTTTTCAGATCCTCAACCTGGGCACCGGTCGGGGGACCAGTGTGCTCGAATTGCTTAAAACGTTTGAGCAGGTGAACGGCGTGTCTATCCCGCACCGGTTTGCGGCGCGCCGTGCCGGTGACGCCACGATGACATATGCGGATCCAACACTTGCGGCCGAACGACTCGATTGGCGTACGCAATTTACGCTAGGAGACATGTGCCGTGATACCTGGCGTTGGCAACAACGGAATCCGGATGCCTGTTGATTTTCATCATCCTTCCCGCACAATCCGCAGGAATGCCCATTATTATCAACGGCCAATACCGATCAGACTGGTTCAGCAATAGACCATCGATAGGTGTGTCGGTTCGTCTGTGGAGCACTCCCTGATCCGAATTGCTGGGCTTGACAGCAAATCATAATTCGATAAAACTAGAAGCATGGATTCAAAAACCGCCGTACGCGCCCTCGGCGCACTGGCCCACGACACCCGGTTAGCCATCTACCGGCTGCTGGTGCAGGCCGGAAAGGCCGGCCTGCCGGTAGGCACTATTGGCGAGACGCTCGCTCTCGCTCCGGCGACCCTCTCGTTTCATCTCGCCGGTCTGCGCCATGCAGGCCTGATCACGAACCGACGCGACGGTCGCACCCTATACCAGACCGCCGACTACCCGGCTATGAACACCCTGATTGGCTATCTCTCGGAAAACTGCTGCGAGGGGGCGGGCTGCGGCGTCACTGCCTGTGCGCCGGCCAAAGTTGTTGACACGACACCCTCTGTCAAGAAGGAGTCCCGCCATGACAAGATCGCACGGACACGTCGACGTCGCTGACCTCGGTCAATCCGTCCGCTACTACACTACCTTGTTCGGTACAGAATCTACGGTGCGCAAGGACGACTACGCTAAATGGATGCCGGAAGATCCGCGCGTGAATTTCGCGATTTCCGCCCGCGGTCGCCTGCCGGGCGTGGACCACTCGGGCATCCGGGGGAAAGAGTCCGCGGCACTCGCAGAAATCACCGCGCGGCTGCATGCCTTGGAAATCGCCACCCACGAAGAGACGGATGCGCACTGCTGCTATGCGCGTTCTGACAAGACCTGGAGTACCGTCCCCTCCGGCATTCGCTGGGAAAGCTTCCATACCCACGGCGATATTACCACCGACGGCCTAGATACGGCACCCGATCAACACCGGCAGAGTGGCGGCTGCAATATATCACTCGTAAAAGCCGCTTTCGGTTGCAACGGCTGAAAAATTACAACGTATGGTCGATGAGTAACAAACCTTACAACGTTTTATTCCTATGTACCGGCAACTCCGCGCGCAGCATCCTCGGTGAAGCGCTGATGAACACGCTTGGACGCCAACGCTTCAAGGCCTACAGTGCCGGCAGTCATCCGAAAGGCCAGGTGCATCCGTTCGCGCTTGAGTTACTGCGCGCCCTGGATATTCCGACAGACGGATTGCGCAGCAAAGGCTGGGAGGAATTTGTACAACCCAATGCGCCGCAGATGGATTTCGTGTTTACCGTGTGCGATCGCGCCGCCGCCGAGCCCTGCCCAATATGGCCCGGTCAACCGGCCACGGCACATTGGGGCATCCCGGATCCTGCTGCAGTGGAAGGCACGCTGGAACACCAGCGGCATGCCTTCACCGATACCCTGCACATCCTTGAAACTCGTATCCGTCTGCTGCTTGCCTTGCGTCTTGAGGTTCTGGATCGGCTCAAGCTGAAACATGAGCTTGAGGCCATTGGCAAAAGTCAACCGGAGAAACCATTGTGAGCGCTTGTGAAGATGGGCGGCGTGCACCGGTTCGTTTAAACGGATTTAACCGCTACCTGAGTCTGTGGGTCGCATTGTGCATCGTTGTCGGAATCATTCTCGGCAAGCTATTGCCAGTTGCCTTTCAGAAGCTGGGAACCCTGGAGCTTGCACAGGTAAACATGCCGGTGGCTGTCCTCATTTGGTTGATGATCGTCCCCATGCTCCTCAAAGTGGATCTGGGCGCGCTGCACCAGGTTCGTGAGCACTGGCGCGGCATCACGATAACGTTGTTCATCAACTGGGCGGTAAAGCCATTTTCCATGGCACTGCTTGGATGGTTGTTCATCGCTCATCTGTTTTCGGCGTGGTTGCCGTCTGCGCAGATTACCAGTTACATCGCCGGTCTCATATTACTCGCTGCCGCGCCCTGTACCGCCATGGTATTCGTGTGGAGCAACCTCTCGGGGGGCGAACCACATTTCACCTTGAGTCAGGTGGCCCTCAACGATCTCATTATGATTTTCGCCTTTGCGCCCATTGTGGGTTTGTTGCTGGGTCTTGCCTCCATCAGCGTACCGTGGGAAACGCTACTGCTGTCGGTCGGACTCTACATCGTCATCCCGGTAATGTTCGCCCAACTATGGCGCCGGCGACTGCTCGCCCGCGGTGGCGAATCGGCTTTGCAGCAGACTCTCAGGATATTGAATCCTGTGTCGCTGCTGGCCTTGCTCGCCACGCTGGTGTTGCTGTTCGGTTTTCAAGGCGACCAGATATTGGCGCAGCCACTGGTAATCATTCTGTTAGCGGTACCCATACTGATCCAGGTGTATTTCAACGCCGGATTCGCCTATCTTTTGAACTGGCACTTTGGCGTAGCCCACTGCATCGCGGGGCCATCTGCATTGATCGGCGCTAGCAACTTCTTCGAATTGGCCGTTGCTACCGCCATTAGCTTGTTTGGGTTCCAATCTGGAGCAGCGCTCGCGACGGTGGTGGGGGTTTTGGTGGAAGTGCCGGTGATGTTATCGGTGGTCTGGCTCGTGTCCCGTACCCGTCCGTGGTACGAAACTCATGGCGCCAGAACGTCACTGCCGTAATGCCGCGCGTACGAAGCCCAATTGGCAAACTAACGGATAGGGGTGCATTGTCCCAAGAATGCTCGATGAGCGATGTCAAACTATTCCTTGTCAGAAAGTACATGG